>OIWS01002410.1_pt1 | contig 15343 bp, 14 predicted proteins | sample 1587611 | NCBI WGS metagenome assembly OIWS01 (sample SAMEA3888919, study PRJEB22519) | human gut metagenome | biome: human gut; feature: human-associated habitat; material: faeces | place: Denmark | collected 2010 | reverse complement strand
TGGACTCGATGACGTACTCCGCGCCGATCTCCTTCCAGGGCAGGTTGGCGGGGTCGCGCTCGGCGAACACGGGGATGGAGCGGCCATCCACAATGATGGCGTTCTCGCTGGAGGACACCTGGGCGTCGATCTTACCGTGCATGGTGTCATACTTCAGCATATAGGCAAGGTAATCAGCGGGACACAGGTCGTTGATGCCCACGATCTCGATCTCGGGGTGGTGCAGGCTGCACCGCAGGACCATGCGGCCAATACGACCAAAACCATTGATACCGACTTTGATGCTCATAAATACAGCTTCCTCTCTGTGATGGAATATATCAAACATATGGTACGTTTAGTATTATATGCGAGAATTTTGGAAAATGCAATACCCGCTTGCAAATTTTTTTATCTTTTAGCAGGTTGCGACAAATATCTTGTGTTTTTCCTTTGCGTTTGATATAGTATGGTATAAATTCGCATGACAGCCAGATCATTCCGGGGATAAGTCCTATGCCTTCCCGGAATCGTATACAGGGGAAGGAGGCTGTATCATATGGAGTACAGCGAAACGGAAAAGCAAATGCTCCGGGAGATCCTGCCGGGCATCGCCACGCAGCTGCGGGGCTCTCTGGCCAACATCCACGCAGCCCTGGGACGCCTTGCCCCGGAGCAGGCGCGGGACGCCAGCACCGACACCGACCGCAGTGCCGCCATTCTGTGCCAGAGCTATTACCGCATCCTGCGGGTGGTGAACAATCTGTCCGACGCGCCTATGCTGGCAGAGGAAAAGCCTCTGGACACGGAAAATGTGGATCTGGTGCGCTTTCTGGACGGCCTGTGCCGCCAGGGGGAGGCCCTGGCCCAGCTGATGGAGCTGCGGCTGACCTTTACCTGCCCGGAACGGGCCCACACCGTGGCTGTCAACCGGGAGTATCTGGCCCGGCTGTTCTGGAACCTGGTGTCCAACGCCATGAAATTCACTCCCCGGGGTGGGACCGTGGACGTGTGTCTGCGCTCCGGCCAGGGCTGCATGCTGCTGTCGGTGAAGGACAGCGGCTCCGGCATTCCGCAGGACAAACAGGCCCAGCTGTTTGACCGGTGGCAGCACAGCCATATGGACCTGCCGGCCCATGGCCTGGGGCTGGGTCTGCCTCTGTGCCGCCGCATTGCCCAGGGCCACGGCGGCAGCCTTGTGGTGTCATCCCGGGAGGGGCAGGGCACCACGGTGACGGTGCGCCTGCCGGACCGCCGCAGCGGCGTGACCCTGGTGCGGGACATGCCGTTCCACTATGCCGGCGGCTTCAACCCCACGCTGGTGGAGCTGGCGGACGCCCTGCCGTATCAGGCGTTCACCAAAAACTATATTGAGTAATTTTTCCCGGTTTTACCGGATTTATGCACAGGAGGTCTGGCGTGGAAGGAAAACGCGTATTGGTGGCCATGTCCGGCGGCGTGGACAGCAGCGCCGCGGCGCTGCTGCTGCGGCAGCAGGGGTACGACTGCGACGGAGCCATGCTGCGGCTGTATAACGGGGAGAAGGCGGGGACCTGCTGCTCTGCCGACGATGCGGACGATGCGCGGTCTGTGGCCTACCGGCTGGGCATGAAATTCTATGTGTTCAACGAAACGGAACGCTTCGCCCGGGAGGTCATGGACCGCTTTGTGGCGGAATACTGCGCCGGGCACACGCCGAATCCCTGCATCGACTGCAACCGCTGCCTGAAGTTCGGGGCCCTGCTGGACCGGGCTCTGGTGCTGGGCTACGACTATATCGCCACCGGGCACTATGCCCGGGTGGACCGGGACCCGGACACCGGACTGTACCGCCTGCTGCGGGGCCGGGACCGGCGCAAGGACCAGAGCTATGTGCTCTATCAACTGACCCAGCACCAGCTGGCCCATCTGCTGCTGCCGGTGGGGAGCTACGACAAGCCCGCCATCCGCGACAGCGCCCGTCAGGCGGGGCTGCTGAACGCCGACAAGGCGGACAGCCAGGATATCTGCTTCGTCCCCGACGGGGATTATGCGGAGTTTCTGCGGGAGTATGGCCATGTGGCTATGGAGCCCGGGGACTTTGTGGACCAGGACGGTCATGTGCTGGGCCGCCACAAGGGCCTTCCCTGCTACACCACCGGCCAGCGCAAGGGCCTGGGGGTGTCCGCCGGGAAGCACGTGTATGTGGTGCGGAAAAACGCCGCCGACAACACCATCCTTCTGGGCGACAACGAGGATCTGTTCACCGGCCGCCTCACTGCCTGCCGGGTGAACTGGATTGCCGGGCAGGCCCCGGCGGGCCCCATCCGGGTTACCGCCAAAACCCGGTACAGCCAGACGGAGGCGGAGGCCACGGTCACCCCCCTGGAGAGGCAGCGGATAGAGGTAGTCTTTGACCGGCCCCAGCGGGCCGTCACCGCCGGCCAGGCCGTGGTGCTGTACGACGGGGATCAGGTGCTGGGCGGCGGCGTCATCGAGGACTGACAAGCAGATACCCACACGCGCAAAAAATCCCTTGACCGGCACGGTCAAGGGATTCAGCTTGTCCAAAAAGGGCAATGCCCTTTTTGGACAAGCTGAAAAGCATTTTCAGAACTTTCATAAAAGTTCTGAAAATGTGGTGATTGAAAACGAAAGACACCCCTGATGGGTTTCTTTCGTAACGATCTTCCTTTTCGAAGGCGGAGGCAATCCCGCTTTTTTGACAGTCTGTCAAGAGGCCGCCCGCGGCAGGCGTGGGTTTCTTATCGGGAAAAACTATCCGTTTCGGCAGAAAATACTGCTCGTTCTTATCGCTCTGCCGCTCGGTGACTCCAACCAAAAACTTAACGCGAAAACTCCAATACTTTATTGATTCTTTATGCTTTTCTGCGATATTTTAGCGCGATATATGAAAAATCCGAGAAATCTGTAACACTTCACAAAATGTTCGTTAAAACTTCGGCGCTTTGGCAATTGTAAACTTTCTATGACTGTTATAGAATTAACACAGGCCGGCCGATTGTGACGGACCGGGCCGATAACAACAAAGGAGAGTGAATCTGTGTTTAAGAAATTCACCAATGGCTGCGTTCGCGTGGTCAACCGGTGGCTGCCGGATCCGTTCCTGTTTGCAGTCATTCTGTCCATCATCGTGTATGTGTTCGCGATGATCGCCACCAAGATGGGGCCGCTGAAGGTGCTCAACGCCTGGGGCTCCACCAGCGGCTTCTGGGGCCTGCTGGCCTTCTCCATGCAGATGGCTCTGGTGCTGGTGTTCGGCTCCGCCATGGCTTCCGCCAAGCCCTGCAAGAAGGCGCTGCGGTTCGTGGCCGGTATGTGCCACAACAACATGCAGGCCATCGTGGTCACCACCTTCATTTCCACCATCTGCTGCTGGCTGAACTGGGGCTTCGGCCTGATCGCCGGCGCTCTGCTGGCCCGCGAGGTTGCCAAGCGCGTTCCCACCGTGGATTATCCTCTGCTGATCGCCTCCGCCTATTCCGGCTTCGTCATCTGGCACGCCGGCCTGTCCGGCTCCATCCCCCTGCAGCTGGCCGAGGGCTACAAGCTGTTTGCCGGCACCGAGCAGGAAATGGTCCTGACCGCCTCCACCGCCGACACCATCTTCCACCCCATGAACATCATCATGTGCTGTGTGATTCTGCTGGTCATGCCCTTCGTGAACTATGCCATGCATCCCGACAGAGATCACGCCATCACCATCGACCCCACCCTGCTGCAGGATGAGGAGGACAAGACCTATGAGGTCAAGACGCCTGCCGACAAGATGGAGCACTCCCGCATCCTGTGGATCATCCTGGTAGTGGCCGGCTTCGCCTATATCATTTATTACTTCGCCACCCTGGAGGAGGGCAAGAACATCGCCTCCGCTCTGAACCTGAACATCGTCAACTTCATCTTCCTGTTCCTGGGCATTCTGCTGCACGGCGACCTGCGCCGCTATGTGGACGCCATCGGCGAGGCCGCTGCCGGCGCCTCGGGCATCCTGCTGCAGTTCCCCTTCTATGCCGGCATCATGGGCATGATGACCGTCCGCAACGACGCGGGCGTCTGCCTGGCCGGTGTGATCTCCGACTTCTTTGTCAGCATTTCCACCAGCGTCACCTTCCCCATGTGGACCTTCCTGTCCGCCGGTATCGTGAACTTCTTCGTTCCCTCCGGCGGCGGTCAGTGGGCGGTCCAGGGCCCCATCGTTATGCCCGCCGCTCCCCAGCTGGGCGTGGAGCCCGGCCGTGCCGCCATGGCCATTGCCTGGGGCGACCAGTGGACCAACATGATCCAGCCCTTCTGGGCGCTGCCTGCGCTGGGCGTGGCCAAGCTGTCCGCCCGGGACATCATGGGCTATCTGGTGATCGTCCTGCTGTTCACCGGCCTGGTGGCCATCCTGGGCTTCCTGGCCTGGGGCCTGTTCTTTGCCTGATCCCCTGCCCTGTAATCAAAAGAGGCGCTGCCGCGGCAGCGCCTCTTTTTTGCTATGGCTCTTATTGCTCCCGATACACGGCGGCATCGAAGTCCCGCACCAGCTCCTGGCGCTTGGTGTCCATGACCTTCACCAGGTTGAACTCCTCAAAGGCCAGCCGCATGGCGAATTCCTTGGCCTCCTGAATGTCGTTGGTCTCGAAAAAGGGGAAGAAGCTCATCCCCGGAACGTTTTCCTTTTTCAGCAAAACCTGAAAGCGCATGGTCCGCATCCTCCTGCATGTGTGGTGTATTCTTTAGTATACCCCCGGCGGCGGAAAAAAGCAACGGCGCGATTCGCCCAAAAACCTCCTGAAAAAACCGGCAGATTTGCCGGAGGGAAAAATGCAAAAAAGCTCTTTTCTCCCGGGCCTGTGTCGTGTATAATAATCAGGTTGAAGCAATCACCAGAAAGTAGGGAGCACATATGAAGATCGGGTTCGACAACAACAAATACCTGACCCTCCAGGCCCAGCACATCCGGGCCCGGCGGGAGCAATTCGGCGACAAGCTGTATATCGAGTTCGGCGGCAAGCTGTTCGACGATTACCACGCCTCCCGGGTGCTGCCGGGATTCCAGCCGGACAGCAAGATCCGCATGCTGGCCTCCATCCGGGACGACGTGGAGATCGTGGTGGTTATCTGCGCCGGAGACATCGAGAAGAAGAAGGTCCGGGGCGACCTGGGCATCGGCTACGATGAGGACGTGCTGCGGCTGATGGACGTGTTCCGGGGCCTGGGGTTCTATGTGGGCTCCGTGGTCATCACCCAGTACGCCGGTCAGCCGGCGGCGGACGCCTTCATCAAGCGGTTGACGGCCCTGGGCGTCCGGAGCTATCGCCACTATCCCATTGCCGGGTATCCCTCGGACGTGGCCCACATCGTGTCCGATGACGGCCTGGGCAAAAACGACTATATCGAGACCTCGCGTCCCATCGTGGTGGTAACGGCCCCCGGCCCCGGCAGCGGCAAGATGGCCACCTGCCTGAGCCAGCTGTATCACGAGAACAAGCGGGGCGTCCGGGCGGGCTACGCCAAGTATGAGACGTTCCCCATCTGGAACCTGCCGCTGAAGCATCCGGTGAACCTGGCCTATGAGGCGGCCACGGCGGACCTGAACGACGTGAACATGATCGACCCCTTCCACCTGGAGGCCTACGGCAAGACCACCGTGAACTACAACCGGGACGTGGAGATCTTCCCGGTGATCAACGCCATGTTCCAGCGGATCCAGGGCGCGTCTCCCTACAAATCCCCCACGGACATGGGCGTGAATATGGCGGGCTTCGCCATTGTGGACGACCAGGTGTGTCAGGCGGCGTCCCGGATGGAGATCCTCCGCCGCTACTACGCCGGCATGGCCGACCGCACCCGGGGCCGCTGTGACGATGAGGTAGTGCGGAAGCTGGAGATCGTTATGCAGCAGGCCGGCGTCACGCCGGAGATCTGCCCTGCCGTGGCGGCCTGCCTGCAAAAGGCGGAGGAGACCGGCGCTCCCGCCGGGGCCATGGTGCTGCCGGACGGCTCCGTGGTCACGGGCAAGACCTCCTCCCTGCTGGGGGCCAGCGCGGCCCTGCTGCTGAATGCTCTGAAGGCCATGGCCGGCATCGACCACAAGCTCAAGCTGATCCCCGCCTCGGTCATCGAGCCCATCAGCCGCCTGAAAACCGGCAACCTGGGCCACCGGAATCCCCGGCTCCACTCCGACGAGGTACTCATCGCCCTGGCCATCTCGGGCCTGACCAACCCTCTGGCCGCCATGGTCCAGGAGCAGCTCAGCAGCCTCCGGGGCTGCGACGCCCACTTCTCCGTCATCATCTCCGAGGAGGACGAGAAGCTCTACAAGCGTCTGGGCATCAACGTCACCTGCCAGCCCCGCTATGAGGTGAAGAAGCTGTACCACAAGTAAAAATCTGCCGGGACGGATATCCTCCGTCCCGGCAGTTGCCTGCGAAAGGAGAAGCAAATGCAAAGCATCGCGGAAATTCTGGCCCGGGAGCTGGAAAAGCCCCTGGCCCATGTGCAGAATGTCATCAACCTGCTGGATGAGGGCAACACCATCCCCTTCATCGCCCGCTACCGCAAGGAGCTCCACGGCAGTATGGACGACACGGCCCTGCGGACCCTGGAGGACCGGCTGAACTATCTGCGGAACCTGGCCCAGCGCCGGGAGGAGGTCAAAAACGCCATCGACGGCCAGGGGAAGCTCACCCAGGAGCTGTCCGCCGCCATTGACAACGCCGCCACCCTGGCGGAGGTGGAGGACCTGTACCGCCCCTATAAGCAGAAGCGCCGGACCCGGGCCACCGTGGCCCGGGAAAAGGGTCTGGAGCCGTTGGCCCAGCTGCTGCTGGCTCAGGGCCGGGACTGCCCGGATCCGGAGACCGCCGCCGCCGGATTCCTGGACCCGGAAAAGGGTGTGGAGACTCTGGCCGATGCCCTCCAGGGGGCCAACGACATCGTGGCGGAGCTGCTGTCGGACGATGCCGCCATCCGCAAGACCCTGCGGGAGCTGCTGCGCCGCCAGGGCCGGCTGCGGAGTCTGGCCGCCACGGAGGAGGACACCGTCTACCGCCTGTATTATGACTTTGACCAGCCCATCGCCAAGCTGGCCGGGCACCAGATCCTGGCCATCAACCGGGGCGAAAAGGAGGGCGTCCTCACCGTCACCGTGCTGCTGGACCGGGAGCTGGGTCTGATGACTCTGCGCCGGGCGGTGGTGCGTCCCGGGTCCCGGGCCATGGCGTTTATCAAGGCCGCCTGCGAGGACGCCTATGACCGGCTGATCTACCCCTCCCTGGAGCGGGAGGCCCGGTCCGATCTCACCGCCGCCGCCTGCGAGGGGGCCATTGCCAACTTCGGCCTGAACCTGAAGCCCCTGCTGATGCAGCCTCCGGTAAAGGGCCATGTGACCATGGGCCTGGACCCCGGCTATGCCCACGGCTGCAAGGTGGCGGTCATCGACGGCACCGGCCGGGTGCTGGACACCGCCGTGGTGTATCCCACCTTCGGTCCCCGCCAGAGACAGGAGGCCATCACCCGCCTGTCCCAGCTGGTACGCCGCCATGGCGTCACCCATATTGCCATCGGCAACGGCACCGCCAGCCGGGAGACGGAGCAGATGGCGGTGGAGCTGATCCGGCAGCTGGGCGGCGGCGTCAGCTATATGATGGTCAACGAGGCCGGGGCCTCCGTATACTCCGCCAGCAAGCTGGCGGCGGAGGAGTTTCCGGAGTATGACGTGAACCTCCGCAGCGCCGTGTCCATCGCCCGGCGGATGCAGGACCCCCTGGCGGAGCTGGTGAAGATCGACCCCAAGGCCATCGGCGTGGGCCAGTACCAGCACGATATGCCCCAGAAGCGGCTGGACGAGACCCTGTCCGGCGTGGTGGAGGACTGCGTCAACGCCGTGGGCGTGGACGTGAACACCGCCTCCGCCAGCCTGCTGGGCCGGGTGTCCGGCCTCAATGCCACCACTGCCAGGAATATTGTGAAATACCGGGAGGAAAACGGCGCCTTCACCGGCCGCCGCCAGCTGCTGAAGGTCCCCAAGCTGGGGCCCAAGGCGTTCCAGCAGTCGGCGGGCTTTTTGCGGGTGCCGGAGAGCAAGTCCGTGCTGGACAACACCGGCGTCCATCCGGAGAGCTATGCCGCGGCCCAGGGGCTCCTGGACCTGTGCGGCTATACCCTGGCGGACGTGTCCGCCGGGAGCCTGGCGGCCCTGCCGGACAAGATCAAGGCCCTGGGAGAGGAAAGCGTTGCCCGTCAGCTGGACATCGGCGTGCCCACCCTGCGGGACGTGGCGGCCGAGCTGGTGAAGCCGGGCCGGGACGTCCGGGACGAGCTGCCTGCCCCCATTCTGCGAACGGATGTGCTGGATATTAAGGACCTGGCCCCCGGCATGGTGCTGACGGGCACCGTCCGCAACGTGGTGGATTTCGGCGTGTTCGTGGACATCGGCGTCCACCAGGACGGCCTGGTGCATATCTCCCAGGTGTGCAACAGGTTCATCCGCCACCCCTCGGAGATCGTATCCGTGGGCGACGTGGTGCGGGTGGTGGTGCTGGAGGCCGACGAGAAAAAGCACCGCATCAGCCTGTCCATGAAGCAGGTCCCCAAGGAGTAAGCAGGCGCATTCCGCAACGGGCAGGGGAGGGGCCGTGCCCCTCCCCTGGTTTGCTTCTCCCTCCACCCCGGCAGCTTAAGGATTATTTTACGGTCTGTTCAAAAACAGCGGGAAAAACGTGGTATAATGATACCATCAACAAGTCGAGGGTTATTATGGACAAGCACGTTTTCACAGCCAAACAGAAAAAGCTCATTGGCTGGGCCGCCATTGCCATTTTCCTGCTGCTGTCGGCGGTGGTGGGATGGTTCGTGGGCCGCCCGCTGGTGCGGTTTGCATCCCAGCCGGAGCAGTTCCGCCAGTGGGTGGACGGTCACGGCCTGATGGGCTGCGCCGCCTATGTGGGCATGGTGTTTTTACAGGTGGTGGTGGCTGTGATCCCCGGAGAGCCTCTGGAGATCAGCGGCGGCTACGCCTTTGGCGCGGTGCGGGGGAGCCTGCTGTGCCTGCTGGGAGCGTTCCTGGGCAGCGTGGCGGTGTTTGCCCTGGTGCGCCGGTTTGGCCGGGAGCTGGTGGATATCTTCTTTCCCCGGGAGAAGCTGGAAAAGCTGAAATTTTTGCAGAGCTCCCCCAAGCGGGACGCTCTGTTCTGGCTGGTATTCATGGTGCCGGGCACGCCCAAGGACCTGCTGTGCTACTTCGCAGGACTGACGGACCTGTCCTGGGGCAAGTGGCTGCTGCTGTGTACCGTGGGCCGCCTGCCGTCGGTGCTGACCTCCACCATAGGAGGCGACGCCCTGGGCGTGAAGGATTACCAGTTCGCGGTGCTGGTTTTTGCCGCCACCCTGGCGGTGTCCGCCGTGGGGCTGCTGATCTACCGGGCCCTGTGCCGCCGCCACCAGCGCAGGCAGGAGCATGTCTGAATAAAGCACCCCCGGTGCGGCTTGTCAAAAAAGGGCGGCGCCCTTTTTTGACAAAAGAGATTTCGCTCCGACCCGCGCGTCCCGCCGGGCTGTAAGCCCGCCGTGACACACTCTCTCCGCGCAAAGTATTTTTCGCAACGTACACGCCGCCGCGAAAAATGGATCAAACCTTATTCGCGGCCTGCGGGCCGCGAACTCTGCGAGGCTTTTCTGACAGTCTCGCTTCAGCCTGTCAAAGGCTATTCTTCCTGTAAATAGCCGAACTTTTCCTGAAACAGGCCGTCGGCAAAGGCCCGCAGCTGGCGGCAGTAGTCATCGTAGGCTTCCAGCAGCCGCTCTCCCTCCGGAGTCAGCTCCGCGCCGCCGCCGCCTCGCCCGCCGGTGATGGAGTGCAGCAGCGGAAAGCCCAGGGCGGCCTGGGCGTGCTTGGTGATGGTCCACGCCTTGGAATAGGCCATGTTCATGGACATGGCTGCCGCCCGCAGCGAATGCAGCTCCTGCACCCGGTGCAGCAGCTGTGCTACCCCTGGCCCGAAGCATTTCTCGTCGGAAAACAGCCGGACAGTCAGATTGTACGTTAATTTCTGCTCCATGCCGTTATTGTATCAGCTTCCGGCTCCTGCGTCAACCTTGACGGTGGGGCCGGAACATGCTATTCTTGTAAAAAAACAGGGAATTGAGGGATTTTCATGAAGGTTCTCATTCGCGGCGCCGGGGATATCGCCTCCGGCATTGCCCTGCGGCTGCACCGGGCCGGGATGCAGGTGGTCATGACTGACCTGCCCGCTCCCACTGCCATCCGCCGCACGGTCTGCTTTTCCCAGGCTATCCTGCTGGGGGAGATGACGGTGGAGGATGTGACCGCCCGTCGGGCGGACAGCGTCGAGGAGGCGGAGAGCCTGCTGCGCCGGGGCCTGATCCCGGTGCTGGTGGACCCGGACTGTGCCTGCCGCGCCCAGCTGCGGCCCGACGCCCTGGTGGACGCCATCCTGGCCAAGCGCAACCTGGGCACGAAAATAGACGATGCGCCGGTTGTTGTCGGCATCGGACCCGGCTTCACGGCGGGGGAGGACTGCCACGCCGTGGTGGAGACCATGCGGGGTCATACCCTGGGCCGGGTGATCTACCGGGGAAGCGCCCTGCCCAACACCAACATTCCCGGGCTCATCGGCGGATACGCCGGGGAGCGGGTGCTGCGGGCCCCGGCGGACGGGATATTCTGCCAGAAGCTGGAAATTGGCGCGGTGGTCCGGGCTGGGGACATAGCCGGAGAGGTGGACGGAGAACTCATGAAATGCACCATTGACGGCGTATTGCGTGGGATTTTAGCCGACGGAACGCCTGTTTTCAAGGGGATGAAGTCCGGCGATGTGGACCCCCGGTGCAAGCCGGAGTATTGCACCACCGCGTCGGATAAAGCCCTGGCTGTAGGCGGCGGCGTGCTGGAGGCCATCCTGAATCTCAGCGGGGCATTGAGGAGTGTAAGTCTCTAAGAGAAACTCTGGTCCTACATTCCGTCAATGCGGGAGGGGGGCTGCGCCTTGCAAAGGGGAGGGAGGTATGGTATAGTTTAGGATAGTTATCTGCAAAGTGAGGAACTTTTTATGACCTTGATGGACTATTGCATGCAATATATCGACGAGATCATGGACGGGAAGCGGCCTGCCCCGGAGGGTATCACCCTGACGGAGACGGACCCTGTGGCCCGGGGCATGGAGCTGCTGCAGAAGGTGGGGGACTTTCCTACCCTGGCCCGGCTGTGCGCCGCCCAGGACGGCACCCAGATCCCCCGGGAGGTATACGACAGCTTTGACCCCGGCGCGGCCATAAGCATGTTCCTGGGCCGGGACGGGGAGCAGGAACCCCCGCAGGAGCCGCAGCCGGACCCGGACGCCGGAAAGCACGCCTTTCAGGTGCTGCTGGACTGCGTGGCCCTGGACGACGGCCTGGTGCAGTACCTGACCCAGGTGCTCCGGGACCGGGACTGGGCCGGGTTTTACAAGCTGTCCCAGATCACCACGAAAATGGACCTGAACCCGGAGGAATTTCTGTTCTGGCTGGGGAACAAGGAGCTGTGGGCCGATGATGAGGAGCGGGCCTGCGCCGCCGTGATGGACGCGTGCATGGAGCGGCTGCGGCAGGAGGGGCGGCTGGAGCTGATGGCGGCCCTGCTGTCCGGGGACCGGCACACCTTCGAGAGCTTCCGCTGCGAGGCGCCGGAGCTGGTCCACCTGCCCCAGGCCACCTATGACTGGTACTGCCGCAACTATCTGGACCGGGATTACCCCTTCCGGATGCTGCTCAAGTGCAACGGGGTGACGTTTCCCCGGCGAAAGGAGGGCTGACGCCATGGATTACCGCATTCTGGTCATCAATCCCGGCTCCACCTCCACCAAGATCGCCGTGTTTCACGGGCAGACGCCCTTGATGCAGAAAACGATCCGCCACAGCGGAGAGGAGCTGGCCCCCTTCGGGGCCATTATGGACCAGGCCCCTTTCCGCCGCCGGTGCGTGGAGGAGGCGCTGGCGGGCTTCGATCTGACCACCCTGGACGCAGTGTGCGCCCGGGGCGGTATGCTGCCGCCGTGCCCCAGCGGGGCCTTTGCGGTGGACGGGGACATGATCGAGTATCTGGCCGCCATCACCCAGGGGGCACATGCCTCCAACCTGGGATGCGTGGTGGCCCGGGACATAGCGGAGCCGCTGGGTATACCGTCCTTCGTGTACGATCCCGTGGCGGTGGACGAAATGCCGCCTATGGCCCGGATCACCGGCATTCCCGAGCTGCCCCGGCGGATGATGGGGCACGCCCTGAATACCCGGGCCATGGCCATTCGCTGCGCGGAAACGGTGCTGCACAGGCCCTTGGACCGGTGCCGCCTGATCGTGCTGCACCTGGGCGGCGGCGCGTCGGTGCGGCTGTTCATCGGCGGCAAAATGGTGGACAACGTCCGGGATGACGAACTGCTGTTTGCGCCGGAGCGCTGCGGTGGGATTGCCGCCGAGCAGCTGGTGGGGCTGTGCTTCTCCGGGAAATATGACCGGGCAGGCGTCATGAAGCTGGTACGGGGACGGGGCGGACTGCTGGCCCACCTGGGCACCAGCGACGCCATGGAAGTGGAGCGGCGCATGGCCCGGGGCGATGAGAGGGCCAGGCTGGTGTACGATGCCATGCTGTATACCGCCGCCAAGTCCATCGGCGCTATGGCGGCGGCTGCCGACGGCGACATTGACCGCATCATCCTCACCGGCGGCATAGCGCACTCCGCCTATGTGGCGGATTATCTGACGAAAAAGGTTCGCTTTATCGCGCCGGTGGAGGTCATGGCCGGGGAGTTCGAGATGGAGGCCCTGGCGGCCGGAGCCGCCCGGGTGCTGTCGGGACGGGAGACAGCCCACCGGTTCCGGGACCTTGCAAAGGGGGAGTGACCGGTGCTGAAGTCGTTTTTTGACCCCAACGGGGCCTTCGCCCGGGGTATGGAGCGGGTATGGAGCCTGATCGTGCTGAACGTGCTGTGGCTGGTGTGCTCCCTGCCGGTGGTGACCCTGGGCGCGTCCTGCGCGGCCCTGTATCAGGTGCTGGGAAAGGTCATCGACGGTGAGGACGGCCATGTGGCCCGGCGGTTCTTCCGTGCATGGGGCGAAAACTGGAAAAAAGCCACGCCGGTGTGGCTGATTCTGCTGGCCGTGGCGGTTCTGTGCGGGTTCGACCTGTATGTGGCCCGGCTGAACGACGCCTTTTTGTGGAAGGTGATGGCGGTGTTCGCCCTGCAATTGGCGGCCATGGTGATGACCTTCGTTTTTCCGCTGATGGCCCGGTATGAAAACACCTGGCGCAATCACATGAAAAATGCCCTGCTGCTGGCGGTGGGGAACCTGCCCCGGATGCTGCTGATCTGGGCCATTTGGGCGGTGCCTGTGGGGGTGTGCGTGTTTCTCCCGGAGGTGGGGTTTTATCTGAGCATCGTGTGGGTGCTGGTGGGATACAGCAGCCTCAGCTACGTGACGGCCCTGCTGCTGCGGCCCATCTTCCGGAAGCTGGACGAAAACGCGTAAAAAAACAGGACAGGCACACGCCTGTCCTATTTTTTTTAGCCATTGCAGTGGTATCGGGAGGTCAGTCCACGATATCAACGGATGCCTTGACGCCTGTGCGCTGGGCATAGGAGCGCACCACGGTGCGGATCTCCTTGGCGATGCGGCCCTGACGGCCGATGACCTTACCCATATCCTCGGGGGCCACGCGCAGCTCCAGCGTCAGCTCATCGCCGTTTTCCACCTCGTTCACAGTGACCTGGTCGGGATGGTCCACAAGGCTCCTGGCGATGTAGAGCAGCAGTTCCTTCATGGTGCCCCTGCCTTACAGAACGTCGACCTTCTTCAGCAGGGCGCGAACGGTATCGGTGGGCTGGGCACCGGTCTTGATCCACTCGCGGGCGCGATCAGCGTCGATCTTGATCTCGGCGGGGGAGACGCAGGGATTGTAGGTGCCGATCTCCTCGATGAAGCGGCCGTCGCGGGGATAACGGGAATCCGCCACGACCACGCGATAGTAAGGAGCCTTCTTGGCACCCATTCTTCTCAGACGAATCTTAACCATGATGTTTTTCCTCCAGAATGATAATAGAATTCAAATTATATAAATGCCTGGGCACTTATTTCAAACGTTTTTTGCGGCCGAAGCCCTGGAGCTTGCCCTTTTTGGCTTTGCCCATAGTGGGCATGCCGCCGGGACCTCCGAAGCCGCCGAAGCGGCCCTTGGAAATGGATTTGGTGAGCTGCTGGAGCATCTCGAAGGACTTCAGCAGACGGTTCACATCCGACACCTGCATGCCGCAGCCGGCGGCAATGCGCTTTTTGCGGCTGGCGTTGAGGATGGAGGGGTTCTCCCGCTCCAGAGGGGTCATGGACTGGATGATGGCCCGGGTGCGATTGAGCTGCTTTTCGTCCAGGTTGGCGGCATCCAGCTGCTTGCCCATGTCACCGGGCAGCATCCCGGCAATCTGGCCCAGGTTGCCCATTTTTTGCAGCTGGTCCATCTGCTCCATGTAGTCCGTCAGAGTCAGGCGGTTCTTCTTGAGCTTTTCCTCCAGCTTGCGGGCCTGCTCCTCGTCGTACTGCTGCTCAGCCTTTTCGATGAAGGTGAGCATGTCGCCCATGCCCAGAATACGGGAGGCCATGCGGTCCGGGTGGAACAGCTCGATCATGTCCAGCTTTTCGCCGGTACCCACGAACTTGATGGGCTTACCGGTGGCGGCCCGGATGGACAGAGCCGCACCGCCGCGGGCGTCGCCGTCCAGCTTGGTGAGCATGACGCCGTCGATGCCCAGAGCCTGGTCGAAGGCAGTGGCTGCGTTGACGGCATCCTGACCGGTCATGGCGTCCACCACCAGCAGGATCTCGTTGGGATGCACCTTCGCCTTGATGTTCTTCAGCTCGTTCATCAGGGCCTCGTCCACATGGAGGCGGCCGGCGGTGTCCAGAAACACCATATCGTGGCCGTGGTCCCGGGCGTATTTGATGGCCTCCTGGGCAATGTGCACGGGATTGGCCTGTCCCATCTCGAAAACGGGAATATCCAGCTGCTTGCCCACCACCTGCAGCTGGGTGATGGCGGCGGGACGGTATACGTCGCAGGCCACCAGCAGGGGGCGCTTGCCGAACTGGCGGCGCATCAGGCCCGCCAGCTTGGCGCCGTTGGTGGTTTTACCGGCGCCCTGAAGGCCCACCATCATCACCACGGTGGGGCCCTTGGAGGCAAAGGTGAGCTTGGCGTTGGTGCCGCCCATCAGCTGCACCAGCTCCTCGTTGACGATCTTGACGATCTGCTGGGCAGGGGTGAGACTGTCCAGAACGTCCGCGCCGATGCAGCGCTCGGTGACCTGGGCCACGAAGTCCTTGACCACCTTATAGC
>OIWS01002400.1_pt1 | contig 15391 bp, 20 predicted proteins | sample 1587611 | NCBI WGS metagenome assembly OIWS01 (sample SAMEA3888919, study PRJEB22519) | human gut metagenome | biome: human gut; feature: human-associated habitat; material: faeces | place: Denmark | collected 2010 | reverse complement strand
AGCCTCGTGAAAGCTGCCACACCAGGCATTTAACAGCGGAAGGAGGCCACAGCATGAGCGATAACGGCACATTCGAGATGCAGCCCTGGGGTTATCGTGAAGCGGTTTGCATGCTCGCGCGGTGGAAGTTTGAAGCGGAAAATTCCGAGCTTGTCGAGCCGCACCGTTACGAACGGTATAGCGAGCGCTATTTTATAGGCCGCGAAATGGTAAAAATTCTAACGCAAAAATCTTACGCAGAAATTAACTACGATATCAACCTGGTTTATAATAAGGCATACGGCAGCGCAATAAGAGAAGGAAGGGAACAATGAGCAGACTAATCAAGCGCAAAATCAAGCGCACTACCGCCGAGGTGTACGACGAGAACGGCAAGCGCCTTGGAACAATGGAGGTCGGCGGGCAGGTTTCCGCTCCACGTATGGCTAACATCGTGCGCCGAGATAAGGGCAACCCGCTTTTAACAGTACGCAATGTAGTCACGAGCGAAGACGTGTACGTTATGGGCGTGGATGAGTTCGTGGAGCATGCCAAGCGCATGGGCACGATCGAGCCCGAACCTGAACCAGAAGCCGACGGCGAAGAAGCCGTTAGCGAATAGCAAGCCATAAGAAGAAAGGAAAGTAAAATGGCTGACGAAATCATGATGATGGATTCCGAGCAGGGTATCGCGAAGAGCGATGAGATGACTTTTTCCGAGCGGATCGTGCAGCACGTTCGTGAAGAAGGCTTCTTCTCCACCTTCCCGACGGACAACCTCGAAGGGCAGAAACTTCTCTACAAGGCAACGAACGCAAGCAAGCTGCTGCGCGATTTCATGGAAACGCCGCTCGCTGTTACCGCGTTCGTCTTCTCGCCGACTACCGTTACAACCGAGGTTGGCGATGTGGAGCAGGTCATGGGGGTTTACCTCATCGATAGCGCAGGAACTGCGTACGTGTCTTCCTCGAACGGGGTTATCCGCTCTGCGATGAACATCATGAGCATGTTCGGCGATCCCGAAGGCTGGGCCGAGCCGCTTACGGTGGTGTGTCGTGAGACCAACACCGCGAAGGGCCGTCGTTTCAAGTTCCTCGACGTTCTTTAGTCTAGCGCTGGGCTAGTATAAGGGGTTGGCGCGAGTCAACCCCTTTTTTAATGCCTGCGCAGGCGCTAGAATATGAAAACGCAACGCGGATATCAAAAACAACGCCCGCCTTGATGACAGGCGGGCGCAATGAAGAAAGGGGCGAGCCATGGCGAGAAGGAAGCGTAGCAACTTGGATGAGGCCATCGGAAAAGCCTTGCATGGCACGCGTAACAAAGTATACCGCCTTAAGAAGAAAGGCGCAAGCGCGAGCGAGATCGCTGCTATCGACCCGCGAAAAACCGATTGGCAGTCAAGCCGCGGCGGCGCGCCTGGTTCGGCAACGTTGTACGAGCGATACCGCAAGGGCGAGTTGAACACGAGGGAAAAAGGCGAGTTTTTGCGCCAGCTCAAGGACTTTAACGAGCGCGAAAACAAGTACACTTCTACGGGCGGCGGGCGTTTTATCTCCTCGAAAGCTCAAGAGCGCTTCGGCGCGATGGTAGAGGGTGTGAACAAGACGCGAAAGAGGACGCTCGACAACATCATAAAGAGCGGTGCCTATTATCAGTTTGGCGCGCCTGGTGTGGACGTGGCCAGTATGAGCGAGTGGGATTTCGAGCATTACGTCTCGCGCAACCTCTCACCGCTAAAGCGAACCGAGCCGTTTACCTCATCGAAGCAGATCGCCCGCGCAATGCAAACACTGCTGGGCGCGACGTCCTCGATGAGCAGAGCGCTTAAGAAAAGCGAGAACTGGCGGCGTGCGGCGCGCAACATGCTTATAGACAACAACCAGCGTGAGCTTGCCGAGGCGATCGAGCGCATGAGCGCAAAAGAATTTTTAGAAATGATAACCCTTACCGATTTCAACGTCCGCATGACCGACTTTCCTTATCAGGATTATTTTACTGTGCAGGGCCATTCGCGCGAGCGCGGGCTGGAAGCTGCGCAGGACGAGAGCAGCCGCTATATGATTGGCCTTGTCGATAGGTTCTCGCATATCAATGCCGCAAAAGATAAGAAGTAGACAATGCGCGAGTATTGCGCCGACTTCGAGACGAACACCTATATAGACGATTGCCGCGTGTGGGCATGGGGAGCCGCCGACATCTGCGAGAACCCCGAAGATACGTTTGAGTACGGTACAACTTTGGATGAGTTTATGGAACATGTGTTCGCACACCCTGGGCGGTACTGGTTCCACAATCTCAAGTTCGACGGCAGTTTTATAACCTCGTGGCTGCTCTCTCACGGCTACAAGCATACCGAGGACAGGCCGCGCGCTGGGCAGTTCTCCGCGCTCATCGACGATTTAGGCAAGTTCTACTCTATCGCCGTCGGTACCAAAGTGAAGTTCGCGGACAGCTACAAAAAGATTACCATGCCAGTTCGCGCCGTCGCGAAAACCTACGGGCTGGAAATGTCAAAAGGCGAGATCGATTACAATCGTTACCGCCCCGTTGGCCACGTGCTCACAAGCGAGGAGCTGGATTACCTTGCGCGCGATGTGCTCATCATGGCGCAAGCTATGAACGTGCGACTGCTCACGGGCACTAAGCTAACCACCTCAAGCGACTGCTTGGAGATCTTCCGCGACCTCTACGGCAAAACGCGCTACCGCGCGACAATGCCGATCATCAACGGCATTGTTGATGCGGGCATGCGGCGCGCTTACCGCGGCGGCTGGGTATACGTCAACCCGAAGCACAAGGGCGAGGACGTGGGGCGAGGTATTCGCCTCGATGTGAACTCTCTTTACCCCTGGGCGATGCGATACAATCCGCTTCCCGTTGGCAACCCCTCTTATTTCTCTGGCAAGCCGAACCCCACACCCGAGCGCCCGCTGTGGATTGCAGGAGTCACCATCACCGCAAAGCTCAAGCCTGGCAAGTTGCCTTGCATTCAGCTTAAAGGCTCTTCGATATTCGGCGAGCGCGAGTATACGGAATCAGTACCCGAGCCGACGCCGCTTGTCGTGTGCAGCGTCGATTACGAACTGTGGCGCGAAATGTACGACATCGAGGTTTGGAGCTGGGACGGGGGTTGGAGCTTCGCGCAGCGCGAGGGCGTGTTCGACGATTATATAGACACCTATATGAAGCAGAAGCAAAACGCGAGAACGCCAGGCGAGCGCGCCGAGTCTAAACTGATGTTAAACGGCCTATACGGAAAGCTTGCGCAGAAGATCTTGCAGCGCGGGCAAGTTCCCGCTTTGGATGACGAGGGCGTTCTTTGCTTTCTCGAAGGCAAGGAGAGCGAGCGCGAGCCCGTTTACCTTCCGATGGGCATTTTCATCACGGCGTATGCACGTAGAAAGACAATTCTCACCGCTTGCGAGTTCGGCGATCGTTTCTGTTACGCTGACACGGACAGCATTCACGCGATCGGGGAGGAGATTCCCGAAGACGTTGAGATACACCCGAAGAAGCTGGGGGCCTGGAAACATGAGGCCACTTTCGAGCGCGCGCGCTTCGTCCGAGCGAAAACATACGTTGAAACGGTGGACGGCGAGGAGGAGTACACTTGCGCGGGTATGTCTCAATCGCTCAAGGACATAATGAGATGGGAGGATTTCAAATGCGGGTTTCAAACGACTGCTTGCCCGTTTTATCATCCTGGGGGCTGTGGCGAGGACTGCGAAACGTGCTATAGTAACACGAGAAACTGGGGGCTTAAACCGAAACAGGTTCGCGGCGGCGTGGTGCTTTTGCCTTCTCCGTTTTCCATCAGATAGGATGGCTATGCTAGAGATCGATGTAACGGCTTTAATCGCTCCTGTCGCGTCGGCGGTGCTGTCCGCAATGTGCGCGGCTGTGGGCGTGTACGTGGCTATAATCAAGCGTTTGTCCGTGCTTGAAACGAAAATGGACGTGTTATCCGCCAACGTCGATAAGCATAACAGCGTTATCGAGCGGACTTATCGGCTAGAAACCGACGTCGCGACCGCGTGGAAGCGCCACGACGAGCTAGCCGAGCGAGTTGATAGATTGGAAGATGCGAGAATGTGAGGTTAATCATGATCAACTGGAAGGCACGGGTTAGAAACAAAAACTTTTGGCTGGCGCTTGTTCCCGCGCTGCTGCTGCTTGCGCAGGTGTGCGCCGCGCCGTTCGGGTATGCGTGGGATTTCGGTGTGCTGAACGCGCAACTTGCCGCGATCGTGAACGCGCTGTTCGCCGTGCTCGCGATTCTGGGCATCGTGGCCGACCCGACCACGAAAGGCATGGGCGACAGCGCGCAGGCGATGACCTACGACGAGCCGAAGGAGGGCTAGGCATGGGCGAGCTGACAGACGGGAGAAAGCGGCTCATCGAGTCGCAGGACTCGCACGACGAGCCAGACTTCGAGCCGAAAGGGGGCGGCAATGGGGACGATTAGCGACGTGCTCTACTGCGCACGTGACTGGATCGGCTACTCGCGCTGGACCGACCCCGAGGAGGGCACAGTCTTCGGGCGGTGGTTCGCCGAGAAGACGGGCGAGCCGTACTTCGGCGCGAGCGGCGTCCCATACTGCGCCATGTTCGCCTCCTACTGCCTGGACTGGGCGGGCGTCCCCTGCGCGGGCATGCCGAGCGCCTATTGCCCCGACATCGTCAACGCGGGCGAGGATGCGGGAGCCGCCATCTCGTGCGAGGACGCCGAGCCTGGCGACCTCGTGTTCTTCGACTGGGGGAGCGACGGCCTTGCAGACCATGTGGGCATCGTCGAGGAGAACCACCCTGACGAGGGGTATATGACCACCATCGAGGGCAACACGTCGAGCGGGAGCGCGGGCTCGCAGTCGAACGGCGGCGTCGTTGCGCGCCGCCAGCGCGGCTACGGCTCCGTGTGCTGCGTCGTGCGGCCAGATTACAACGAGAATCAGGAGGATGAAGAGGACATGGGACTCACCGAACACCAGGACAAGCTGCTCGCTACCATCTACGAGCAGGTCACGGGCACCTACGACCCTACGCATCGCGGAGTGGAGCTCAACGACCACGATCACATCAAATACATCGGCAAGGCGGTTACCGACAACGCCGCCGCCATTAAAGCGGTCGATGCAAAGCTCGACAAGCTCATCGAGAAGCTGGGGCAGTTATAGCGCGAACTGCCAGCATGTTATTAACAAATGTTGGAAAGCCCGAGCAGGTGCTCGGGCTTTCTTTATGCCGCTTTCACGTCCATGCAGACCCGCGCGAGGAGCTCGTGAATCTCGTCCGACTCTGTGGGCGTCGGGTAGATTCCCGCCCGCGCGAGCAAGGCGAGCACTTCGGAGAACAGGCGATCGGCTTCGCGTTGGCGGTTAATCTCTGTTGTGCACGTCGCGCGGCGCGCTCGCTCGCCGTCGTCCCAATATACAGTTGTCTCGATTTCCGCGGTGCGGCGGCGCTTGTCGGGGTTTGCCGTTATCTCGACGTAATAAGGAGTTGATTTTCCGCCATCGTAGGTTGCGCGCATGATGCCCCTTCTTTCCTTGTCGGTTTAGTCGTGTATAATACAGTATAGCCGAGATTCCGCGAACTGCCGCAAGTAGAGCACGGGGAGCCACTCGCTCGCGCGAGCCCGTACGTGTTCGGCCTACGGCAAGGCTTTTAGCGGTGGTCACGGTAGATCCGGCAACCTTTACCGTGCGCGGGGGAGCCGAGCAAGGCGTAGCCCCGCGCACACTTGTACAAGGGAGGTAAAACATGGATTTCGCAACAGTGCTGGCAATGCTGGACGCCGACGAGCTGGATCTGGACGGCTTGCGCGACGGGTTGGGCGAGCTTTCGAGGGTGAGCGAGGGCGCAAACGCGCGGATCGCCGAGCTTGAGGCCGAAAACTCCGAGCTGTCGCAAAAGTACACGGAGACCGCCGCGAAGCTCTGGGAGATGACGCAGGCGGCGACCGCGCCCAGCAAAGAGCCCGAGGGCGACGAGGGCGGCGAGGGCGACGAGGGCGATGAGGAGCCCGAAAGCGATGAGGAGCTTTTCGGCGACCTCTTCGAAGATTAAGGAGTGATGGCACATGCAGGGACAGCTAAACGCAACCAACGTTGAGATTCTGAACAAGATTCGCCAATCGGCGAGTCTGGAATATAAAGATCGTGTGCCCGTGGCGACGCAGGCGAACCTCGCTCGCACGGCGCGGACTATTCGCGACTATCCCGTCGTTTGGAACGAGTTCGTTGATATCCTCGTTAACCGAATCGGCCTGATGTTGTTCAACGCCTACCAGTTCAACAACCCGCTTGCCCCGTTTAAGTCGGGCATGAGCTGGGGTTCCATTGCGATGGAAGTCGGAAACAACCTCATCGAGGCCGAAAATTACGATCAAATGGATACGAACCCCTGGACGGCGACGCCTGCGGACGTGGTTGCAAACTACTATGTGCGCAACCGTGCCGATGTGTACGGTGTGCAGACGAACGAGGCGCTTATCGCCGAAGCAACCGAGAACGAGGGCCAGCTGTCGGGGCTTGTAAACATGATGTTCAACGCGCCGAACCAGTCCGCCGCCTGGGACGAGTACAAGATCATGCTCAATTCGCTTGCCGAGTACGAGAACGGTTCGGGCTTTTACAATGTTCATGTGCCGGATCTCGCAACGTCCGCTTCGAAGGAAGCAGACGGCAAGACCCTTGTTGAGCTCATCCGCTCTATGTACCTGCGAATGAACGGTTTCTATTCACGCAAGTTCAACGCCGAGAAGTGCGACAGCATGGCCTCTAACATGATGTTGCTTATCGATAGCACCGTCGCTTCTGCGGTTGATGTGAACGTGCTTTCTGCGGCGTTCAATCTTCCGTTCGCCGAGTTCGTGGGCCGACAGGTGGTTATCGACGAGTGGCCCGACGAGCTGAAGGGCACGCAGGCGATTCTCGCCGACGGCGAGTTCTTCCGCGTGTACGACATCCTGAACAAGTCGGCATCTATCTACAACCCGAAGACCGACGCAACGTACACCTATCTGCACGTTCGCGGCATCTACGCCACGTCGAAGCAGAGAAACGCCGTTCGCTTCTCGACCGACGCCGACACCGAAGGAGCCGCAACCGTGGGCCGCACTGTTAAATCCGTCACTATCGCAACCGACCCCTCGGGCGGCGTTTCCAAGCTTGAGCCTGGCCTGGTGGTGCAGCTTGTGCCAACGGTCACCTACTCCGATCGCGCGACCGATGCAAACGCCTATTTCATCGTGACGGCGGGCACGGCGGCGCAGGCAGCGGCGGGCGTGCTTCCCGTTATCCTTCCCGATACGGGCACCTACGTTGACCGCTTCGGTGCGCTGCACGTGAGCGAGAACAGCGACTATGAGACGATCGTGGTTACCGCCGTCGCAACTCATGACCCGACCAAGAGCGCTAACATCACGCTTGGCACCGCCGTAGCATCCTGATAACGAACGATTGTTTGGGGCGGGAGCAATCCCGCCCCTTTTGCTTATAGGAGGCGACAACATGCCGTTTAGCCCTATCGAATGGCCTACCGATTCGCGCGTGACCTTGTGCAAAGTGCCGTGGGATGCGGCCTATAAAGATGTGGTTTACTTCGCCACCGAACAGGCGCGCGAAGCGTACTTCGATGCGCTGTGCGCAAGCGCGACGAGCATTTGCCTATCCAAAATGACATACCTCAAGCCCCGTGAGCCTGTTACCGTGAACGTCCCCTATTCGCGCGCGTACCGTTACAACTATCTGCGCGTGGTGAACCCCGAGCTTCCCGCACCTGGGGAGACGACCCCGCCCGTGCTTTACTATTTCGTAAGCAATGTGTCCTATGTCGCGCCGAACACGACTGCGCTCGAATTGCAGCTCGACGTGTGGACGAGCTATATTTACACGTGCGGCCTGGGGAGCGGTTTTCTAGAGCGCGGCCATTTGCCGATGCGCGAGGAGTACGACGCCGACGGCGGGGAAGTCGCGAGCGTGGAAGCTGCGAACCTTCGGCGCTGGTGCGCAACTCCCGAGGGGCTCGACGTCGGAAGCGAGTACGTCGTTGTCAATCACGAGTGGAAGGACATCAGCAACCCGACGGGCGACGGGTGGCGGATCGTCATCACCTCGACGGTAGACCTCACGGCGGACTGGGGCACAAGCTCAAGCCCCAATCTGGAATGCGCAACGGGGCAGCGAACGGACGGCCTTATCAGCGGTTGCAACGTCTACACGATCGAGCGGGACAGGTTCCCCACGTTTATGGGGGCTATCAAAAACGCGCCCTGGGCAGCAAAGGGGATCGTGGATATAACGTGCTTCCCGTCGGGGCTTTTGGCCGAAGGGGATAGCGTGGATTTGAACGGCACGCCCGCGAACTACCTGGGAAGCACGCCCGATTCAACGCAGTGGTTCGAAACCGAGAACATCTGGGTACAGCTCGCGAACGGCATCCCGCCCGACTATCGTTGGATGCACAAGTTTTTCGCCTACCCTTATTCTGTTATCGAGTGGACGAACTACCAGGGTTCGCCGCTTTTGCTTAAACCCGAGCTATGTGCGACGATAGACGGCAAGGTTTCCATGTTCGCCACGTCGTGCGCTGCCAGCCCTGGGATGCGCATCGCGGTTTGGCCTTCGCAGTACGGCGGCGCGCGGGGGTTCTCCGATTCCAATCAGGCGATCGTGTACGACTATTCCAACATGAGCGGCACGGCGCAGGGGATTCTCCGATCAGGCTACAATCTCGACAACGCCGTTTGGTTTCAGGGGTTCCCGAAGTTCAACATCGTGAACGACGAGGGGGCGCTCTCGATTGCGCGGCGCGTGAACACCTTGAGCGCTACCTACGCGGGCGCTGGGTGGAGCCTTGCGAAAAGCAACGCCGCGAACCAGCTGGGGTTCTCGCAGACGATGCAATCGCTCGACACCGCGCGGAGAAACAAGGACATTCAAAACATTGCGGACGTCGCGAACGGCGCACTGTCCACGGTCGGCACCCTCGCAAGCGGCAAGATGGCGCCAGGCAACATAGTTGGAGCCGCAATAGGCGGGGCTAGCACGGCGATCGGGCTTGTCGCGGGCAACAAGCAGTTTGCCAACACGCAAAACCTCGCGTCCTCGCAGGCGACGCAAAATTACAACCTTGCGAACTGGGCGAACCAGGGCGATTACGAGCAGACGATCGCGCAGATAAACGCGAGCGTGCAGGATGCGGCGTTAACGCAGCCCTCGATCGTGGGGCAGACGGGCGGCGACGGGTTCAACCTCGCAAACGGCTATATGGGCATCGAGGTTCGCTATAAGACCGTAGGCGAGCAGATGGCGCGGGTCATCGGCGATTACTGGGGAAAGTACGGCTACGCGGCGCACGAGGTGGTGCAGATGCGGCAGCGCCCGCTCAACGTTATGCGGTATTATACGTATTGGAAGTTCACGGATATCTATATCGAGTCCGCCGAGTGCGCCGAGGCGGACAAGGACGCGATTCGCGGCATCTTCGCGAAGGGTGTCACCGTGTGGGGCGACCCCGCTAACATAGGCGGAATCATGCCTTACGAGAACACGCCGCGCTAGGAGGGCGGAAAATGGGCAACAAAGTAGCGAAATACTACGATGATACCGAGGTTCCCGAGCTGCTCGACATGGCGGCGGGGGCCTCGTATATGCGGCAGGTTCGCACCAGAGACGAGCGCTATGAGATGTGGCAGTATCGTTTCTGGAAGCAGTACCTCGAAGGAATCGCGCTGTCCCGCTTCGAGTGGCACGACCTACCCGCGGGAATCGACCCCCGCGCGGTGGAGTTTATCCTATACCGCTTCGGCGTGGCCGGGCTGTTCATGGACAATGGCGGGTACCTGTTCGCACAAGCGTCGTACGGCGACGGTATGAACATGTACTATAACCCAAACGAGGTTAATCTAACTTCCCCCGCGGGCGGGTTGTGGCAACGCCACGCGCAGGCCTATGCAGTTGCCGTGGACGGCAAGGAAGTTCCGATCGTGTGCGCCCCCGACGTGGCTATCTGCTTCGATTCGCTTTTGCGCCGACCGCTGTTCGCAATGCTCAAGAACTACGCGATCCGCCTTGCCGAGATCGATAGGATCGTGCAAGTGAACATGGGCGCGCAGCGCACGCCGTGGATTATCGCAAGCGGCGAGGGTCAGAAGAAGACAGCCGCGCGAATCGTGCGCAAGCTTGAGAACAACGACCAATATATCACCTACAATGCGGCGGGGTTCGACGTCGGCGCAGCCGTGCAGGTTCTCCAAACCGAAGCGCCTTACGTGTCGGGCGACCTCTTGAGCGACCAGCAGCGTATTCTCAACCAAGCACTATCCGTTATGGGTGTGGACAACGACCCCAACGCGCAGAAGCGGGAGCGAAAAGTATCGCTTGAGGTATTGCAGAACAACGAGCAGGTTATGCTCGCGCGGCGCAACTTCCAAGGCGCACGCGACCTGTTCAGCGACGCGTGCGAACGCGTGTTCGGTATCCGCCCGTATGCGACCTGGGCGGCACGCCACGAGTACGAGGATTTGAACAACCTGGGCGGGGTGGGAGATCCTGCTGGGGACGCGAGCGGGGAGGGAACAAGCAATGTTGATTACCGATGACGGGCCAACTCTGCACGACTGCGTGGAGCTGTACGGTATGGACTGGCAGCAGACCATGGGCGATTACCCTATTTTCGACGAGGGTAAGCGGGAGTGGCTCAACACGAGGATCTACGAGCACTTCGCCTATCGGGAGATAGCACAGGAAACGGCAGCAGACCATTTCCGTTTGATTCGGCGCACGATGCATGAGATGATGCCCGCGCTCAATCCCATGTTTACCGCGCTCAACGGCGAACTAGACATCTTGGCGGGGTATGCAAGCGCCACGGAAAGCACGAGCACGCAGGACAGTTCAGGGCGGCAGCTCTATTCCGCGACCCCGCAAACGCAGCTTTCCGACGCCGAGAGCTACGCAACGAACCTAACAGATACCGAGGGCACGACGACCGATAGCGCGAGCACGAAAACCAGCGGGCGCAGCATGCCAGCGGGCGACATGCTAACGAGCTGGGCGACGTCGGTAAACAATGCCTTGTACCTCGTGTATAATGGCCTTGAGCCTTATTATCTGCAAATCTTCGACTAGGGAGGTGAAAGAGCATGGCAGTTATCGAGAACATCGGCGATTTCGACTTCGCCTACAAGGGCTATCAGTACCCGCTACCCCCTAGTTGGAAGTATGCGGTTCGCCAGCAAGACCAAATCAATTGGCTTTTGCAGGCGATTTTGAAGGTGAGCGCCGAGGGCGTGAGCGCCGATTACCTCGCCGAGCAGATCGCCGCGGCGGTGCAGGCCGTCACGAACGGATACGTAAACGCCGACGCAGCCTTGAAGCAGTATCTAGGTTCGCTTATCGCGGCGCTCGAGGACGAGCTGGCAAAGCTCGAGGCAGGGACGACCGCGCAGCGAAACCCCGTTACGGGCATGCGCAACTACGGCTATCAGGTGAGCAAACAGATGTACGATATGCTTCGCACGTACGCCTGCACCTGGGACGAGCTCGAGAACACGGGCAAGACGTGGGACGAGCTCAAGGAAACGGGGCATACCTGGTTTGAAGTTGACATGTTCGGCAACATCTATTGGGGGGACGGCAACCAGCGGGCGAAGTTCACGCCGACCGATCACATCGACGTGAACAGCCCAGGCTTTTCAGAGTACCGAGCTGGGCAGCCGACAGGCGACGCTACCCTCTCGCGCACGTGGGGGGACATCAAAACATACGGCTTTCTCACAAGCAAAGGAGATTAACCTATGGCTACTGCACATTACAACTTCCCCACCATCGTGGGCACCGACACGATCGACGGCGTAAACGCGATCAACGGGCTTGCAAACAGCGTTGATGCGGCGCTGTTCGGCGTTGCAGGGGAGATCCCGCAAGCTTATACCCTGCCTGTTGCGGGAACTGCCTCGCTGGGCGGCGTGCGCGGTTCGGGAGACATCGCCGTAAACGCGACGACGGGCGACATGAGAATCAACCCGAACACCGTCGGCACAAACGAGCTTCAAGCGGGAGCGGTTACAAGCAGCATTCTCGCCGTCGGTTCCGTCGGTTCGGGTAATCTTGCCTCCGATGTGCTTACCATGGCGCAGCAGGGGGCGCAAGCATATACCGCCGTCAACGCCGCGCCGCAACTTTACCGCTTGCCCGACTACGCAACGGGGCAGTACCTTACGGGCGGCGCGATCTATTCGAACTATGTCGTTAACCCGTCGTCGCACACGTGCCAGCTCAAGATCGACGCGACAGGGGTCAAGCTCAACCTTCCCGCAACGAACACATCGCTTGACAGCCCGCTTATCGCGCTGGGCACCATTCCGACGCAATACCGACCCGCAAGCGATTACGCGACGATGATTTGGGCTCAATCGGCCAGCGATGGCTATGAGATCGTCTACTTCCTCGGCGTCTCGAAAAACGGCGAGGTAAGCATCTACCATATCAACTTTTCGGGATCTCGAAGCGGCGAGATGTGGAGCAAGGGGACACTGCTTTACACGTACGGCGCACAAGCCGCGTCGTAAGCGCACGAACAGGGGCGGGCAATGTGCCCGCCCTTTTTAGTTTGGAGGTGAGACATGCCGACCAGGGACAACACGATCATGTATGCCATGTACGTTATCGGTGAAGTTGAAAGCAACTGGGATTGGACGAGCGTTTACCGAGCCGACCCTATCACAATCGGGATGATGCAGAACTACGGGCAGCGCGCCGAAATCTGCGCTGAGCGCTGCGCAGCCGAAGACCCCGAGGGATATACGGCGTTCAAAGCGGCGGCCCCGAAACTGGCCGCGGCGGTTGAGCAGGATTACGGCTGGAATTGGTGGACAGGCTACTATGTAGACGACGCCGAAGCGGCAGCGTGGCAGACGTGGGCGCAGCGCGATAAGAACCACGTAGGCCAGCAAAAGCTCTGGATTGACGACGCAACGGGCTATATCGAGACGCTGACGGGGTGGGGACTCTCCGAGGACAGGCCGCAAACGCTTGTCTACGCAATGTCCATGTATCATCAGTCCCCGCGCGAAGCGGGCAACGTGATAGGGGCGTGCGGGGGTTCCGCCACGCTCGACACGATGCACGCGACATGCCTCAACAACGAGATACTGGGTCGCTACACGAACCGATACAGCACCGTATATTCAAGGCTTGCCGATTGGGACGGTGAGAGCGCACCGCCTGACTTCGGGCAGGTGCAGGACGTGGGCACGGGCAGCGGCGGGCAGAACACGGGCAGCAGCGGGCAACCAGGCGCGGCAATCGCGCGAATTCAGATAGACAACGGCGTTATGACGCTGTGGGGTACAGGGATCTACGCGAACGGCCTTGCCTGCTATCGATCAGCGCCGAACACGTGGTTACCGAGCGTCTCGAAGACAGGCGAGCCGAACCCGGGCACCAGCACGGGCGGGGGCTCATCTTCGGGAAACGCGGCCCTGGATGAGATGAAACAGTGGCTTCTCGATCATGTGGGCGCGTTCGCATACTCGCAAGGCGCTGGGCGAATGTCCCCCGAGGAGTCGGGCTATACTGACTGTTCCGCGCTCATGTGGTACGTATACCACCTCGTGACGGGGGAGAATATAGGTTCCTGGACGGGCGACCAGCAGAACTACGGGGAGATAATCGCTGAAGGCAGCGGGGACTTGCCGCAGGATAGAATGCGGGTTATGGATCTGGTGTTCTTCAATTGGCACGGATATAACCCCTCGTTCGACCACGTTGAAGCCTATATAGGCGACAACCAGCTTATAGGGCACGGCGGCAATCCGCACATGGGGCCGACAGTCAAGCAGGACGCGAACACCTACGCCCGCAGTGCGCATGATTGGCGAGTTCGGCGTTACGTGTGATATAGTGAGGGACATGAGCAGACAATTTTACAACCCCGCGAAAGCAATCAGCTACGGCGCGCCTCTTACCGCCGTTATCTCGATGCGCTCTTATGGCAAGACTTACGGATTTACCAAGGCCGCGATAAAGGACTGGATGCGCGACAGATCGCAGTTCGTTTACGTGCGCCGCTACGATACCGAGCTCAAGACCAGCGCACCGAAGATATTCGACGATATCGCGGCTCACAAGGAATTTCCTGGGTATGAGTTCAAAATGCAGGGTTACACGGGGCTTGTGCGCAAGAAAACGCCCGACGACTCCGCGAAATGGGAAGAGATCTGCTATTGCATCCCGCTATCAAAGCAGGCGAGTTACAAGGGCGTGGCCTTCCCGAGGGTCAAGAAAATAATCTTTGACGAGTATATACGTGTGCTCAAGACCCCGCCAGGCTATCTACGCGACGACATGGGCGCTCTGTTCGACTTGTACAAGACCATTTCGCGCGATCGCGAAAACGTGCACATGTACCTGCTAGGCAATGCCTGCGACCTCACGAACCCGCTGTTTCTGTTCCTGGGTCGCGAGCTCAAGAGCGAGCCGAAAGATGGTTTCTCATGGTACCGCAATAAGACCGTTCTCGTGGAGTACGCGAAAAATCAGCAGTTCGCCGATGAAGAGCGCCAAACGGTAGTAGGCCGTTTGGTAGACGGAACGCAATACGCGGGCGTGATGATCGACGCGAAGTTCGCGAACGCGGGCGAGGAGTTCATAGCCGCGAAGCCTTCTCGTGCCCGCTACCTCTACGGGTTCGACTGGCAGGGCAAGCGCTTCGGGTGCTGGGTAGACGAGCGAAACGGGTATTACTATATATCGCGCAAGCTTCCTAAAGATGCCGACTCTCCGAAGTATCACATGTTTGCGCTTTCAGCCGAAGACATGAGACCAAACATGTATATGATCAAGCGAGCGGACCCGTTTATCAAAACCTTGCAACGGCTCTATACCATTGGCGTTTGCTTCTTCGATTCGCCGAGTACCCGCGAGCAGTGGCTTAAGATGGTTGGGCTGATTGGATATAGGTAAAGCGAAGGGGCGAGAGATTCGCCCCTTCTAGTTATTTGTTATTCAGCATTTTTTTCCAACAATTGTCGCAAACTACGGTATCGCTCGATATCCAATGGTTTAGCGCGGGCTCTGGGCTTATAGCTACCTGGGCACCGCACACCCCGCACGGGCGATAATCGGGCTCGCTGATCATGCCACACGCGAGCACCGCCCCCATCGCAACCGCAACGGCGAGAACGCAGATGATAAGTTTAGTCATGGCTCACCCCGTATGTCTTGTTATACACGAGCGTAACATCGCGATCAATTGCCGTGTAGGGCTTACTAGCGGCAAGCGAGATCATCATAAGCCCCGCGGTATAGTAGTCGTTATAGCGGGTAGCTTCGCGAAGGTTCGCCGCTCCGCGGGTGAGTTCCTCATGTCGCCAAACGGCCATGATGTTGATAGCTTCCTGGTA
>OIWS01002398.1_pt1 | contig 15399 bp, 10 predicted proteins | sample 1587611 | NCBI WGS metagenome assembly OIWS01 (sample SAMEA3888919, study PRJEB22519) | human gut metagenome | biome: human gut; feature: human-associated habitat; material: faeces | place: Denmark | collected 2010 | reverse complement strand
AGGATAAGTCGCTGCCGGATTCCTATTAGCCCTTGATTCGCGAGAGTCAAGGGCGTTTTTTTGTCGTTGGGGGGAAAAAGAGAAAATCCCCCGCGCGAACGATTGGGCGCAGGGGATGCGGCTGTCTTTTCCTATGATATCGGTCTTTTCCGTGGGTTCCAGAGGGCAATGGAAACAGACGAAGTCTGCGGTCGCCCTCTGGACTCCTTCGCCTTCGCCTCCCATGTTACAATGGAAAAGAAGAGGCGTGGGGGAACGGATGACGGATCAGCACGCGGGCATAGTGTGCAGAAGTCACCGACCCAATCGCGCGGAAGGGTCAAGGGAGGGGACTTCGTCCCGTTTCATTCTCCCTTGCAGGGTGCAGGGGCAGCGCCCCTGCTGGGGTCAAGGGGCAAAGCCCCTTGGGTCTTCCAACGCATTGTCACCCGAACGGCGGCGGGGGGAATAGCGGCAAATCCGGACAAGTCGGCGCAGGGCTTCCGCACGCTTCCCATCGCGTCATGTAGGCTTCGACAAGCAGTTCAATCGTGCAATCAAACACAGGGGGACGGCAGCCATCCGCACACACAGGCGCGCCGCCGTCAATCAGCCGAACACACGGCAGCACCATCATCTGGTTGCGCCAGCATTCCGCTTGCACACAGCGAATCGGCAGCGCAACATCCGTCGTCAGCACACTTTCGCCGCGTAAAACCTGCCCGCACTCCGCCTGCACTTGGCAAACAACCGGAATATTCACCCGCAGAAGGCACGGCGCGGGTCGAGACGGTCGGCATCCGCGGCAGCCGCACGGGCGCGGTTCTTGGTACGGCGCAATCTCCCAATCCGCGTCACCGCACGCCGTAACGCCGACGAGCTGCAGTCGCCCGTTTGCATCCTCCGGCAAACCGCCGACGTACAGCGCCACACACGCGCGGCGCTGCCACTCCCGCCCGCTGGCGAGGATTCGCGGCAATAAAACGCCCTTCTGCGTCGGCGGACAAGACGGGCAAGGTGGTCTGGACGGGCAAGGCGCTTGCGGCGGCATGGGACGGCAGCAATTCGGACGCTGATTCATGGCGATTCCTCCCATCGTGTGAGCTGTTCACTCCCAGCATATGCGCGGCGGGAAAATCGGGCACAAAAAAAACCCGGCACGAAGCCGGGAATTTTGCGATTAGTTCAGGGATTCGGTCTCGTTCTCGATGGTCACATCTTCCACCGAGCGAATCGCCCAGCGCGCAACAACCATCGTCTGGTCGCCCTTGCCGACGCTCAGGGTGATGGTGTCGTCCTTGATGCTCTCGATGGTGGCGTAGATGCCGCCGATGGTGCACACGCGGTCGCCCTTCTTCAGGGACGCGAGCATGTCCTGCTCCTTCTTGCGGCGCTTCTTCTCCGGGCGAATCATCATGAAGTACATCAGGACGAAAACCAGCAGCAGCGGCAGAAGGCTGAAGAGAATACCGACAATGCCGCCAGCGGCCGAATCCGTGGTGACGGCGGCAGGGTCGGCAGCACCGGTGGTGGTGGTGGTTTCCGCAACGGCGGTGGCGATGCCCAAAAGCTTGGTCAGAAATTCCATGCGAATTAGCTCCTTTCAGTAATCCGGAATACTCTATCTATTGTAGCATATTTTTTCGCGCTTCACAAGAGGGGAAAGCGGGCTTTTGCGCCATTCACAGAAATTTTGCATGACGGCATCAAGCATTTTTCCGCGAAGCTGCGCTTTCAGGCGCAAATTTGCATCTTTGGGGCACGGAATTGTAAAACTTGCGCATATTCGCTTGCAACAGGTGTTTTTTTTGATATAATGGTAATGGAATGCTGAAAAGCGCACAAACGAATGTCAAGGAGGCTGACGAATGAAGAAGCTGCTTGCGATTCTGCTGACGCTGGCGATGCTGGTGCCGATGTGTGGTTTTGCGGAGGAAAGTGCGCCCGGCGCGACAAGGACAGTCATTTTCCTGAAAGACTTCAATGCGAAGGTGCTGGGGGCGGACATCGACGAAGCGGAGGAAAAAGCCGTAAATGACTTTCTGGATGCCCTGCGGGTGATAGTCTATCAGCAGGGGACAACGTCAGCCGCCTATGAGGTGACGCTGAACGACCAGCCTATTGTCGATTATGCCGTGCAGTTCAGCGGCGCGGATGTCTATGTCAGCAGTGACCTGCTGGGCGAGACGCTGTATCTGAACCTCGACGAGGACATGCAGCATTTCGGGGAGCTGGTGTACCGCCAGCAGCTCAGCCAGCGCGGTCTTACGGCGGAAGTCATCAACGAGACGGTATCCTCTGGGTACTACGCGGAGCAGATTGCGCAGGTGGGACAGATGGGCGCAATGACGGCGAAGGTACTCAAAAATCCCCTCTTCACGGAAAACGTGCAGGCGGAAGAAGTGCTGAATAGCCTTGTGGCGATTGACTTTACGGAGATGCAGCGCCGCTTGGCGGAATATCAGCCGTCCATGACGATTGACCCTGTGACGGAGCAGCTCGAAGGCTGTGACCCGGTGATACAGGTGTGTACGTTCACGCTGACGAACGAACAGCTGGTCAATCGGCTGGCGATTCTGCTGGAAACGGCGATGCAAGTGCCTGTCGTCCAGAACTTCGCGGATTTGGCGGCGGATTATGACAATCTGATGCAGTTCATGTCGCAGACGACGACGGAAGAGTATGTGCCGCAGGAAATCGACTGGGCGGCGCAGGTGCGTCAGCAGACAATGCTGTACAGCGACGCGCAGGTGACGCTGTACACGGATGCGCAAGGGCAGCTTGTCAAGCTGATTGTGAACTATTCCGCGCTCCCGGACTGGGCGGAAAGAATGTCCGAGGTGGAGCCGACCGAGGGAATCCTGAAGCCCGTCACGTTCACGCTGAACCGGAACACGCTGGCGGACGGCTTGCAGTACGACTGGACGCTGGAAAAGGAAGAGAACAGCACGACGGGACGCCTCACCATCGGTGAAAAGAATGCCGAACTGGTGCTTATGCCGGATGACCAGACGCAGACGACGATTTCGCTGACGGTTGAGCCGAACCGCAGGGGCGGGAGGGTCGATGTAGAAGTGCGCACGACCTCCGAAGCGAACGGGACGGACAGCGGCATACAATTCGGCGTGTTTACGTCTGGTTCGAGCAGCAGTGTATATCGGGAGTCGAGAATTCGGCTCTTGTCTGGCGGTGAAGTCGGCTTGACCATCTACACGACGACCTTTTCGTGCAAACCGCGCCCCCTGCTGTCCGACGGCGACGTGCTGGACTTGGGCGAAATCAGCAGTGCGCGCTTCAACGCCTACATGCTGACCTTGGCGACGAGCATTTCGCAGATTCTGCCGCGCATCCTGATGAATCTGCCGAACAGCGTGCGGCAGCTCATGGACGGTACGACGACGCTGCCGAGCAGCACCATCATTTTGGATAACGCCGACTAACATCAACCGAAAGCATCACTGCCCCGCAGTGTTCGCTATAAAGAAAAAGGGAAACCAAACAACAAGGAGGAAAACCCCATGAAGAAATTGCTTGCGGTACTGCTCAGCATCATGATGCTGGCGATGCCCCTGACCTCGATGGCGGAAAACAGCGTGTGGGACAATGCCGCGCGTCAGGAAACCACCATCACTATCCACGACCTGAACGCTGACCTCGTGGCGGCGCTGGGCGGGGATGACACCGCGATGGCTGCCATCAACGACCTGCTGGCGGCGCTGTCCCTGACCGGCTATCAGCAGGGCGACGAAGCTGGCTTTGACCTCAACCTGAGCGGCAAGAGCGTGCTGGGTATGGCATCGCTGACGACTGCTGCGGAAGAAAACCAGCTGATGTATGTGTCCAGCGCGCTGCTGGGCGGCGTGATTGCTGTGAACAGCAAGGACGTGGAAGCCATCAAGGAAAAAGCCCTCCGCGCGACGATGAAGATGTCCGGTCAGAGCGACGAGGAGATCGACAAGGCGATTGAAGAATCGAAGGAACAGCTGAGCGGCAATGCGGAATACACTGCCCTGATGGAAGCATCGGCGAATCTGGGCAGCATGACGGAAGAGCAGCTCATGGAAGAACTGACGCAGGCGGACACCACGGCGTTCATGACCATGATGAACGAAATACTGTCCGGTGCAGAAATGGCAGAAGTGACCGAGCAGCCCGGCGACTGCGACGCGGCGAAGAACTACGTCAAAGTCACAGTTCCGCCGGAAAAGATTGCCGAGATGACGAAAGCCCTGCTGGAGATGATCCACAGCGTTCCGAGCATCGGCGCTTACATGGATGCGCTTTTTTCCGCTGCTGACACGAGCTGGGACGACCTGCTGAAAGAGCTTGATGAAGCAGATCTCTATGCGGATGACATCGTTTACGAATACTGGATGACTGAAGCAGGCGAGCTGGTTCGCATGACGGCTTCGGTGAAGATCAACAACGGCGGCGAAGAACCCTTGCCGATCTCCTTCACGATGACCCGCAACACGGCGGACGGCGTGGCGACGTGGCTTGTGACCATCAAGAGCGCGGAAGATACCGCGGCGACGCTGACCTTCGCAGGCGACTTGGAGAACTTCACGGCGAACCTGACCGCCTATGCTGGCGAAGACTCCGTTGAAATCAACGTCAGCGGCAAGGGCGTCGGCACGGACAGCAGCGTTGTTGATGTGGAAATCAAGGAAACGGTGGACGGTGTCGAGCAGGGCTTCGGCGTTGTGGTGACGACCGCTACGACGATGGACGGCGAACAGGGCGTCCGCAAGGTGGATGTGCTGGTGCGCTTCATGGGTCTGGACGTTGTGACCATCACGGCGGAAACCCGCACCTGCGACGCGAAGGACGCGCTGGACGTGAGCAAGGTGCAGGATTTGGGCGCGATGACGGACAGTGAGTTCCAGACGTGGTTCGTCAAGGTGATGAACAACCTGCAGAACCTGCCCATGACCCTGCTGATGAGTCTGCCGGAGAGCATGCTGACCCTGCTGATGGGCGGCAGCAACTGATACGATTTCCTGCATTTGGCTGTGCCATCTGCTTGCGCCTTTCCCGCGCTGGCGTTCGCGTTAGCCAGAACGAATCATTTGCGGTGCATCTCGGCGCATTCTCATTTGGAAATAGTATCCGCATGGGAGGCTGGCTGAAAAAGTCAGCCTTCTTTTTCATTGCCGGAACATGCTGATTTTCGACCAGAAAAGCAATCCAATTGTAAAAATATGCGCGGAATGGTTGACAAGTCGGGCGGATTGCTTTACCATAGTACATGGATTATTCTGTGACTTTACTCCGCACGGCTTGCGGATGATTCAGATGGAGGAACAGGCAAGATGAGGATGCTTGGCAAGCGATTTCTGTCACTCCTGCTCGCGCTGGGAATGCTGCTGATGCTGCTCCCCGCGGCTGCGGCATCGGAGCTGACGATGCTGCAAGTGGATTTTCTGGGCATGTATCCCACAAGCGCGGGAACGTATGAATCCCGGAAATTCACGGGCGATTTTACTGTCATGCAGAACGGGGCGGCGGTCGGCACGATTCGCCTGACCGACTTCGGCAGCGACCCGATTTCCGTCCCCGGCACGGGCAATGTGCAGCTTGTCCCGGTGGCGGAAACAATGCCGGAGGACGCCATTATGGCGGCGAGCTACACCGTGTCGATTGTCGATGGACGGCTGAACAAAGCGGTCATTGCTGTGCTGACGGACACGGGTCTGTTCACCGTGCATACGGAGAGCAGCTCCTCTTTTGACCTGATTAACGAGCGCGGCGAGACGATTCTCTCCTTCGACACCGACAGCCGGGGCGACTATGCCCTGCCGGCGGCGATTCACACGGGGCTGTACACCCTGCGCATGACGAAGGCTTCGCTGGCCATTGAAAGCTGGCGCGACAAGATTATCAACATTGAGCGCTACACGGGTGCGGATTCCGTGACGAAGGTGAACGCTTCCTATTATTATGTGCCGCCGACGATGGCGCCGACCGCCACGCCTGAACCTACGCCTACGCCGACGCCCACCCCGACACCTACGCCGACCCCGACGGCTACGCCTACGCCAACGGCAACGCCTACGCCGACCCCGACGGCTACCCCGACCTTAGCGCCGACGGAAGCGCCGACCGAGAATCCGACGGAGGAACCGACGGAGGAACCCACGGAAGCGCCGACGCCAACCCCGACGGCGACCCCGAGCCCGAGCCCGACGCCCACGCCGAGCCCGACGCCTACGCCTACGCCGACCCCCACCCCTGAACCCGTGGACGGCACGCTGACGATGCTCATGCGCGGCGTGAACGCGGCAGTGGCGTACCAGATTGTCAGCGAGGACGGCAAAACGACCCGCACGGGTTACCTGACCGATGGCGAGACGGTGCAGGAAGCCGACCTCTTCCACGGGACATACGCCGTCACGGTGACGCTGCCGGAAGGCACGCTGCTGACGGGCGTGAACGGCTGGCCGAACCTGCAGAAGGGTCAGGCGCAGTGGCTGGTGAACATTCAGGCGATGCAGACCAGCCGTTATGAACTGGATCTGACGCTCAGCGGCGGCATGACCGGCAGCATCGACGACCTGTCTGCCCCGGCGGAAGTGACGATTTCCGGCCAGCGGATGAGTGAACAGATGACGGTCAGCGGCGCGTTTGCGCTGAACGACCTGTATCCTGATACTTATCAGATTACGGCAGCCCTGCCGCGCGGCCTGTATGACACCGAGGGCTGGACGCTCAGCACGACCGATACGGGCGTGACGGCGAGCATTCTGGTGGAAATCGGCGCGGGCGAAACCGTTGTGCTGCCGGCGCTGGCGAACCATGCCACCGGCGACGCTTCCGGCGTGGTGCTGGGGCTGGACGGTCAGCCGATGAGCGGCGTGCAGGTGCAGCTGGTCAATCAGGCGGGCGAAGTCGCGGCGGAAGCGGTGACGGATGAAAACGGCGCCTGGCAGGCGGAGTTCCTCGAATACGGGACGTACGTCGTCCGCTATGATGCGGGCGTGACCCTTGCCAACGGTGCGCTCGTCATTAGCGACGAACCCGCGACTGTGACCGCGAAGGCGGCGAATCCGGCGGCGCTGACCATCCACGCTTTCCGCGACAACGATAATAACGGTTCACGCGGGAAGTACGAGGAAGGCGTGTCCGGCGCGACGATGAGCCTCATCACCGAAGTCAACGGCGTGGAGGTTGTTGTGGCATCCGGCGAAACGGACAAGAACGGTGAAGTGTCGCTGGCTGTGCCGGCGGGGACGTACGTCCTGCGCAGCGAGCTGCCCGCGGGCTTCGGGCATGGCGCGCACGGCAAAAATGTCAGCGCGAACATGTCCATCATGGATGAAACGACCGAACAAGTGCAAAGCAGCGTGCCGCTGACCCTCGAAGCCGGTTCTGTGACCGACGTGGGCGTCGGCGTGATGACGATGGCGGCGCTGCAGGGCCTTGTGTGGCTGGATGAAAACGACGACGGCGTGTATCAGGACGGCGAACCCGGTCAAGCGGGCATCAAAATCCGCGCCGTCGGCGTGAAAAACGGCTTGGTGTACGAAACCGAGAGCGGCGAGGACGGCAAGTTCTACATCGGTCAAATGCGCTACGGCACATACAATGTCGAATACAGCCTGCCGGACGGCTTGGTGTTTGCGCGTTACAGCCAGACGGGCGGTAATCGCCGCTCCATCATCACCAGCGAATTTAAGCGCTCCGAAACGGATCAGGTGATTCTTGAACGCGGTGACTTGGAGGAAGTCCTCCTTGGCGTGATGAAGGGCTCTAACATCAACGGCATCTGCTTCCTGGATGAAAACAACAACGGCGTGTATGACGAGGGCGAAAAGACGCTGGAAGGCGTGAAGGTCGTCTTGTACCGTCAGGCCATCGGCAAGGAGCTGCTGAACACCGTCTCCGACGAGAACGGGCGCTTCACCTTCGCCAACATCCGCGGCAGCACGTTCCGCGTCAAAGCGACGATTCCGCAGGGCTATGTGTACACCATCGCGGGCGAGGGGGAGTACGGCAACCTGTTCGCCCCCGGCACTGACCGCCGCGAGTACACGATTTCCGACGTGGTGCTGGAGAATGACAGCGAGATGACGATGGCCATCGGCGCGATTACTTATGGCAGCATCTCCGGCACGGTGTATCTGGATGACGACTTCTCCGGCAGCCGGATGGACGCGGAAAAGATGGTCAACAACTTCACCGTCACCCTGACGGATGAAAACGGCAATACCCGCACGGCGAAAACGAACCGCAGCGGCGTGTATACCTTCGATGACCTTGCGCCGGGGCAGTACACCGTGAGCGCGACCGCGAACCGCGGCTTGGCGTTCACGCGCACGGGCGACGGCAATATCCTCCGCAACCTCTCCGGCGGCGCGGGCGAAAGCGAACCGGTGGCGCTGACAATGGGCGCGGATTTGACGGGCCTTGATATCGGCATGATTACCCCCGGCCATGTGTCCGGCGTGGTGTTTGCCGACAAGAACGACAATGGCCTGCGCGATGCGGATGAAGGCGGCTTGCTCGGCGCGGTGGTCCACCTGATGGACGAAACCGGTGACGTGGCGACCCGCACCATCGGCGCGGATGGCAGCTTCCTGTTTGACGCGGTGCTGCCCGGAACGTACCGCCTGCGCTACGAGCTGCCGGGCGACGGCGTGTTTGCTCCCATGACGGACGGCGGCAACACCATCGCGCCGGATTCCGACGGCACGACGGATTCCTTTACCATCGGCGTGGGCGAAGAGGTCACCGCGCCCCTGTGCGGCGCACTGGCTTTGGGCGACATTGAAGGCATGGTGTTTGCCGATCACAACGGCAACGGCGCGCAGGATGCAGACGAAGCGGCGCTTGCCGGCGTGACGCTGATTCTGACCCCCTCCCGCGAGGACTTGACGGAGCAGACCGTCCTCACCGATGCGACGGGCGCGTACAGCTTCACCGGGCTGCGGCCGGACGCCTACACGCTGACCCTGCGCTTCCCGGAGGGCATGGTGCTCTCCAAGCTGGACGGCAATGTGACCCTGCCGCTGATGCACGGGTTGAACGAGCAGCAGGTGAACATCGAAATCGGGCTGGGCGAGGAATGGCTGAATCAGGCGCTTGGCGGCGTGATTCCGTCGAAGATGTCCGGTCAGGTTTGGGTGGATGAGAATGACAACGGGCGCATGGACGCGGGCGAAATCACCCCGGAAAACGAGACGCTGACCCTGCTGGATGAAACCGGCGCGGTGTTTGCGCAGGTGCAGACCGATGCAGATGGGCGGTTCGCCATCGACGGCATTGCCCCCGGCGTGTACAGCCTTGCCTACGACCTCAAGGAAGGTACGCAGGCGGCGCGTCTGGGCGACAGCACCTTCACCACCGAGGGCAGTCAGCTCCTCATGACCGAAATTGAAATTAGCGAAAACAACAACTATACTGCTCCGATGCTGGGCTTGAAGATTGACACAAGCATCGGCGGCATGGTCTGGTGCGACAACGCGGGCGAGATTGCGCCCCTGTCCGGCGCGGAGGTTATCCTGCTGGACGAAAAGGGCAGCGAACTGCAAAACGCGACGACGGGCGAGGACGGCATCTACCGCTTTGACGGCTTGATGCCGGGCAACTACCGTCTGCGTGTGACGCTCCCGAACGGCTACGTCGTCGTAGAAAAGGACGACACGCGCCTCAAGGACGGGCAGAACATCAGCGTGATGACGACCTACACCGCCCGCGAGGGAGAGAGCGACCTAATTGCCCTGCGCATGAGCCAGCATCAGCTGGAGCAGAACATCGGCGCGGTGCAGCCGGGCACGCTGGGCGACTTCTGCTGGCTTGACCTGAACGGCAACGGCCTGCAGGACGCGGGCGAACTCGGTCTGGGCGACATGCGCATCGAGCTGTGGCGAAACGACCAGCTCGTCGCGGAAACGACGACCGACGCGTACGGTTACTACACTTTCGAGAACCTGTATCCCGGCGTGTACACGCTCAAGCCCATCTACCCGGCGGAAGTTGTGCCGACGCGTATGCGCACGGATATTCCGCTGATTGCGTCGATTCTGGGCGAAAACGGCGAATCGAACCCGGTTCAGGTGACCTCCGCCAGTACGACCTACACGGCGGATTTGGGCTTCGTGCTGGTTGATGACGACGTGCTGCCGGCAAACTACGGCATCGGCGAAAAGCAGGACTGGACGAAGAAGTAAGGGACAATGCGGAATTGCGCATCCGCGGATGGCGGGGTGCTGCGGGGGCGAAAGGCTCTCGCGGTGCCCCGTTTTTTGTGAAGGAGGAGGGAAGCAAAGTCCGCTTTTACGGAAAGAATCAACTGTTTGTTTTGGTGAGAATTGAAAAGTAAATAAAAGTTACTTCACTCGCATTTTCCGAATGAAAATGGAAGCTGCTTCATTCTGAAATCCCAAATCCGCGCGAATCAACCGTTTTCCTGCGCGAAAGTGTATTGCAAAAGCGGCTTGCATTTGGTATCATAAATGTTACCAGATGTGGCTGTTCAATATGGAAAAAAATCAGCCGAATCATGCTGGAAATGAAAGGACGGAAACAAATATGAAGAAACTCCTTGCTCTCCTGATGGCGCTCATGATGTGCTGCACTGCCTTTGCGTTCGCGGAGGAAGAAGCGGAAGTGCCGGCAGTTGAAATGAATGTCAGCTTCGAGGCGCAGACGGTTGCGCTGGGTGAAACGGGTCTGACGATGCAGATTCCGGCGGACTGGGCGGTTCAGGAAGTCCCCGCAGGCACGGAAAACGCCGAGAACATCCTGCTCTTCGCCGTCAACGCCGACCAGACGGTCAGCATTACGGCGCAGCTGTCCGCGATGAGCTTTGAAACGCTGCTGCAAGGCATTCAGGACGCGGGTGCGACGGAAGAAATGCTCGCTGAGCTGTATGTCAACGAAAACTATTGCCTGATGTACACCCCCGGCGACACCGTGCTGGCGCTGTACACCTTCCTTGATGACGAGACGGTTCTCGCTGTGACGTTCCAGGTCGCCAGCAAGGAAGTGGGCGACGCGCTGGAAAACATGCCGCTGGAGATCTTCGGCAGCTTGGCGGCAGCGGAGTAATTCACTTCGTTACCATGATGCAGGACGAATGAGCGTCCTGCATTTTTTGTGCGCAAAAATGAACAGGGACTTGCAGAAAAACTTGATAAATGCAACAACTTGGACGAAAATATTCAAAATACACGAGAAAAACATAAAAAAAACACAGTTTGTGCAACAAAACACTTGATTTTCTCCATACAGTGTTGCATAATAAAGCATCGACACGGTGAAGCCGGCTGGTTTGGCGTGTCGATGAACAAGAAACGCAGGCAGACGCGGCAGCGCCCCTGCCGGGAAGGTGGAGCGGATGAATTCCAAGATGCTGTTTTATATCCTCAAGCGCGTGCTGCTGGCGCTGCTGACCATCTGGATTGTCATCACGGTGACGTTCTTCGTGATGCACTCGATTCCGGGTGGACCGTTCGCAAGTGAAAAGGCAATTTCCGCGGAAGCGCAGGCGGCGCTGGAGGCCAAGTACGGGCTGGACAAGCCGCTGGGTGAACAGTATGTGACGTATCTGCGCGACGTGGTGACGAAGCTGGACTTCGGGCCGAGCCTGAAGCAGCGCGGCCGTCAGGTCATTGACATTATTCTGGATGGCATGAAGACCTCCGCGAAGCTTGGTCTGATTGCGGCGTTCAGCGCGGCGATTGCCGGCATCGGCCTCGGCGCGCTGGCGGCGCTGCGGCGCAACACCGTGCTGGATAAGATTATCATGGTGATTACGACCGCGTTCGTGTCCATGCCGTCGTTCATTATGGGGTCATTCCTGCTGATAGTGTTCTCAGTCAAGTTAGGATGGGTACCCGCGAACGGCGCGACGGCCGAAGGGCTGATCCTCCCGATTATCACCCTTGCGCTCTACCCGATGAGCTACATCACGCGCCTGACGCGCTCCTCCATGCTCGACGTGCTGGGGCAGGATTATATCCGCACCGCGCGCGCCAAGGGCGTTTCGGGCAAGAAAATTATCTTCGGTCACGCGCTGAAAAACTCGCTGATTCCGGTTATCACCTATTTCGGCCCGATGCTGGCGTTCATCGTCACCGGCTCGATGGTCGTCGAGCAGATTTTCGCCGTGCCGGGCATCGGCCGCCAGTTCGTATCCAGCATCACCAACCGCGACTACACCATGATTATGGGGACGACCATTTTCCTCGCCTCTTTAATCGTGATTATGAATCTGATCAGCGACCTGCTCTACAAGGTGGCTGATCCGCGCATTGATTACGAATAAGGAGGCATCTGCACCATGATGATGAACAAGAAAAAGCCCTTTAGCCTGCATCTGGATGTGGATTCCTTCATGCCCGCGACGGCGGCGGAAAAGGAAGTCATCTCCCGGATGCGGCCGTCCTCGACCTTTTTCCGCGACGGCGTGAAGCGCCTGCTGAAAAACAAGGTCGCGACCATCAGCCTGATTCTGATTGTGCTGATTACGCTGTCCTCCATCATCATCCCGATGTTCTGGCCGTATTCGTATGACCAGATGCTGGGGCAGACGAAGGGACGCCCGATGGACAACAGCTACAACAACCTCGCGCCGTTCCAGTACGGCAAGACGGAACTGAAGAAAATCGACAAAGGGGAATCTGTTTTCCCGCACATCTTCGGCACGGATGCGCACGGACGCGACTACTTCATCCGCGTCGTCTACGGGACGCGCATTTCCCTCGCCGTCGGCTTCTTCGCCAGCATCATCGTGCTGGTGATTGGTATGATGATTGGCGCAGTCGCAGGATACTTCGGCGGCAGGGTGGACTTGTTCATCATGCGAATCGTCGATATTATCTACTCATTGCCAGATATGCTGGTCATCATCCTGCTGTCGGTCGTGCTGGGGCAGGTGCTGCATGTGGAAGGCACCATCTTAGAGAAAATCGGCTCGAACATCATCAGCATGTTCATCGTCTTTGGTCTGCTCTATTGGGTGGGCATGGCGCGCCTGATTCGCGGTCAGATTCTGTCCCTCCGCGAGCAGGAGTATGTGCTGTCGGCGCAGGCGACGGGCGCGAAGGCGCAGTGGATTATCCGCAAGCACCTTTTGCCGAACTGCATCAGCGTCGTGATTATTTCGACCGCGCTGCAAATTCCGAACGCGATTTTCACCGAAAGCTTCCTGTCCTTCCTGGGTCTGGGCGTCAACGCGCCGATGCCCTCGCTGGGTTCGCTGGCTTCTGACGCGCTCAACGGCATCTATTCCTACACCTATCGCCTGATTATCCCCGCCGTGGTCATCTGCCTCATCGTGCTGAGCCTGAACCTGTTCGGCGACGGTCTGCGCGACGCATTTGACCCGAAGCTGAATGCGTGATGAAAGGAGCTGGACAAAATGGCATTGCTGGAAGTCAATGACCTGCATACATCCTTCTTCACCGACGCGGGCGAAGTCAAGGCGGTGGATGGCGTTTCGTTCCGCCTTGACCACGGCAAGGTGCTGGGCATCGTGGGCGAAAGCGGTTCGGGCAAGAGCGTCACGGCGTATTCCATCATGCAGATTCTTGCGCCGACGGGCAAAATCGTCAGCGGCAGCGTGAAATTCGACGGGCAGGAGCTGGTCGGCGCGGACGAGAAGCTGCTGCGCTCCGTGCGCGGAAACCGCATCTCGATTATCTTCCAGGACCCGATGACGTCCCTGAACCCGACTTACACCATTGGCCGGCAGCTGATGGAAGCGATTCTGCTGCACACCGACCGCAACCGCCATCAGGCGCGCGAACGCGCGGTGGAGATGCTGAAGCTGGTCAACGTCAACGAGCCGGAAAAGCGCATGAAGCAGTACCCGTTCGAGCTGTCGGGCGGTATGCGGCAGCGCGTAATGATTGCCATGGCGCTGGCGTGCGAGCCGGACATCCTGATTGCCGACGAGCCGACGACCGCGCTGGACGTGACGATTCAGGCGCAGATTCTTGATTTGATGCGCGACCTGCAGCAGAAGATGGGCATGGCGATTATCATGATTACGCACGACTTGGGCGTTGTCGCCCAGATGTGCGACGAGGTCATCGTCATGTACGCCGGTTCCATCTGCGAGCAGGGGACGGCGGATGAAATCTTCTACAACCCGCGCCACGAGTACACAAAGGGTCTGATGCGCTCCATCCCGACGGCGGAGAACAACGGACAGCGCCTGGAGCCGATTACCGGTACGCCGATTGACCTGCTGAACATGCCCAAAGGCTGCCCGTTCGCGCCCCGCTGCGAGGCGGCGATGAAGATTTGCCTGAAAGAGAAGCCGGTTCGGATGCTCATCAATGACGACCATATGGCAACCTGCTGGATGAACGTCAAGAAGGGCGTTGAGGACGGCAGCATCACGGAGGAAGGAGGAGTGCCCTGTGTCTGAAGCGCAGATGCACCAGCCGCTGCTGGAAGTCAAAGGACTGAAAGAATACTTTGACATCAACATGGGCTTCTTCCGCACCAAGCCGCTGAAGGCGGTCGATGATGTGTCCTTCACCATCAACAAGGGCGAAACGCTCGGTCTGGTGGGCGAATCCGGCTGCGGCAAGACGACTGTTGGGCGCACCATCCTCCAATTGTACAAGCCGACGGCGGGCGAAATCATTTACGATGGCAAGCCCGTCAAGACGAAAGTGGACTTGCAGAAGTTCCGCACGAAGGCGACGATGGTGTTCCAAGATCCGTACTCCTCGCTGAACCCGCGCATGACCGTGTCGGACATCGTGGGCGAACCGCTGGATGTGCACCACCTGTATTCCTCCAAGAAGGAGCGGGAGGAGCGCATTTTGCAGCTGCTGGGCTATGTCGGGCTGAACAGCGAACATGCCTCGCGTTACGCGCACGAGTTTTCCGGCGGTCAGCGGCAGCGCATCGGCATTGCCCGCGCGCTGGCGGTGAATCCGGAATTCATCGTCTGCGACGAGCCGGTGTCGGCGCTGGACGTGTCGATTCAGGCGCAGGTCATCAACATGTTTGATGATTTGCAGGATCGGCTGGGGCTGACATACCTGTTCATTGCGCATGACCTGCTGGTTGTACGGCATATTTCGGACAGAATCGCCGTGATGTATCTGGGCAAGATGGTGGAGCTGGCGTCGGCGGAGGAAATCTACAATCACCCGCTGCACCCGTACTCCAAGTCGCTTTTGTCCGCCGTTCCACTGCCTGACCCGAAGGCGGCGCGCGCAAACAAGCGCATTGTCCTCTCCGGCGACATTCCAAGTCCCCTGAACGCGCCGTCGGGCTGTCCGTTCCGCACGCGCTGCCCCTACGCCACCGAAGCCTGCGCGCAGTCGATGCCGCCCTTCAACGAAGTCGAGAAGGGGCACTTCGTCGCCTGCCACCGGGTGAAGGAGTTAGGGTGAGGGGAAGCGCCAGAGGCTCTGCCTCTGGACTCCGGCAGGGCTCTGCCCTGCACCCGCGAAG
>OIWS01002388.1_pt1 | contig 15446 bp, 8 predicted proteins | sample 1587611 | NCBI WGS metagenome assembly OIWS01 (sample SAMEA3888919, study PRJEB22519) | human gut metagenome | biome: human gut; feature: human-associated habitat; material: faeces | place: Denmark | collected 2010 | reverse complement strand
CGGGCGCATCGCCGGCCCCGCCGGCCGGAACGACCCTCCGGACAGAGGAGCAGCGAATACGATATTCAGATCAATATTATCCTGTTTATCCCTGAATTTTGCAAAAAATCGATTTTCACGAAAAATCGGATTTCGCCAAAAAACGAGTGCATTTTTCCGGAAAACCCGCGAAATTTCAGTCTTCATCGCCAAAAAACAGCGTTGTTTTTCGGAAAATGTTCTGTTTTTTTTCACTTTTTCCGAAAAAATATCGATTTCCGAGTATCAACCTCACGGAAAAGAATTACCTTTGCTCCCGAAGAACAAAATACATTGTGCAGGGGCAGTAAATCCGAATCTCTCCGGTGTTGTTTTTTTAGGTTTTAGGTGTTGTTTTGGTTAACAGCGGAGCGGCGGTTTTTTGAGTTGGTTCCTTCCCGTCGGGGCATTCTGCCGAAGACGGGGCCCCTGCCAATGTTTTTCTTGCGATTTCGGCGCAGATCCTTCATTTAATATCAAACTCATATGGCATCGTTGAGATTCAGGATGGTCGAAGAGGCGCTCAGCCACGTAGCGGTTCCCGCACAGGCTCCCGCCGGACGTTCGACCGATTATTTCGGGGAGTTGGTCTTCGGGCGCAACGTCATGCGGCGGTATCTCGACCGCGAGACCTACGAAGCGCTGATCCAGACCATGGAACACGGCACGCCCCTCACGCGCGAAGTGGCCGACGGCATCGCCGCAGGCATGAAGCAGTGGGCGGTGGAGCACGGCGCCGACCACTACACCCACTGGTTCCAGCCGCTCACGGGGGGAACCGCCGAGAAACACGACTCCTTCGCCGAACCCGACGGACGGGGCGGCGTGCTCGAAGAGTTCTCCGGCAAGCTGCTCGTCCAGCAGGAACCCGATGCCTCGTCGTTCCCCAACGGCGGAATCCGCAACACGTTCGAAGCGCGCGGCTACTCCGCCTGGGACCCCGCGTCGCCCGCCTTCATCGTCGGCTCGACGCTCTGCATCCCGACCGTGTTCATCGCCTACACGGGCGAGGCGCTCGACTACAAGACCCCGCTGCTGCGCTCGCTGGCAGCCGTCGACAGGGCCGCGACGGAAGTATGCCGCTACTTCGACCGCAACGTCACGAAGGTTTTCAGCTACCTGGGCTGGGAGCAGGAGTACTTCCTCGTGGACGAAGCGCTGTGGGCCGCACGCCCCGACCTGGTGCTGACGGGCCGCACGCTCATGGGCCACGAATCGGCCAAGAACCAGCAGCTCGAAGACCACTATTTCGGCGCGATTCCCGAACGCGTGATCGAATTCATGCGCGACCTGGAATACGAATCGCTCCGGTTGGGCATTCCCGTCAAAACCCGCCACAACGAAGTGGCGCCCAACCAATTCGAGCTGGCGCCCATTTACGAGGAAGCCAACCTGGCCAACGACCACAACCAGCTGCTGATGACGATCATGAACAAGATCGCCCGCCGCCACAACTTCCGCATCCTGCTCCACGAGAAGCCCTTCAAGGGGGTCAACGGTTCGGGCAAACACAACAACTGGTCGCTGGGCACCGACACGGGCGTCAACCTGCTCGGGCCGGGCAAGACGCCCTCGGAGAACCTCCAATTCATCACCTTTCTGGTCAACGTCATGGCGGCCGTCTACCGGCACAACGGCCTGCTCAAAGCCTCGATCATGAGCGCCACCAACGCCCACCGGCTGGGAGCCAACGAAGCGCCGCCCGCCATCATTTCTTCTTTCCTGGGCAAACAGCTCACGCAAGTGCTGGACCATATAGAAGAAAGCGGCAACGATGACCTTGTCTCACTGGCAGGCAAACAGGGAATGAAGCTGGACATCCCGCAAATTCCCGAACTGCTGATTGACAATACCGACCGCAACCGCACCTCGCCGTTCGCCTTCACCGGCAATCGCTTCGAATTCCGCGCCGTAGGCTCGGAGGCAAACTGTGCCAGTGCCATGATTGCGCTCAACGCGGCCGTTGCCGAACAACTTGCCCGGTTCAAGCAGGACGTGGACGCGCTCATCGAAAAGGGTGAACCGAAAATCTCCGCCATCATCGAAATTATCCGCCGCTACATCAAGGAGTGCAAGCCTGTCCGTTTTGACGGCAACGGCTACTCGGACGAATGGAAGGCGGAGGCCGCCCACCGGGGTCTGGACTGCGAAACGAGCTGCCCGCTCATTTTCGACAACTACTTGAAGCCCGCGAGCATCGCCATGTTCGAATCCACCGGCGTGATGACCCGCAAGGAGCTGGAGGCGCGCAATGAAGTGAAATGGGAAACTTACACAAAGAAAATCCAGATCGAGGCGCGCGTGCTGGGCGACCTGGCGATGAACCACATCATCCCCGTAGCCACCGAATACCAAAGCAAGCTGATAGACAATGTGTATAAAATGAAAGAGCTCTTCCCGGCGGAAAAAGCATCCCAACTGTCGGCCGAGAACATGAAACTCATCGAAGAGATTGCCCGGCGAACCATTTTCATCACCGAGCATGTAAATGCCATGGTGGAGGCGCGAAAAGTGGCGAACAAAATAGAGAGCGAGCGCGAAAAGGCCATTGCCTATCACGATACCATCGCCCCGATGCTGGAAGAGATACGTTATCATATTGACAAGCTGGAGCTGATCGTAGACAACCAGATGTGGACATTACCTAAATATCGTGAATTGCTTTTTATTAGATAATCACTGCATAAAGGTTATCTATTTCTTTTGTTGGTTGTTTTAAGTTTGCGGAGAGGGGCGTCGGGATGACGGTCCTCTTTACACATTACTCTTCTTGCTTGCTTACTGTCTTTCAAATCGTAACTAAAACCACAACAGACAATATCATACTGTAAGTTTTCATATTTATAAAAAAAACGAATAAAATATTTCTTTTCGATTTTTATTCTTACTTTTTTATCGCTTTCGTCAATTATTTATGGTTTTTTATTGCATTTATGTTAATTGATATTTGTATCTTTGCAGTCGAATCAGAACATATACTTAGTAGATTATGTGTGGAATAGTAGGCTATATTGGAAAACGAGATGCTTACCCTGTTCTCATAAAAGGCCTGAAGCGGTTGGAATACCGGGGCTATGATAGCGCAGGAGTCGCATTGATAGACAAAAAAAGGAGGTTGAACGTTTATAAAACGAAAGGAAAGGTTTCAGACCTAGAGGCTTTTGTTTCCCAAAAAGACGTTTCCGGTACAATTGGTATTGCCCACACCCGATGGGCCACCCACGGAGAGCCTTGTCAGGCTAACGCTCATCCTCATTTTTCTTCTTCAAAGAATCTAGCTCTTATCCACAATGGTATTATTGAAAACTACGCTACCCTGAAAGAAAAGCTACAAAAAAAAGGGTTCATCTTTAAAAGTAGTACAGATACCGAAGTTCTCGTACAGTTAATTGAATTTTTCCAACTTTCCAACCATTTAGATTTACTTACTGCCGTTCAGTTGGCTCTGCATGAGGTGATTGGCGCATACGCTATAGCGGTGCTCGACAAGAATAATCCCGATGAGATTATTGCAGCACGCAAAAGCAGTCCGCTGGTGGTAGGGATAGGGAAGGATGAATTTTTTTTGGCCTCGGATGCTACTCCGATTGTAGAGTATACGGATAAAGTGGTGTATCTGCAAGATGGGGAGATAGCGGTGATTCGCAGAGACAAGACATTGGAAGTCGTCAATCTGGACAACGTGCTTCAAAATCCCGAAGTACGTACGGTGGAAATGAATCTGGGACAACTGGAGAAAGGGGGATACCCGCATTTCATGTTGAAGGAGATATTCGAACAACCCGATTGTATTAACGACTGTATGCGTGGACGCATCAATGCGGACGGTGATAAAGTAGTACTGTCGGCGGTTATTGATCATAAGGAACGTCTGCTCAAGGCTCGTCGCTTTGTAATTGTGGCTTGCGGAACTTCGTGGCATGCCGGATTGATAGGGAAACAACTGATAGAAAGTTTCTGCCGTATTCCGGTAGAAGTGGAATATGCCTCCGAGTTCCGCTATCGTGATCCGGTGATTCATGAAGACGATGTGGTAATAGCTATCTCGCAATCGGGTGAAACGGCCGATACATTGGCTGCCATAGAACTGGCGAAAGAGAAAGGAGCTTTTATCTATGGTATATGCAATGCGGTAGGTTCATCCATTCCGCGCATTACAGATACCGGTTCTTATATTCATGTAGGACCGGAAATAGGAGTGGCGTCCACCAAGGCATTTACCGGACAGGTAACCGTGCTTACCATGCTGGCGCTGACGCTGGCAAAAGAGAAAGGGAGTATGGCAGATGAGAAATACCTGGAAGTGATCCGGGAATTGACTGTGATTCCGGCTAAAATAAAAAAGATATTGATCAGTAATCCTAAAATAGCGGAACTGTCGCGTATTTTCACCTATGCACATAATTTCCTCTATTTGGGACGGGGCTACAGTTTCCCGGTAGCTTTGGAAGGTGCGTTAAAGTTGAAGGAGATATCTTATATTCACGCTGAAGGCTATCCCGCAGCCGAGATGAAACATGGGCCTATCGCATTGATTGATGCCGAAATGCCTGTTGTGGTGATAGCTACGCATAATGCGATGTATGAAAAGATAATGAGTAACATACAGGAAATCAAGGCGCGGAAGGGAAAAGTAATCGCTTTGGTCACAGAAGGAGATACGGTAATCGGTAAGTTGGCCGATGATTGCATTGAGTTGCCCGAAACATTAGAGTGCCTCGAACCGTTGATAGCTACGATCCCCTTACAGTTATTGGCCTACCATGTAGCCATTTGCAAAGGGAAGAATGTGGATCAGCCACGAAATCTGGCGAAGTCGGTAACAGTAGAATAGAAGGCAATGCTGCCGGAGATTATGCAGGAAGTTTCCGGCATAATTCTTGAAAGATGTACCGTAAGTTTGGAAAAATGACAGAAGGTCTTGTCATACCTTTGGGATGTTTTTATAAGAATCTGAAAATGATATATTAATTTAAGGAGTAAAGAGAGAGCATGGAACCGTTAAAGCATGAATGTGGAGTCGCTATGATACGACTGCTGAAACCGCTGGAATATTATCAGGAAAAGTATGGAACCTGGATGTATGGCTTGAACAAGCTGTATCTGCTGATGGAAAAACAACACAACCGCGGACAGGAAGGCGCCGGGTTGGCCTGTGTCAAACTGGAGGCCAATCCCGGTGAAGAATATATGTTCCGTGAAAGAGCTTTAGGTTCAGGGGCGATAACAGAGATATTCGGTACGGTGCAAAATCATTTCAAGGATTTGGCGCCTGAACAATTGCATGATGCCGGATACGCCAAGAAATGCCTTCCCTTTGCCGGAGAGGTATATATGGGGCATTTGCGTTATTCCACTACCGGAAAAAGCGGTATCTCCTACGTGCATCCGTTCTTGCGCCGTAACAACTGGCGTGCCAAGAATTTGGCGTTGTGCGGCAATTTCAACATGACCAATGTGGATGAGATTTTCGCACGTATCACTGCTGACGGCCAGCATCCGCGTAAATATGCCGACACATATATTATGCTGGAACAAGTGGGGCACCGTTTGGATCGCGAGGTGGAGCGCCTCTATGTGGAATGTGAGAAGGAAGGTCTGAAAGGCATGGATATTACTCACGCTATAGAAGACCGCATTGATCTGGGCAATGTCCTCAAGACTTCGAGCAAGGAGTGGGATGGAGGCTATGTGATCTGCGGTATGACCGGTAGCGGTGAATCTTTTGCGGTACGCGATCCGTGGGGCATCCGTCCGGCTTTCTGGTACATGGACGATGAAATCATGGTATTGGCATCCGAGCGCCCTGTCATTCAGACTGCCTTGAATGTATCTGCCGGAAGCATCAATGAATTGCAACCGGGACAGGCTATCCTTATAAGCAAGACTGGAAAGATGCGTCTGGCACAGATCAACCGGGCGAAAGAGAAGAAAGCCTGTTCCTTCGAACGTATCTATTTCAGCCGGGGAAGTGACATGGATATTTATAAAGAAAGAAAACAGCTGGGCGAAAAACTGGTGAATCCTATTTTGAAAGCGGTAGACTATGATGTGGAGCATACCGTATTCTCTTTTATACCCAATACGGCGGAAGTGGCTTTCTATGGACTGCTGGAAGGATTCGACAATTATCTGAATGAACTGAAAGTAAAGAAGATAGAGGCTTTGGGGCATCATCCCAATCACGAGGAACTGGAAAAAATCCTGTCCTGGCGTATCCGTAGCGAGAAAGTAGCCATCAAGGATATCAAGCTGCGTACCTTTATCGCCGAAGGCAACAGTCGGAATGATTTGGCTGCCCATGTGTATGATATCACTTATGGAAGCCTTGTGCCTCATGTGGATAATCTGGTGATTATTGATGACAGCATCGTCCGGGGAACTACGTTAAGACAGAGCATTATCGGCATCCTCGACCGCCTGCATCCGAAGAAAATCGTCATTGTTTCTTCTTCGCCACAGGTGCGTTATCCTGATTATTATGGTATTGATATGGCCAGTATGGATCAGTTTATCGCTTTCAAGGCTGCTATCGATTTATTGAAAGAACGGGATATGAAAGATGTGATAGCCCGTGCTTACAACAAATCGAAAGACCAGGTGGGGTTACCCAAAGAGCAGATGGTGAATTATGTGAAAGAAATTTATGCCCCTTTCACTAATGAGGAGATTGCGGCAAAAATGGTGGAACTTCTCACTCCGAAGGGTACGCAGGCGAAAGTGGAAATCGTTTATCAGACACTGGAAGGATTGCATGAAGCGTGTCCCAACCATACGGGCGACTGGTATTTCAGTGGGGATTATCCTACTCCGGGTGGAGTGAAGCTGGTGAACCAGGCGTTTATAGACTATATAGAAAAAGTTTATCAATTCTAAAGAACAACCATTCAAGATAGATTAGATGAGAAATGTAACATTGATCCTCGACGACGGGAGCCGTTTCCCGGGCAAGTCGTTCGGTTATGAGAAACCGGTAGCCGGCGAAGTGGTGTTTAATACCGCTATGACCGGTTATCCTGAGAGTTTGACAGACCCTTCATATGCGGGGCAGCTGATGACCTTAACTTATCCGTTGGTCGGTAACTACGGGGTACCTCCCTTTACTATCGAACCCAATGGCTTGGCTACTTTTATGGAAAGTGAACGTATCCATGCCGAAGCGATTATTGTAAGTGATTACAGTGAAGAATACAGTCACTGGAATGCGAAAGAAAGTCTGGCCGACTGGCTGAAGCGTGAGCAAGTGCCGGGCATTACAGGCATCGATACCCGTGAACTGACCAAAGTTCTTCGCGAACATGGGGTAATGATGGGGAAAATTGTATTTGATGATGAACCCGGCAATGTGCCCGAAGCAATGTATGCAGGTATCAATTATGTAGATAAAGTATCGTGTAAGGAAGTGATTCGTTACAATGAAGGTGCAGGTAAGAAAAAAGTGGTGTTGGTGGATTGTGGTGTAAAGACAAATATTATCCGTTGCTTACTGAAACGGGATGTGGAAGTGATCCGTGTTCCTTGGAACCATGACTTTACAGGGATGGAGTATGACGGATTGTTTATTTCGAACGGTCCGGGTGATCCGGATACTTGCGATGAGGCGGTACAGCATATCCGCAAGGCGATGAGCCTGAGCGACAAGCCTATCTTCGGCATTTGTATGGGGAATCAGTTGCTTTCCAAAGCAGGAGGTGCCACCATCTATAAATTGAAATACGGTCATCGCAGCCATAACCAACCGGTGCGCATGATAGGAACGGAACGTTGTTTCATTACCAGTCAGAACCACGGTTATGCGGTAGATAATAATACATTGGGAACCGATTGGGAACCGCTGTTCATCAATATGAATGACGGTTCCAACGAGGGTATCAGGCATAAAACCAAACCTTGGTTCTCGGCACAGTTCCATCCGGAAGCTGCATCGGGACCTACGGATACCGAGTTCCTGTTTGATGAGTTTGTGAAGTTGTTATAAACCGTGTATTAAAAAGAACAAGTATGAAAGACGAAATAAAGAAAGTATTGTTATTAGGTTCCGGTGCCTTGAAGATTGGCGAGGCCGGAGAATTTGACTATTCGGGTTCGCAAGCATTGAAAGCCTTGAAGGAGGAAGGGATTGAAACGGTTCTGATCAACCCGAACATCGCTACCGTGCAGACCAGCGAAGGGGTGGCAGACCAGATTTATTTCCTGCCCGTTACTCCTTATTTTGTAGAGAAGGTGATAGAAAAGGAACGTCCGGACGGCGTGCTCCTGTCTTTCGGCGGACAGACTGCCTTGAACTGTGGGGTGGCACTGTACAAAGCAGGTATCTTCGAAAAATACAATGTCCGTGTGTTGGGTACTCCCGTGCAGGCCATCATGGATACTGAAGACCGTGAATTGTTTGTAGAAAAACTGAATGAAATCAATGTCAAGACCATCAAGAGCGAAGCGGTGGAAAATCTGGAAGATGCCCGTCGCGCCGCTAAAGAATTAGGTTATCCGGTCATTATCCGTGCCGCCTATGCATTGGGTGGTTTGGGCTCAGGTTTCTGTGACAATGAAGAGGAACTGAATGTTCTGGCTGAAAAGGCCTTCTCTTTCTCTCCGCAGGTATTGGTGGAAAAGAGTTTGAAAGGCTGGAAGGAGGTGGAGTATGAAGTGGTCCGTGACCGTTATGATAACTGCATCACTGTATGTAACATGGAGAACTTCGACCCGCTGGGTATCCATACCGGCGAGTCTATCGTGATCGCCCCTTCGCAGACACTGACCAATGCGGAATATCATAAACTTCGTGAACTGGCTATCCGTATCATCCGCCATATCGGCATTGTGGGCGAATGCAATGTACAGTATGCCTTCGATCCCGAATCGGAAGATTACCGTGTCATTGAGGTCAACGCCCGTCTTTCGCGTTCGTCTGCATTGGCTTCCAAGGCTACCGGCTATCCGTTGGCTTTCGTTGCCGCCAAATTAGGCTTGGGATATGGGTTGTTCGACTTGAAAAACTCGGTGACAAAGACCACCAGTGCCTTCTTCGAGCCTGCACTGGACTATGTGGTGTGCAAGATTCCCCGTTGGGACTTGGGCAAGTTCCATGGTGTGGATCGTGAGTTGGGCTCGTCCATGAAATCGGTGGGTGAGGTAATGGCTATCGGACGTACTTTCGAGGAAGCCATTCAGAAAGGTTTGCGCATGATTGGTCAGGGAATGCATGGTTTTGTAGAGAATAAGGAATTGGTTATAGAAGACGTGGACAAAGCCCTTCGTGAGCCGACGGACAAACGTATCTTCGTGATCAGCAAAGCCATGCGTGCAGGTTACACGGTAGACCAGATTCATGAGCTGACCAAGATTGACAAATGGTTCTTGCAGAAATTGCAGCACATCATGGACACTTCTAAAGAGATGCACGAATGGGGCAATAACCACAAGCAGATTACCGATATGCCGGACGAATTGCTCCGCAAGGCGAAAGTGCAGGGATTCTCCGATTTCCAGATAGCCCGTGCCATTGGCTACGAAGGAGATATGGAAGACGGTATTCTGTATGTGCGTAATCATCGTAAGCAGGTGGGAATCCTTCCGGTGGTGAAACAAATCGATACTTTGGCGGCCGAGTACCCTGCACAGACCAACTATCTGTACTTGACGTATAGCGGTGTGGCCAATGATGTGAAGTACTTAGGCGACCATAAATCCATCGTGGTACTGGGTTCGGGTGCTTACCGCATCGGTTCGTCGGTGGAATTTGACTGGTGTGGCGTGCAGGCTTTGCAGACTATCCGTAAGGAGGGTTACCGCAGTGTCATGATTAATTATAATCCCGAAACGGTTTCTACCGACTATGATATGTGCGACCGTCTGTACTTTGACGAGCTGACTTTCGAGCGTGTGATGGATATTCTCGAACTGGAGAATCCTCACGGAGTCATTGTATCTACCGGTGGCCAGATTCCCAATAATCTGGCTCTCCGTCTGGATGCGCAAAATGTAAATATCCTCGGTACCAGTGCCAAGAGCATTGACAATGCCGAAGACCGGGATAAATTCTCGGCCATGCTGGACCGCATCGGAGTGGATCAGCCCGAATGGAGCGCATTGACTTCTATGGAAGACATCCATGCCTTTATTGACAAGGTAGGCTTCCCTGTTTTGGTACGTCCCTCGTATGTGCTGAGTGGTGCGGCCATGAATGTCTGCTCCAATCAAGAAGAGTTGGAACGCTTCCTGAAACTGGCTGCCAATGTATCGAAAAAGCATCCGGTAGTGGTGAGCCAGTTCATCGAGCACGCCAAGGAAGTGGAAATGGACGCTGTGGCTCAGAATGGTGAGATTGTGGCATATGCTATCAGTGAGCACATTGAGTATGCCGGAGTGCATTCGGGCGATGCCACTATCCAGTTCCCACCGCAAAAGCTGTATGTGGAAACGGTGCGCCGCATCAAGCGCATCTCCCGTCAGATAGCCAAGGAATTGAATATCTCCGGTCCGTTCAATATCCAATATCTGGCAAAGGACAATGATATCAAGGTAATTGAATGTAACCTTCGTGCTTCACGCAGCTTCCCCTTTGTCAGCAAGGTGCTGAAAATTAATTTTATTGAACTGGCTACCAAAGTGATGCTCGGACTGCCGGTTGAGAAACCGAACAAGAATCTTTTCGAGTTGGATTATGTGGGTATTAAGGCCAGCCAGTTCTCTTTCAACCGTTTGCAGAAAGCCGATCCGGTATTGGGGGTAGACATGGCCTCTACCGGTGAAGTAGGCTGCATCGGTACGGATACTTCGTGTGCCGTATTGAAGGCGATGCTGTCTGTGGGGTATCGTATTCCGGAAAAGAGCGTGTTGCTTTCTACAGGTAATGCCAAGCAGAAAGCGGATACCTTGGAAGCGGCCCGTATGTTGCAGAAGAAAGGTTATAAACTTTATGCCACCGGAGGCTCATCCCACTTCCTGACCGAGAACGGGGTGGAAAATACCCGCGTGTATTGGCCCAGTGAGGAAGGGAAACCTCAGGCACTGGATATGTTGCATCGGAAAGAGATAGACATGGTAGTCAATATCCCGAAGAATCTGACAGCCGGGGAGTTGGACAATGGATATAAGATACGTCGTGCCGCTATCGACCTGAATGTGCCCTTGATAACCAATGCTCGTCTGGCAAGTGCGTTTATCAATGCTTTCTGTACCATGACGATAAACGATATCGCTATCAAGAGCTGGGCGGAATATAAATGATTTTAATGGCTGATGATATGTGGTTAATGGGGTGTGGCAACAGTGCACTCCATTAACTATTAATCAGTGACTTCTCTTTTATCGGAAAATAAATCACTATTCTTTCTGTGTTTACAAAAAGTTTTCTACTTTTGTCCAATTAGGAATCCTAAAGATATTCAAAACAAATGGATTGTGAACACAAGCTTAAAGTATTAGAGCAGGAAATTGAATCGTTGAAAGAGGAGAACAGGCTGCTGAAAGAAAAATTATCTTCTTCTGAAAAAAACTTTGATGGCGTTAGTTTCAAGGAGAAATATGCGGTAAGAATATTAGATTCCTTGCCGGATATGTTGACCGTTTTCAATCATGAGGAAATGGGGATAGAGGTGGTGTCTAATGAGGAAACAAATCATGTGGGTGTATCCAACAACGATTTTAAGGGGATGCGTATGCAGGATATGGTTCCTAAAGAGGCTTATCACAATATACATAATAATCTTCAGAAGGTTATTTCGACAGGTAGGGGTTCTACAGCCCATCATGAATTGGATGTGGACGGGACGCTTCATTATTATGAAAATCGTATTTTCCCCTTAGATGAAGAATATGTGTTGATAATGTGCCGTGATATTAGTGAAAGAGTTGCCACACAGCAGAATTTGGAAATATTTAAACGGATATTGGATAGGGTCAGTGATAGTATTCTGGCTGTATCGGCTGACGGAACCTTAGTCTATGCCAACCGGCAGTTTATTGAGGAATATGGAGTGAAAGGGGAATTAGGAACACAGAAAATCTATGATTTGCCTGTTTCCTTGAATACTAAAGAACAGTTTGATAAACGTGTTCAGGAGATTCGCGACAACGGAGGTAATTTTGCTTATCGTGCCAAATATACCCGTGTGGGAGAAACAAAACTTCGTGTTCATCAGGTTTCGGCCTTTATGATTCAAAATCAGGGCGAGGAAATGATTTGGTTCTTTACACAGGATATAACAGATGTTATCAAGAATCGTGATGAATTGCGTGAATTGAATTATCTGATGGATGCTATACTGAATAATATTCCTGTTTATTTGTTTGTGAAGGACCCTGAAGATGATTTCCGATATCTTTATTGGAATAAGGCGTTTGCCAGTCACTCTAAAATTCCTGCTTCCAAAGCGTTGGGGCGTACTGATTTTGAAGTATTTCCCGAATATGAGAATGCGGAGAAGTTTCATCGGGATGATTTGGAATTGATTCGTACCCGCGAACGTATGGAAATGCAGGAAACGTATGTGACGGCTACAGGAGAGCCCCGTATTGTGCAGACCTTGAAAACGTTGGTTCCTCTGGAAGGGAGGACACCGCTCATTATCGGTATTTCATGGGATATTACCAATATACAGAATATAGAGCAGGAATTGATATTCGCCCGTATCAAAGCCGAACAGTCCGACAGGTTGAAAACCGCTTTCCTTGCCAATATGAGCCATGAAATCCGTACTCCGCTGAATGCAATTGTGGGATTTTCGCATTTGATGACTATAGCGGATAACGCAGAGGATGAAAAACTTTATTCGGACATCATCAACCAGAATTCGGAAATATTGTTGCAATTAATCAATGACATACTTGATTTGGCAAAAATAGAGGCGGGTACATTGGAATACATCAGATATCCAATGGATTTGGGAGAATTGTGCCGTAATGTGTATGAGATGCATAAGGATCGGGTGCAGACTGGGGTTGTTTTGATATTAGACAATAAAGACACCAGCTTGATAATCAATGAAGATCAGAACCGAATTATGCAAGTTGTTACAAATTTGATAACCAATGCTATAAAATTTACTTTCAAAGGGGAAATCCGTTTTGGTTTTGAAGTGAGGGAGGAGTATATTGATTTTTATGTAAAAGATACGGGAATGGGTATCTCCGAGGAGAAGATTAAAATGATTTTTGAGCGTTTCGTGAAACTGAATACTTTTGTTCAGGGAACAGGTTTGGGGCTTGCGATTTGTAGGGTGATTGTAGAAAAACTAGGTGGAGAGATTACTGCGGAATCCAAACTGAATGAAGGTTCTACTTTTCGTTTTACGATTCCTTATAAGGCGGGTAAAAAAATTCCGGAATCCGGAAAGGTTACGAAGTGTCCGGAATCAGGGAGTACGGGACTGAGAAAAGTATTGCAAAGAAGAACAGTACTGGTGGCGGAAGATGTAGACAGCAACTTTTTGCTGTTAAAGACATTGTTAGGGAAAAGATGTAATCTGCTATGGGCTAAGAATGGAGAGGATGCGGTGAATCAATTTAAAGAACATCAGCCCGACTTGATTTTGATGGATATCAAGATGCCCCATATGGATGGGCTGGAGGCTACGCGCCTGATTCGTTCTTATTCAAAAGAAGTGCCTATTGTCGCTTTGACTGCCTTTGCTTTTGAGTCCGACAAAGACAGGGCTATAGAAGCCGGATGCGATGATTTCCTGACTAAGCCGGTTTCACAAAATGCCTTGGAAAAAGTGTTGGATAAATATGTTAAGTAGACATTAGCGAGGTATAGTGCGTAAAGACAACAGGCAATATGGAACAGAACAGGGAAGGGAGGATGCAATGCGAAGATTATAGATCTTACCCCCGGAAGATTATAGATCTTACAGGTGAAAGATTTATATCTTTGGGTTGTAAGATTACGATGGACTCATAGGGAATAGAAACGGACTTTTATAAAAACAAAAGAGGAACTGCCTCTGCGGCAATCCCTCTTTTCTGAATTTGAGAGTATGTTATTTAACTTCGATAACCTTGGCTGCTTTTTCTTTGTCTTCCGGCGTACGTTTCGGCAACTCGATAGTTAATACACCATCGTTTACTTTTGCATCAATTTTATCTTTATCTACATCATCAGGCAGGATCAATGTCTGTTGGAATTTAGAATAAGAGAATTCGCGACGCAAGTAACGGCTTTCTTTCTTGCCTTCTTTATCACCTTCGGTACTTTCTGTTTTCTTTTCCATAGAGATAACCAAGTCGTTGTCTTCGTTGATATGAATCTTGAAGTCTTCTTTGGTCATTCCCGGAGCGGCGACTTCTACTTTGTAGTCTTTGTCACTTTCAATAACATTGATGGCGGGAGCTGTTGCATTGGCTTTTACCATCCAGTCGTTATCAAAGAAATCATTAAAAATACTTGGTAACCATGTTTGGTTTGATCTTCTTACTGGCATCATAATCTTAATCTCCTATAGGTTTTGGTTAAACATTTTGTTTATTTCTGAATTCCTTCACCTTTCGGCTTTGTCATTCACTATCCATAATGCAAACCGCATACCATTAGTTCGATGATATGCGGTTTATATTGCACTCTTTTAAACCTATAAAGGTTTTCTTAAAGATTAAAACCTTTGCATTAAAAGTTGGTAAGCCTCTTTAAACATTTGATTGTCAAGGCTACTGCCAATTTGTAATTTTAGGGGGACAGATTGACAGTTGTTCTATATCAGCTTGAACCGCATACGGAAGATTCCGTCTTTATAGTCGTGGCTTATAATTTTAAATGTACCTATTTCGGACGTATTTTTCACGTGTTGACCTATACAGAGGCATTCGTCGTAATCGCCGACTTTTACAATCCGTACGGTTTCGGAAGCTTTTTCCGGTAAACGTTTCATGTCAAAGCGCCCTATAGCTTCCTCTTGAGAGATAAATTCCATTGTAACGGGCAAATTTCTTCGCAATACTTCGTTTACGGTGTTTTCTATTCTTATAATATCCGCTTCTTCCGGACAGGTTTGCAGCGCAAAATCCAGCTTGCTTTTTTTGCGTTCTATATGGGCGGATATTGCCCGTCCGCATCCGAAAAGATTGACCATTGTCCTGTTTATGACATGCTCTGTAGTATGCATGGGAGGGTATTCCTGTTTATTATGGTCGTTGAGTGATGGTTGTTCCATAGTTATTTTATTTTTGTTCTGATTTTGATGGGATATTAAAATCCGTTCAAAGATAAATTATTCTTTTGTAATAAGGAAGCAGAGAGGAAATGATTGCTTTTGTATTATTATAAAACAACGAATTTTAAAAGATACTCAATGCCGGAGGGGAGTACTTTTGCAGAAAAGTATGACGTTCACGAGGCTCTTAACCGATTTTAATGAGGCATGAACGTCATATTGATTTTTACTGTTTTACATCACAGGGGTTTGGAATAAGAATACAAATGAGTCGCTGTC
>OIWS01002386.1_pt1 | contig 15455 bp, 9 predicted proteins | sample 1587611 | NCBI WGS metagenome assembly OIWS01 (sample SAMEA3888919, study PRJEB22519) | human gut metagenome | biome: human gut; feature: human-associated habitat; material: faeces | place: Denmark | collected 2010 | reverse complement strand
AATTCTTTTGAATTGATTTTTCTTGCATCTCGAAGTTCCATACTGGTAATATAGTTCGTTTGAAGAGATTCTACAAGTATTTTTGTTGCTTATCTATATAATCCCAGTTATGATTCTGAATGGATATTCCGGTTTCTCTTACAAAAATTTTTTCCATCCGCCTTTCCCTCTAACAGCTCGTCCTCTTTGTTGCAAATAATTTAACCTATAATGAAAATTACACGATAAGGAAATGATGCAGCATATTCACCGTAATCAGGAGGTTTTTTTCGATAAGAACGGAATGCACTATTCGGCAAGTCCACTGTTTGGTCTGAAATTAGCAAATGACTTTTTCTTACATCAGTTCTTTGAAACATGGTATTTTGCGGAAATCCTGAAAAGAGACCGGGATTCGGGATGAATCAGGAAGAGGGACACGACAAAACATCTCTCCAAATTGGAAAAGCCTGGAAAGAAGGTCAGCCTGGAAACGATTGCCTGCATGATCCCGAAATGCCCGCCGCTGAGCCGAGAGTGCAGGCTGCAGGCTTGCAGGTGATATCGTCTCAGTCCTGTTTCAGGTCAAGATCCCCGATGTTCAACCGGGAGATCGACCCGAAACAAAATGCTGTTTTCAGGAATCCGAATGCGAGAGAACCTGCCCGTTGTCATCCGGGTCCTCGATGCGTTTTTCAAGATCGATAAAGAGTCGGCGGGTGTCGCGAATGCCGCCGATCATAAACCAGACCGTCGAAATAAGTCCGACGATGGCCGGAATGACCAGCGATATAATGAAGAACTTGACCGTCCACCATTCATCCGGCCAGGGGCTGATTGTATTCCAAATGACGATTGCCACAAAGACAATGCCAATCTGATAGACGAACGAATAACCGAAAACGGAGTAGGCAATAATTTTATCCCCCCGCGTGTATTCGTCCGTAATGCCGATGAGTTTACTGAAAACATTGCGGAATGTCCAGTGTTCTTTCGGCGGCGCCGGGGCATCCGCATAAATGCCGCGGTGCAAAAGCTTGTCAAGATTATACGGCTTATAGGTGAGATAGGGGCCGCCAATATACCCGCCGAGAGAAAGAACCATTGAAATGAAGAAAATTTCAAATGAATTGATCGGAAACTTGACCGGATCCATGCTCCATTCGATCCAGGGATTGAACGGCGCGGAGACAGTTTGTAGGAAAGAATCCAGCGTCTCCACCATCCCCAGCTGCTCCAGCGCCGGGTAGATGCTTTTTGCCCAGTTTCGCTGAAAGATAAGTCCCAACAGAGAAGTGCCCGAACCCAAAATGATTGAGCACCACGCTCCGGTCAGATTTCCGAAGCGGCTGTAAAGCCCGAACACCATGATCGGTCCGGCGCCGCCGAGCCAGAGCGCGCACATGATCGTTATGAACATATTGATGTAATCCAACTGGGCGAAAAAGATTGATACCATCAGGAACAGCAATGCAACGGCAACGCTGGTGAGCCGCAGCAGCAGAAGGTGTTTTCTTTGATCCAGATGCCCCTTGAACATCGGCAGAATCACATCCTGCGTCAATGTGGAGGAGGCGTTGAAAATACGGCTGTCGTCGGTTGAGACCAGCAGCATGACCATCAGGAGGCAAAATAATCCGAGCATGCCGACCGGGAAGATTTTGCTTACCACGGACGGCATCATCATCTGCTGATAAAGTGAGCGGTACTTCTGGAACTGATGGCGAGCGTCGGGGGTATCGCCAAGCGTATCCCGGACTGCATTGAAGTAAGGGGTATCAAGGTTGTGCTGCTGGGAAAGAGGCCGGTCCCACTCCTGTTTCGTGAAGGTTTCCGGAATTTTGTGAATGGCCTTCATGACTTTTGCCCTGACGGCTGTATCGGCAACCACATCATCCAGGACTTTCGCGGAAAGTTCCTGACGGATCTCTGTACTGGAAATCTTGAATTTATTGTCGGAATGCATGAAACGCGGGCCGGTCATAAACGTGATCACCACGACTGCCAATAAAAGGATCATCATGGAAGCGAACCCGTTTTTCCATGCTCCGAGCACGCCGGCCATCTTCTGTTCATAGGGAGTCCTGCCCGCTCCGCTGGTATCATTGCCGATCCATCCCGCACGGTTCAGAACTGAACTGAACAAGGTCACGACCAACGCAAAGATATTGAAGTCACGAAGCTCCGAAACGTCGTAGGGATTCAGAAAACTCTGACCGGAAACACGGTTCAGCATGACCGGCGCAATATCGTTCGTCCATGAGAAGTTAAGAATGATGTATCCCACAATGATCACGAAAATCGGATAGCTGAGAAGCCCCTGAAAAGTATCCGTGATCAGCAAAGAAATGCGTCCGCTGGGCCAGATGAATACCAGCGCGAGGCACAGGCAGAGCGTTACGATGATTACGTAGCACGGCAGATTGATTCCCATGACCGTAATTCGATGCGGAAGGCCGAGGTAGTAGATGAAAAAATTGGTCGCGATGGCCGGTCCGATGGCGTTTGTGATCAATTCCGCAATTGTACGCAGAGCAGCGCAGAAAACACGAAAAAACCTGCTCCCGTAACGAAGCTCCAGGAACTGCCCCAGGGAAAGGCAGCGTGTTTCGCGCCAGCGGTACAGGCAATATCCGGTCAACGCCATGAATATGCCGAGCGGGGCTGTGACGGCTCCCCAGAAACTGACCGCGAAACCGGTCTGGTAGAACTGTTCGGCGTTTGCCACAAGAGAAATCACGGATAGGCCTGCGGCCAGATCTCCCACGGAAATAATATAGCGTCAGGCAACTCGTCCCGCCACCAGAAAATCCACGACTCCCCGCGCATACTTCCGTGAATAAACCGATATCCAGATCAATAGTGCTACTGGAACAATTACGATCAGCCAGTCAAGCCAGGTCATCCTATGCCTCTTTCTTCCTTCTTCAATTTATGATCAAAACAAACCGTTATTCAGTTTTGAGAAATTTTATTTGCGAATCTTCCCTGCCGGTCAGAGTAAATACGATTCCCTGATTCGGAGGCGTCTTGAATACCAGCCGGTTGCGCCCGCTGAGCGGTTGCAGGTCAACCGTTCCGGAATGCGCCGGACCGATTTTCTTGCCGTTAAACCAGATTTCGCATTTCAGCCATGCTTCCAGCGAACGGCTGCGGAACTGAAGCGGAGATGCGGAATCCGTTTCAAAATCCAGAATTGCCAGCACAGCCGTGTCACGCGGCCATTTCCGATTGTCGATCACGGGATGAATGGAATACGGGCCCGCATTCTTCCGTTTCCGGATATGCCGGGAAGCCGTCAGGCCCGACTTCGCCAACACGGTATCCGGACGCGAAATGCCGGCCGGATCCGCATTGGGCGGCATCTCACAGATCAGGGCGGCGTCATCGGGCGGCAGCGGCAGTTTCTCCGGAGCGGGCTCCTCCCATTCCGCATAGAGCCGGTTCTGTTTGCCGTTCCGCCGGAAATCCAGCTGGAGCGCCGCATATGGGGCGCCGTACTGGAAATAAAGTTCCGGTCTGCGGGACGGTTGAACCACAGTGACGGAAGCGGAACTTCCGGCTTTCACCGCCGGCAAATCGGCACGCATTGCAGCTTTTTCCCAAACGGCGGGAAAACGAAATGTAAATTCGCACTCCCGCAAATCGCTCCGCCCCTGATTCTTGATCACCGCACGCCATTTGCCGGCGCCGAGTGAAGCGAGGGTCAGACTCAATTCCGGAAACTCGGAGGAAGTTCCGTTTTTCATCATCCTCCCGATTTTCCGCGGAACTTCCCGCCGTGAATCATGAGGGACTTCGAGCAGCGTGCCGTGCAACCGCCCTCCCGCCGCTTTCAACGGAGTGGCTGCGCTTACGGTAAACCAGAGAGGCACGTCGGCGCCCAGTTCCGCCGGCGTCATGCGGGTTATGGAAAATATGGCGGCGCAGTCCTGTGTTTCTTTGCGGACCGAACAATTCAGCGCTTCATACCGATAGGCTCCATATTCGGTCTGATTGCAGTACCACCAGTCCGGTCGCCGGGCGAGGCGTTCAAAAATCAGATCCAGTGTTTTCAACCCTTCTTCCGAATGCCAGGAATGCATTGCCATGGAGATGGAGGGATTTTCTCTTAAGGTCTCCGCATCGGCGAGACAGCTCTTCAGCTGTTTTTCAAAAACCGCCAGTTTCGGCTCTCGGTCGCCTGGGGTCAGAATGCGGGAATAGGCATGGCTGCGCGGCGGGTGGCCGAGAGCCGGCCGGTGTTCGGATTTCATCATCACATCAGGCGAAGAAATGATTCCGGCGGCACGCATCCCGTGACCGATGGAACCCGTGACATGCGCCACCGGCTCCCACCAGTCGCAGAAGGGAAGGACCTGGGAATTGATGCAGGCCTGGCCCGAGACTTCAAGCATGATCCGATTCCGCATGTATTCGCGGAAATGGGAGACGGAATCCACGCAGGGCAAGTGCGGATGGGTGACCGTATGAAGCCCGATGGAACACCCGCCGGTCTGCAGCGTCTTCAGATAATCCGGATCGCGGCGGAGGCACCAGACCGGATTATTCTGGTAGAACGTCCCTTTCAATCCGTACTTTTTCATGTGTTCCAAAGTCCGAAGGTGTTCCCAGGCGGAATCGTCCCAGCGGGCGGACACTGCGAGTTTGTAATTTCTCGGCAGGGGATTTGCCAGAAGCTGTGCTTGCTGCGCTTCCCGGGGAGAGAGAAATTCCAGGCGGACCGTTTGCGTATATTCGCGAAATTCCAGAGGGTTCTCCGCGCCGGTATTTCCGGCGCAGAGCAATCCTGCCAGAATCCGAAGAAAGGTTTCAGTTTTCATGCCGGATCACCGCATTTTCAATATTTCAGGAAAGCGCAGTCGCCGGGATGCAGATACAGCTCCAATATGCCGTCCGGATTCACATGCGCATCGCGCTCCTCCCAGACATCAAAGAGCGGCGGGATATCTTGGAAACCAAGCAATTCCGGAGTCAATTTCACATGCCTGCGAACCGAGTCAATGTTGAAGATCCCCAGCCAGCCGTGGCGGGGATCGGCTTTGTGCGGGGTTTTGCGGACATCTATATGGCGCATCAGAGTGACCCGTCTGCCGACGATGCCGTTGCGGTTGCACTCCAGCATTCCGGGGTGCGTCGCCCAGGCGATGTCGTCATCGGGCGTCTGCGGAAGGTCTCCGCCGAAAATCAGCGGCGAGCAGCTCATGGCGAAAATCGTCATCATGGTTTTCTTGCCGAGAGGCGTCAGGTTGCTCTGACGCGCCGCCCCCTGTTCCGTCGGCTTGGTCTGCGGAGTCGTCACCTGAAGCGCTCCGAGGGGAAGCATGTCAAGATCCGCCCAGAGGGCCGGGCCGCTGAGTTCCTCGAATTCATGCCAGCGCTGAAGTTTGAGCGCATTGACTGCATCGTGGTCCCATGCGTCTGCAGTCACGCGGATCATATTCGCATAAGGTTCGTACAATTTCCAGCTCCCCCTCCAGATGTCCTGCGAACCGGGAGAAAGACTCAGCAGAACCGGGCGGGCGACGGAATCGATCGCTTTCGCAAACAGCGCCACATGGTCGGGATGTTCCACGACGTCATCCAGTTTTATGAAATCCACGGCAAGTTCTTCGGTCAGGTATTCGAGAACGCTCCTGTAATATTCGAATGCGCCGCTTTGGGAGGCGTCGGTTGCAACCGTATAGTCGCACCAGGAGCAGAAGTTGTCCGGATCGTAAATATCCCGCGCCCGGCAGCCGGCCCCCTTTACGGGGGTGTTCCGTTCCAGGGCGATACGGGGCATTCCCCGCATGAGATGAACGCCGAACTTGACGCCGTTTTCATGGCAGCGGTCGGCAATCGGGCGAAGCCCGTGCGGGAAATTGATCGGCGAAGGGATGAAGCGCCCGAATTCGTCGATATGCATTTTGCGGTTCTGGCCGACTCTGCGGAGATCTTCGTCGAGTTCCGCATCGCCGTCCGCATACCAGGCGGCATCCAGACAGAAATATTCATATCCGGCAGGCTTCAGCTTTCGGAGAAACTGTTCCAGATTCGCCAGTGTCTGCTCCTCGTTGATGGTGGTCAGATAGCAGTCGAAGCTGTTCCAGCCAGACGGAGGAATTTCTGTTTTCGTAATCAGCATTTGGCAATCCTTTAAACGAGTTTATTTCCTGACTTCGCGGAACCATGAATCCGTACCGCGTCCGCCATGTTCCAGCCCCTGCGTAAAGCGCAGGCGTTTCGGAGCGGAGGAAATGTTGTTGTAGAGTGCGGCAATACCGGAGGGAGGACAAACATAATCCGCCAGGCCGGCATTGATTCCGATGGAATGTTTAATTCGTTTCGCATGATAGACCGGGTCGAAATAGCGGAGCGCCGGAGTGTAGTTCGGGCGCCAGCCGCCGAGGCGTCCGACAGTCACGCCGCCCAGATCGCAGCACCACGGAATGAAAGCGTAGCAGCCGGTCACTTGATCCGGGAGCATTCCCGCGGCGATAATCGCCTGATAACCGCCCTGGCTGCCGCCTTCCACTTTCAAATCCTTACCGTTCCACTCCGGTAGCGTCTGAACATATTCCAGCGCACGCACGGCGCGAAGAATCATATTTTTGAAATAGGCCGTCTCCGGATTTTCATTGGATTTATCGTCAAAAATTTTTCCGGCTCCGAGTTTTTTATACTCCGCCGGAGAAAGGCCGTTCGGGTAACCGTGCGCATTGATCTGAAACGCCAGACTCTTTTCATCGGCTTTCCCCCAGGGGGCTTCCGCACCGGTCGCCCCGTACCCCTGGAAAATCACTTTGGCTTCCAACGATTTCGGAGCGGCATTCCGAGGCATCACCAGATAACCGGAAACCGGCCGTTCCCCGGCACAGGCTACCTGCACATCATAGGCAATTTTGCCGTTCTGCTCCTTGAATTTCTCGAACTTGAGCACTTTCAGCGGGACTTCCGCCAGCAGCGCTTTCTGCTTATCCCAGAATGCATCGAAATCTTCCGGCTCCGCAACGCCGGGTTGGATTTTGTCGAAATCGGCAATTCCACTCATGGTAAAGGTAATCTCCTTGCCGTTTTTCTTGACGATTATGCCGTCCGCGGTCAACAGTCTGGCGACCATGCGGACGGCTCCCGGCCGGGCGATGGCGGTTTTCGCGGCGACGGTCGCCTGTGCCGGATAGGCCCGGCGTTCCGTGACGCCGTCGTCGCCGGAGCGTTCGATCTCAATCAGATAATTTTTCCAGTCGAGGTTGTCTCTGTTGGCAAGCGAAAAATTGAACACCATTTCTTCACCGCTCCGATAAGTGGTCGCATCTCTGGTGGAGCCGGACAGCGTCAGTCCTTCCGAGGCAACCGGGACATATTCGCGAATCTGAATATTTTTGACTTTGAGCATGCCGGAAACATTCTGCAGCCCGATCATCAATTCAAGATCGTTCTGGATATCCGCCGGAACATCCAGAATATAACCGTAAGGGCGCCAAGAAGAAGTTCCGGGCTGAACCGTAATATTCCGCATGGTCGAGTGTTTATCGCCGGCCTTCCGGAAAGAAGATTGCAGTTTGACGGTTTCCCAGAAATATTTGCCTTTCGTCACATCTTTCTGTTCCATATCGGCACGGATCAGGATCGTTTTTCCGGCAACGATGTTTTTCGGAATGCGTTCCGTAACGCAGTAGCCACGCCTGGCGCAATCGAAAACAAGGATGTTTTCGCCGGTTTCCGGATCCTTCTCCAGTCTGGTCTGGGCGGAATCGGCATATTTGGCCAGGTCTACGGAATAAAGAGTGCCGTTCTTTTTCTCCGATACGGGCTGAACGGCCTGATCTGCCGCATGTGCGGCAAAATCAAGAGCGAAACCGCCCCCGAGAAGAACCGCTGAAAGAACAAGGCTGCGAAATTGTCTGTGGTCCATTGCTTGAATTCCTTATTTTGAAATTGAAGGATTGTCTTCAAAGGTGATATTGCGCACTTCAAAACCGCTGTCGCCGGAACCGACATACTGGAAAGTCAATTTTCGCAGTTCGGTCACTTTGGAATGTTCCGGGATCAGGCGGGAAACCGGAATGCTGTACGACTCAAACGAGTCCGGGTCGTTGTCCGGCTTTTCCAGAATGATGCGTGTGCCGTCGCCGACCAGTTGAAGCGCTTGACCGCCTCTGCTGTTGCCGAAGGCATCTTTACCGCCGTTCATCTCGAATTTCAACATCTTGTCCTTCAGCTCCGCAACCGGGATGGCGGTGCGGAACTCGATGCCGACACCCGCCCAGTTTTTCAAATCGCTGCCGATATCCACATAAACCGTGCCGTTTTCCAGACGGGGTTTGGCACCTCCCCACCCGCCGGTTCTGCCGATGGCGACCGGGATACGGCTGCCCGGCACAAAGCGTTCGGCGGTGATGCCGATCACAATGCCGACGGATTCGTTGTTCGCGGAAAGCAGATCGATGCTGCGGACTTCCTCGGACGGATCGGGATTTTCCCAGCAGTAGAGGTAAATGCCTTTGCCATCCATATTTTTCCACGCAATGTGCTTGCGCAGGCTCGGCGGCGCATAACTTATCCACCAGTTGCCGATATTGCGCCCGGCGACAACCGGAATGTCAACCGTTCTGCCGGAGGCGTAACGGATGCGGTAGGTCATCACCGGCGTATCGTTCCCCACCCACGCAGCGGTATGGAAGAAAAACAGGCGGCTGACCTTGGCATTGACCGGGATGTCGTTGACAGCGGACGGACGCGGGATTTTGACAGACTTCGAATGCAGGATGATGCAGGATTTGTCGCCGTTCATATCGAACCGGATGAAGTCGCAGGGCACTCCCAGTAGAACTTCCGGATCCCAGGGTACGCTGTCAAGGGAATTATCCTTGCCCTGATCCGTCCATCCGCCTTTGCCGTCTCCGGCCGTGTTGTCCCAGTAGAGAGAGTTGGCGAACGGACGCAAATCAATGGTAAAGGTTTGAGCCAAGTTGAGGTCATAACGGAACGCGGCGGCCTGCTTTCTGAGGCGTTCTGCTTCCAATTTCTTCTCCTCCTGCCGGAATTCGCCGGAAAGCTCTTCCCGGCTGATGGCGGGCTGTTTGCCGAATTCGGACTCCAGTTTCTCCTGCGCACCGAAACCGAGAGCCGCTTTTCTGCCGGCACCGACCAGAGCGATGGCGCGCCCGTTCTCGATCGGCAATGCACGGTTGTTCAGCAAATCCGCGGCAAACGCGGTCCCTCCCGGCAGCTTGACCGAAATCATTTTAGGATAGCGGTCGGCGTTCATCAAAGAGACCAGCACATTGCCCTTGCGCCTGGCGACGTGCGCTTCCAGATTTAATGCCAGGTCGTTTTGCGGTATGCGGCGAAGATCCAGTTCCGGCTCAATGCCGTGTTTGCGCAGCAAGCCTCCCGCCACCGCCGCGACCGGATAATCCTGCATTTGCGGCACGATAAAGTAGACCGTTCCTCTGCCGATTTTTTTCATCAGGACCGCCGGAGCGTCCTTCATAGAGGCGATCACCCGCCAATCCGCGGAATGGGTCAAATCCGCGTCGTTGCGTCCGGTAATTCTGCCCGGCAGCGAATCGGGTACGGGAAGCTCCGCGCCGGGAACAATCACGACCGGTTCACTCTGTTTGCGCCGTTTGAGCGTCAGCCCGTCAAAAAGTCCCGGCACGGGGTTGCCGTATTCGTCCAGAGGCATGGTGTCGCGGGCGGCGATCAGAATGCCCCCTCCGCGGACGAATTCCTCCAGAGCCGGCAGGGTTTCAGGATAAGTGTTGCCGATCCCGGCGGCGACGATCGCCTTGTACTTCTCCTGGCGCTTTTCCGGCAACTGTTCTTCCATGATGACATCCAGCGGATAATGGGCATAGGTGAGAGCGGATGTATAGGTGCGGATCTCATTTTTTATGGAATTGCCGGAAAAGCCCCCGAAGCGTTCCGTAGGATAGGAGAAGAGAAGCGCAACTTGTGCTTTGACGCCGCGGTCGCGTGGAACAAAATAGTCATTGAAGCGGAAAATTTCCGCCTTGGTATGATAGAGCGCGGCAATTGCTTCCGGCGGTTTTCCGTATGGGTTGAGTACCGGATAACGGTACTGTTCCGCAAAGCGTTTCCCGCCTTCCGCCTTTCCGCGCGGTTTCCAGTTCTGCGCACCTTTGCCCCAGCCGAATAAGTAGGTAATGGAAGTTCCGCGGATCATGTCCATCCACAATTGGTTGGAAATCATATCGAACGTATTGCCGGTATATGCTTCGGCATTGATCAGCGGCTTGCCTTCTCCCACATTAAGGTAGAAAGCGCGCATGAGCATTCCCTCTCCGATGCCGCCGGGATTGCCGGGAGCTTCGACCGAACGTGCCGGGGCACGGTCGAAATCGGTGCTGAATTCCAGGCCGGCTCCGGTGGGAAGGGCTATGACGTCCATCAGTTTCTGGACTTCATAACTGTTCATGTTAGTGGCCGGCAGGCGGCGATAATTGTCCATGCCCATAATTTGAAACGATACTGTGGTAGAAGGGCTTTTGCTCTTGACGACATCGCGGCCGAACCGGTTGATATCGGTCATGCCTTTTTCCATGAATTTCCCCCAATCCACATAAAGTCCCGCATGATCCGTGCGCTGGCGGAACTGTGACGCCGCCTCAAACGAGGGGTATTCCGTGCGCCAGAGCCGGTTCATCGCGTCAACGGATTCATACTTCTCTTCAAGGTATTTTGCGAAAAGTTCACGGTTGTACGGGGATGGATCGTCGTAAGACGGTTCATTGAAGAGTTCAACGTCAATCGGCGGCCGGTTGAGTTCATCCTGATACATGTCCAGTGCTGCTTCCCAGTAGCGCTTGTAGATTTTCCGTGCTTCGGGATGAAAGATGTTGTATTCGATAAAATGCCCTTTCCCATACGCTTCCTGCGGCAGAAGTTCATGAAGTTCCGGGTGCAGGCGTTTCAGGGCGAGCCGCCCATGTTTCCAGAATTGGCAGGAGGTGTCCATGCGGATTGGCAGACCGTTTGCCAGAACCTGGCTGGCATATTCCTTATTTTTTCCTTGGGGCCGGTAAGGTTTCCATGCCGGATAGATTTCGTGAATCCAGTTCGGCGGAAACTGAAGGGAGATCGCATCAATTCCGGCCCTTTGTGCCGTCCGGTAGGAGAGAGGGCCTTCATAGAGCCACTTCAGATTGTCCGGATAGCCTTCCGTCGGCATCATATCTTCCGCAATACGTTCAATATCGAGTTCCGTGCCGATCATGAAACGCGGTATTCCGTTGATCAGATAATCACCGTCCTTGCTGATGGTTACTTTTGCCCGCCGGGGAAACCGCAGGGCCGCGGGGATTTCATCGAATTCCGGGAAAAGGCTGCCTGCCGGAACAAGCAGCGGCAGACTCAACGCCAGCAGACAACTGCCGAATTTCAGTTTCATTGTCTATTTCTCCTTGTGATTTCATTCAGCTTAATTCTTTACTCCAAAGCCCCAGAAGTAATCTTCCCAATCCGCAGGAACGGCAGAAATGCGCTTCCAGTCAACGTGTCCGTCGCAATAGAGAATATCAGGGCCGTCATTGTGGCGGCGGCCGATGTAAAGCCTGCCGTCAGCCTGATGCATCCCAAGTGAATAATCTTGGGTTATGTCAGTTCCGCCGGAGTTTTTCCCGTTCAACGTTCCGCAATCCATTACAAGCATTCGTGCAGAAGGTCTTGATAATTTTTTCAGGGTTCTGATTCCATCGTTGGGGGCGGCTGCTCCATTTACATAATGATTGATCCCGAAATGCTGGCAGGCAAATTCCAGCTTCTGCGAGGGGCAGCGGAAAAAAGCATAAGGCGTCCCTAGGCGGGCTGGTGAGTTGGTATGCCAGTTTTCCTGCGCCAAAGGAACTTCCGGTTTAAAGAAACTGTAAAGATAACTTTGCCAGCGGTTGTAGGTGCCGCTGTAGTCGATCGACGGAGGCAGCCAATCATCATAGGTGTCCGTATACATCTGAAAAACCTGCCCCATCTGACGCAAATTCGAAGAACAGGCGGTTGCCATCGATTTCTCCCGCGCCTTGTTCAATGCCGGCAGCAGCATCGCCGCCAGAATCGCTATGATCGCGATCACAATCAGGAGTTCTATCAGCGAGAATAGCTGAAGCGAACACTGTTTCCGTCCTGCGCCATTAAAGGATTCTCCATTCATGATAAAACATCCTTTCATTTGATATATGCGCCATTTTTCAAAAGTTCGGCCCGCAGTTCCGCGATTTCCGCATGGTGCAGATTCAGGACGCCGCTCTTTACTGCCAATCCGGCGGCTGTCCCCGCCGCTTCTCCGGTCACCAGACAAACCGGCATGATCCGGACACTTCCGTAGACGATGCGGTCGGATGAGATGCAGCGTCCTGACAACAGCAGATTGTCCAGCTTTTCCGGAACGAGGGAACGGTATGGAATCCCATGTGATTCACCTTTTTCACAGTGCCCCTTTTCCTTGAGAAGCGCCTGTGCTTCACCGGTAATGGAGGAGTCGCCGCCGTGAATATCGATGAAATAACTGTTGCGCCCGATCTCGTCGTCGAAAGAACGGCGTTCGACATAATCCCGCCAGGAAAGCACATAATCGCCCCGGATCCGCCGGCCTTCCCTGATGCCCATCAGATTGGCTGTCGCGGCGATGTGAGCACCGCCGAACGCATCAGGCGCATGTTTCGCCAGTGCATTGCGGTAATCCGAAACGAGTTTGCGTCCTGCGATCATTCCCCTCGACACGCTCTCCGGCGACAGCGTATCCAGGGCAAGATGCCCGGCATTGTAGCCGACAGTTGAAGGGCCGACAAAGTTGTTGCACAAATGCGGATGGTTGATGGAGGGAAATTCCGGGTCCGCCATGATGTCGTGAATGACCGAGCGCGGATCTCCGCCGTGGATGAAGTTGCGTACCGTATGCGGATAATAAAAGGGATCCACGTTATCCAGATGGAAACAAAGCGTGGAAAGCTGAAGCTTTCCGGTTCCCTTCTCGCCGATTTCAAAATCCGCACCCGCCCATGCGGCAATATCCCCGTCTCCGGTGGCATCCACATAGGTTTTCGCCTGATATGCGGTCAGTCCGCGCTTGTTGCCGACGATAAGCGCGTCGATTTCCCGGTCGGATTTCTTCTCCACCCCGCAGACGAACGAATGGAACAGGACTTCCGCACCATTTTCCGTGACAATTCCGTCATAAACCCGTTTCAGGCCTTCTGTGTCGATCGGAACCCAATCGAGCTTTCCCGGCTCATTCTGCGGAACAAACGCCGATGCGCGGTTGAAAACGACTTCGGCAAGTCCGCGATAGATCATTTTTTCGCCGTCCGAAAACGGGCACCAGGCCGGAAGCAATCCCTGCGTCCCCATTCCGCCGAGGGCTCCGGTCTGTTCAATGACCAGCGTTTTCGCCCCCAGCCGGGAGGCGGCCGCCGCGGCCGTGCATCCGGCGGGACCTCCGCCGACAACGATGACATCCCAGCCTGAAGACAGTGGAATTTGTTTTGAAATAAGTTGCTTATCCATAATTTCCCTTTCAATAATTCGCTGTTTAAATTATATGTCAGATTTTTCTCAAAAACAATAGTCCGGAGTATCAAAAACATTGCATTTTTCAGATAGATGCATTATTATATGTCCAAGGGACTCTTGAGGAAAGGTGTGAAATGCATGAGATACCGGAAAAAGCATTGAAGTGCTTTGAAACCTGGAGCGGACTGCAGGTTACATTCTATGACTGGACAAACAGCTTCACGAACTGCATTGTTCAGGAACGGCGTCTGCACATGAATGAGTTTTGCAGAGTGAGAAAAATTTCCCTGCAATATGCGAATTGCCTTCAATGCGACTACCTGCAGACCCAATCCAAGGCATGGATGCTGCGGGACGGCGCAGTCAAAATCTGTCATGCCGGAGCATTGGAGCTGGTTGTTTCAATCTTTTCCGGGTATCGGTTTCTGGCAATCCTGACTGCGGGATTGCGGCGTCCGCCGGAAATGCTCCCGGACCATCTGCTGGTGCTGCGGGACAATGCCGTTCTCAAGCCGGAAGAGCCGGTTGAGCTGCCGGAGATTTCGGCGGAAGAAATTGAATTGACGCTGGAAGGTTTCCGGCAGCTGGCGGCCCGCCTGAAATTATGGTATGAATCCTCAAGCGGAAAGTTGTTCCAGGAAGAAAAAATGCCTCGTCCCATCCAGATAGAGTATATGGTTCAGGAACATGCCCATGGAAAACTGAGTCTTGAAGATATGGCCGAGACTCTCCATTTAAGTGTGAAACGGACTGCCGGCGTCATCAAGGAGACCACGGGCAGAACGCTGGGGCAACTGATCCGGGAAAAACGCATTCAGAGAGCGAAGACTCTGTTGGAACACACCGGCCACTCCATCGCTGAAATCGCCGAGGCTTCCGGTTATCCCGACGTAGCGAATTTTCATCGTCAATTTAAAAAATCCGAAGGAATCACTCCGGCTCAGTATCGTCGCCTCACGATAAAAAAGGGAAATGAAGACAGCCGGCAACATTCAGGTTAATCGAAGAGGGTAAATTCCCCGACGTTTGCGTCGTATTTGTATTTGGCATAAGCGAACGCCATGAAGTCAGGTTTGCAGAAATAGAGTGGATAAAGACCATGTTCATTTCCTGGCACAAAGTGTACCGATGATTAAAGCTTATTAGCTAATGAGAAATCACGGAGGAAAGACGTAGCTTTTTATTGATAAACAACTACTTGAAAGCTTTTTCGTGATCGACCAGCTTAATATCCACGAATTGTGCCGGACACGGCGGCATATCTCCCATGCCGGCAGTCAACTGAAGCCAGCCGATACGTTCTTTGCCATTGGACAGATTCAGTAAAATGGTCAAACGGCAACTGGAGTTATTGATCAACCGAAAAGGACTGATTGAAATCGGGGAAAATGCCATTTTGTAAACTGTTTTCCCCGGCAGATGCCGAATCAGAACCCGTCGTCAGTCTAGCACCAATCCGGCATAACACTCCCGTAGGTCGCTTTTATTCCGTTTGATGCTAGACAGCCACCTGAACTAGATATGATGACGACTTTCGCCGATTTGGAAAGAAAAAAATAGCTTTTTTCCTCCGAATCCTGTAATACACCTCCTAATACATCCGTCATTTTTTGATTGTCAAAAAATTTACGTTCAAACAGAGCGGGTTTTACCTATAAATTCGAATGAAGAAGCAATTTAATAAATGATAAATACAAATTATTATTGTCGGAATCCTGCAATATCATCATCAAATTGTATATAAGAACAATTGTTCAATAGAAAGAGAAATCGCTTTTCGTTTGATTTTCCGGCTGCCGGACCGGATGACGCTGCATCCTGTTTCAGTCCGTCAGCCCTCGGGAAAAAAATCAACCGAAAGGATAAGGATGATGGAAGCAATACAGTTGGATTTATTTGATTTTGCCGCGATGCAGGCGGCGGTTCAATCGAAGGAGCGAGAGGTTCCGGAAACGGTCGTTCTG
>OIWS01002381.1_pt1 | contig 15490 bp, 15 predicted proteins | sample 1587611 | NCBI WGS metagenome assembly OIWS01 (sample SAMEA3888919, study PRJEB22519) | human gut metagenome | biome: human gut; feature: human-associated habitat; material: faeces | place: Denmark | collected 2010 | reverse complement strand
TGCGGTCAAACTTCTAATTCATTTAATTTCTTCATGTACTCTGCCTTCTCTTTATGCCCTCTGATTGAATAAATTCGTTCATGTAGCATATCTTGTGCTAAAACAAGTTCATTAGTTCTATGTGCATCATATCCATAAACAATTCTTGCATTGTTCGGTACTAACTTCCAAAATTCTTTTCTAAATTCATTTTCTTGCTGCATGGATCGATAATTTAATTGCCAGCCGTCCCAGGTCTGGTTCTTCCTCTGCAAATCCGCAGCCCTGGCGAACCATCGCCCAAAATGCACCGTCTGCATGGTATTTTACAAAATCCTGATAAACAGTATTGTTCTTCAAATCCAGTCCTGCACGGAACACGTTGCGGACAATCATATTCGGCTGTGCGTCTTTCAATCCACAAATTGCCGCCATGACAGCCATGTGCAGCTGTGCTGGGTTTATAGGGATTTTATTCTGTCTGATGATTTTTGACCTGCGATCTATTGCCTTAAACTAATCACAATAATTTTTGACCTGCTTCCGCATGTCCGGATTCGATGCAATGCCCATCTCATCTATCCAAATAGAAATCAGATCTGCCCGGAATTCCTCACTATAAAGTTCCACATCCAAAAGCCAGTTATCCTCCGGTCGATTATATGCTAATGGACTGTAAACCAGATAGTTTGTGGTCAAATCATCTACCGAAAGCAGTTTCTTTACAGAAAACGCATTATTGCCAGTCAAAGCAATCACCTTTGCATTTTCCAGAACCACTTCGTCCATCTTATCCTCAAATTCCTTATCTTCATCATACCAGAAGATAATACGACGCTGATAAAACTCTGGCAAAGGTGCAGCAAATCTGCGGTTCAAGTCTTGTATTATTTTGTCTGTATCTATGCTGCTCCTCCTACCTTATAACTGTCCAATTAGCTTTTCGCTTTGTTCCGCTCTGTACCAATATACCTTTTTCCTGTAAAGAAACAAACATTCGAGAAACCGTTCTTTTCGACACGCCTATCTCTTCTGCATAATATGCCTGTGTTGCAGACGGATTTTTCTCTATAATCTGCAACAATTTTTCTATCTGTGCCTGTTCCTTATTAAGTGGCACTTCAACGCCATTAGTTCCATTTCCGGCATCATTAACGCCATTAGCGCCATCTTTAGTGTCATTGGCGTTAATCATGGCGTTATTTGTATCAACCTGGCCTCGATAAATATTGATACGCAAATCAACTTCGCCACCAATAAACTCCGGCTCCCGCAGTCCGGCAGCTTTTACTTTATCAATAATTCTCGGAATACCGCTTCCCCAATGCTCAATCAGGTTCATATATGCAAACGCATGGGCGATGGCTTCATTTCTGATTTTGGAATAGCCTTCTTTCATACGCTCCATCGTTTGTCCCATTGGCAACTTTCCTGGAGAAGTAATTTCCAATCGGTTGTCATATACCGCAATCTGTATCGTACCATGATCCAGATAACTACGATGCACCATGGCATTGATAATCAACTCACGAATGGCATCCGGTGGAATCTCATAAACATCCTGGCGATAAATTCCTACAATGGTAGCACCCAGATGAATATTTCGCAGAACAAACTGAAATGCTTCATCTATCTGCTCCCAAAGCGGACCGGTATATTCTCTCCGGTCAACAAATACCGCTTTCGTTGTACCTTTGAACACGCCACATTGCGTTGCAACATGAAGCCCTCCATTGCCAGTCAAAATCGCAAAGGCATTGGACGGATAATCTTTTCCATCACGCTCAATCAAAACACCCCAGGAACGCAGCTGCTGTCTGCCTACATCTTTAATCGATGCTTTCTGTTCCTCTGTACGGGCATTTTTGACAGCCTGCTCCTTCATAGCTTTGCAAAGGGCATCAATGTCTTCACCTGTAACATTTAACCCAGTACATAAAGCCTGATCATAGTAGCGGTTACTGCCCTCAAATAGCAGCTCTTTTACCATATACTCGTCGGCAATGCGGGTAGTTCCGGCAACACGGACATATACACCGCCATCTCTGCCAAGAGCTTTGATATAATATGGGCGCTGTCTGCCCTCAGAAACCTCTACCACAATAACCGTCTTACCATCAACCGTCTGTAAAGTAATATCCGGGATAATTGCCGGTTCACAGCTGTCTGATACGGCATTGGCAATGGCATCCATTTTCTTGAACACATCTTCCTTGTCAAAGCCAACAACCTCTCTGGTTTTATCGGCAATTCCGAAAATAATTTTTCCTCCGGTTCCATTTGCAAAGGCAACCACAGATTTCATATATTTGATGCTTTTCTCCGGCACGTTCTCTTTAAACTCTACATTCTTCGATTCCCCTGCAAGAATTTCTTCTATGGTCATCATAACACCTCGCTCTCTTTGGCAGCCTTTACTGCCATATTTTTACTTGATTGATGAAGAAATTGAACTCAGTGCTTTGTTTAAAGCATCTTCATCAGCCTGTTTTTTTCTCTCACTTTCCCACATACCAAGTATCTGATAAATACATTCTTTCACAACAGGAAAATACTCTCGGCATTCTTCTTCGCTTAACTCATGAATTCCCTTGCTCAAAATTCCATAAATAGTTGTATTTTTGACCAGTATATCTGGAAGATATCCTTCCAACATCTTAATTCTTTCAGCAACTCTCGCCTGTTCAAACATCTCGTTATCAATCACATCAGCCGCAGCTTCTTTTGCTTTGTAAACAAGTCTTTCAAGAATTCGTCTCAAATAAACATATGAACCAGCACCAACACCATTTGCAAAAAGTCCTATTGCGGTTCCAAGTTCCTTACGATCTTCCTTCGAAATTACATGTTTATATGCATCTAATTCTGGGAATGTCATATCTGCAACAGATGGATACTGTCCAATTTTCATCATTGACTTATCTGTTGTTAGAACAATATAATCAAGATGATGTTCCTCATTCATGCTACAAATAAATTTGAATACCAAAATCCTTGACACTTCTTCAATTTGTGATTCTTTCCACTTCCATACCGTATTTTGTTCTTCTACGTGTCCTCCAACCGTCGATGTATTTTTAAGAATATACAACTTCTGAGTTCTCAAAACTTCTTCTGAAAGTTTTTTTGAATAGCATTTATTATCCTTATCTTGAAAATATATATAAGGCTTCATTGTAAAAACACGTTCCTCTTTGCATTCTTTACAATACGTACTTATTCGAACTTTTCCATCAAGTAAAAGAATTAAATCTTCAATATTGTCTTCATCTATTTTCATTGACTTATAAAGCCCAGCTGTTTGCAAAAAATTTGCAAATACATTATCTTTTCCAGAAACTATATTTGATGGTATTGAATCAAAAATATTATGTCTCACTTTATTTTCTCCTTTACTACCGCTTTTTCAGGCACTTTCTCCTCATATTCCTGTTCCAGTTCCTCCGCCAGATACGCATCGCTCATGCAGTGCATATCGGAAACACCATCACGGATCAGCTGATAAACCAGTGAATGATAAAAGAAATCCAAAGCCGCATCCAGTGAAAGTCCCTGCTGTTTAGCAAAGCATTCAATAACACGGCTATATTTTTTCTGAAGCAAAATCGGATTCGCTGTCATAGTGTTTCACTCCCTTCAAAACGCAGCAGAGACAGTGCTTTCTCTGTGCGGAAACATATTTGCAGGTTCGGCTTTTCATAACGCAGGCGGCTGATAGCTTCCGTTTTATCAATCAGTCCGTCAAAGAACAGCTCCACCGTATTGAACACCTTATCATTGGCAACACCGCCTACAACAAGGTCATAATCCGTCAAATCTTTTCCACTGCGGCAGTTCAGAATAAAAACCAGCCATTCTTCGGAATAAGAATCGAATTTCAGCGTTTTCAGTTCAGCTTCCCGGATTTCATCGTATTCATACCTGGAGATAATACCATCTTTCCCACGGTGTATGAACTTGCCGCACCACTTCGCTGCCTGTTCATACAACGGTGTGACATAAAAGCCACGCCCGAAGTCTACGTTAGGGCGGGAATGAACCAAATCCGGCTTAGCAATCTCTAAGAAAGAACCATGATAGAGAATCATACTTCCACGCCCCTTTCTTTCATCACATCAAGGAGGTCATCAACGATATATTCCCGGCTCTGGGTATGCAACACTTCATATTCTGGTACGATATAGCCGTGCAAAATATCGCTCTGTTCGGTAAATGCCTGATAGACACGCTCTGCATCCACCCCCAACTTTGCCGCTACATTTTCAATGCAAAATACAGCAAACTCCAGTTCACTGAAATTTTTGATTATTTCATCCGTCATCATACGCAAGTCCTCCTTACTTTATTTTAGCCAAAACATCCTGGAAAATTGCATAATTCTTCTTCACGCCATCATCCAGATCAATCGAAATCATCTGGTCGGCAAGGTGATGAATCTTTTCCTCATAGTTTCTAAGCTCAGTGTCCTGCACCTGCAGTTTGGCCAGCTTTTTGTTCAGCTTCACACGCTCGCTGGTTGAAACATTGGCAATACGTTGCTCCAGATTAGCAATGGCAGTGCGATAACGAGCCTGCTGTTCATGCACATAATCCGTACGGATACGGGCAATAGTGTCCGACTGGTAGCGGTGCATATAAATTAAAGCCTTAAAACCGTTCTTTTTTCCACTGTCAAACAGCCAGTAAATGGGACGTTTCTGATAAATTTTGCAATGATCTTTATAAAAATCATTCAAAAAATAATTCCGAATCACATCTTTGGGCTGATCTTTACTGCCCAGTACATCGGCAATAAATTTCAGGTTTTCATCCAGAGTGTCTGCACCGTAAACAATTTTTACAAACTTCACGAACAAACCGACAATATCATCCTCAAAGTATTCATCGTCACAGATTGGTATAATGTTATCCGTATCCGCCGCAAAAGAAACGTACTTGCTGGCATCCCATTCGCCACCTGCATATGCAAGACCATCCACATCCAAAGAGTAACGACCAAACATACAGCCAACCGCATAGGAAATGAAAGAACGAATATCTCTGCCAAGATCAGCCTTGCGAACGGTGATATCCTTATCATCAACTTCCGATATAAGTTCATCCTGCAAACCATAAATGTCAATAAAAATACGATTCAGTTCTTCCTCGTTGGCTTTCAACCGATTAAATCGATTGTTACTTTCAGTCTTCCACTGTTCAAAGGCTTCGGCAATAGTCGGAACTTTTCGGAGTAATGGATGTTGCTGGAAATCCCATGAGTTTTCGTATGCATCCCAATCCTGCTTTGCAATGGCTATGTTCTCTTTTTCTGTATCCACAACATAATCGATAACTTCATCCGAAATAATAAAAGGAAGTGTAGATACATTGGTTACATTAAGGTTAATTGTTGGATTTAGCAAATCAAGATATTTTTGTGTAATACAACAATTCGTAAATGCAAGGGCATAGAATAAATCACGATCATTCCCAAAAAACAAATTAGGAGCCGCTGTTCCCGATGTTTTGTTCTCCGTAATTCGAAAAGAAGATTTTCCTGTTGTAACATAGGACCATGACATAGCACGTTTAAAATAAAAATCAGGGTCACTTCTTCTAACTGACTCATTCACCTTGTCAGAGTTCCAAATATCGTAAATATTAATAACATATTCGTAGTTGCCATAGTGTCTACGGTATGCACCGCCCTTATTCAATGGAACCCAGTGATATGCTTCGTGGTCATCAAAATTCGTTGCATCGAAAGTGATTTCTCTCACCTCAACTTCATGCCAAAGCCTCAAAAACAAACTATCATTTCCAGATACAATCCCAGCTTTTGCTGTAGTAATGTTCTCCATAGATTGACTTGAAAATGTATCAAGCATATTGTCACTAATCCAAAACGCTATTGGGCATCCAGGAATTTTCTTAAACTGAAGCATACTTCTAGTAAAAAAATTACCATCCTCAATAATTTTTTGTCTATCGAGGAAAGCATTTTTTTGATTGTCCATATCACCTTTATACTGCTCAAGACGTATGTATTCTCCATTAACGCCCTCTTTATTTGTAAGAACAAAACTACAAACATCCACAGTTGCTTCCTTATAAAATGCACCTTTCGCAAGAAGCAGAAATGACGAAATACTTTTATTCGATATAATGTACTCTCGAAGTCTTTCGAAACTTTTTATATACATCCAGACATTTGGAGTCATATATGCAGAATATCCATTTTCCACTGCAAAGCCAAGGTTACGTACTGTAAATACACCAAACAAATCACCAGAAAAATCCTTGAAGTTCGATAAAATAAACTTACGAAGTTCACCTTTAAGGTTATTCATATAGGGTGGGTTTGTGCATACAACAGTATATTTTTTTGAAAGAATCTTTGCCTGTTCAGCTAACTGAGCCATGAGAGGCATTTCTTGATTCTGCCACAGCGACAACTCAATATCCAAAGTAGTCTCATTAGCACAAGTTCGGAGATACGTTTGGAACCCTTCGTAATCAGCAACTTTAACATCTTGGAGAGAACCAATTTCCTTCGCATTGCGAAAAACATTTGTCAAGTATTCACCAATCTCGTTTTGAGCCTTATCTGGCATAAAGTTTCTATGGGTGAATGCGCCAAGAGTATTGCTCTCTCGGATTGATAGTACATGTGGCTTAATTCCTCTTGTCAAGAAGCGGTGGTCATAACTACGTGCTTTCATCATAACAGCAAAATATGCCAGTTGAGAACAGCGCTCGTCGATATCCAACCCAAACAGGTTATTCTGAAGAATTTCACTAACTGCTTCACGGTCGGTGTATCCACACTCTCGGTAAATCTCCATAAGTACATCAAAGGCATAAACCAAAATATGACCACTTCCCATACAAGGATCAAAAAATGTCATTTCCTGCGGAGTAACTTTTTCTTTGATATATGCAATTTCTTCGTTCTTTGGCTTCACAAAAAACTGTAATTTATCTGACAAACTGCTCTCTGGATGTCTTTCAATCCAATATCTGCCCAGAGAGTTGTCCACCATATAGCAAACAACCCAATCAGTAGTAAAAATTTGCGTTGCAGAAGGAATATCTTCTTTCGCAAACCCCTTTCCATATATCGGATTTACAATCTGCTCATGTCTCTCTGATATATAATATTGGTAAATCCAACCAATTATTTCAATCTGTTCTCTCCAATCTTCCTCTGGAATCAGCTCAATCATCTGCTGAATGACACTGCCTTCACGGAGCAGATTGTCCGGCAGAAGAAGTTCAGTATAATCCGCAATTTTCTGGAACATTCCTGGAAGAATCTTATTCAGGGCGTTACACTGCACAATCAGTAAATATTTATACAATTCTTCGGTCTTTTCTGTATCTTTCAGTTCATAGACCTTTTCCATATCCAATCCATCCAAATCCAGATGAATAGCTTCGGTTATAATCTGCGGCTTAAAGTTATTTTGCTCGTCCGTGAATACACGCACATGAGAAGGAAGATAGCCGTTGACTTCCATAAAGCGCAAAGCAGAGAAGCGGTTGAACCATGTGTAGGCAATCTCCTCCATGACCTGCTTATATCCTTTATCATTAATCTCAGCAATAAGAGCCTGACGCTGTTTCTTTTCATCGACACTGAGGACTTTTCCTCCAACGCTGTCCGCATTGGCATCCTCAATGTTATCCTCTGTGATACCGTATTCCACACCTTTTAGGGAAACACGGGAGATCAGCTCTGTTCTTGCCCAGACAGCAAATTTTTTAATCGCATTCTTATCCATACTCGTCTCCTTAATTCAGCTTGATCTCGTCGCAATTCTTCAGCAACTGTTTCAGCTGAGAACGAATCTTTTCTACATAATCGTCAATATCTTCATTCGTCTGTAAAGTTTTCGCCTGGAATACAACCTGACGGTTATAGGCACGGACAACCTTTTTCTTTGCCGGAGCTACTTCTTTTCTTGGCTGTGTCGGCTGTACTGGCAGCTTCGGTGCAGATGGAGCCACAACAGACTCGATATTGCTGACTACATCATCCTTATACTGACACATCGGCAGGAACATAGCATCTAAAAGTGCAAGGCTCTTTATTACTGCAATTTTCTCCTTACATTGGCTAAAATATTGATCAGATTTCTCAATCCAACGGGCTGCCTTTCTATTTCCTCCTGCAGCAGTATGGGTTGCTTCCATGCACTGACGAACAGTTTCCAGAACCTCGACACGTTTTTCTTCCAGCATCTTGTCATGTGCTGAACGAACCGTATCCATCAGAGGATTCAGTTCACGAATTCGGTTATAGTTGAACTTGCTTCCACTCTGAACCAAGGTGATCAGCCGAATGGTATTTAATGCCTTGTGTGCTTCTTCATTTTCTGCAATACGATCCCGATCATCATTCAGCGATTTTTCAAACTGCACTGCCTGGTCAAATACTGTCACCTGGGTCTTGAAGAAGTTCTCAATTCCATTGCTCATAGCTTCTTTGTTATCAAACAACTCATCTTCTTTTTTCAGCACACGCTCAAGCAAGGCAATATTATCTTTCTTTTGTGAAAGTACATCGTCCATCAGATGTATGGCTTCCTGTACCAATACACGATCCGGATATTTATGCCCTTCATAACGTGCATCCAGAGAGACATAGTAAGCACGCTGCTCTGTGAACTTCTCAGTTGCAAAACGAACCAAGCCATCTTCATCGTCCGGTACATCCATGATGTCGAAATACTCACGAAGCATGGCTTTTACATCACGCATCATCGTCACTGAAATGGTTTTACGCTTGCTGATAGAAGTCTTGCCGGTCTCACTCTTTTTTCGAAGCATTTCCGGTAATTTCGGATCATCTGGCTGAATGGTATTCCCCGCATACTTGATGGTCACTTTCTGAGAATAGATCAACTGTGCCGCAACCGCAGCAATATCGATTTCTTTCCAGCCATATGGAATTGCACTATATTTGCTCTGAACATCTGCCATAGAAGTTGGCAATTTCTTTGCATCCTGCATTTCCAGATATTCTTCCATAGCAGAAACAGCATCACGGTTTGGTTCCACACCCGGAAGTGTTGTTATTGCACCTGTCAGAATCGCAATAATATCAGCATCACTGTCTACATTTTCTGTAATCAGATCAAGCTTGCTATATACATGGGCAACCAGATATTCAAGAGACTGTTCAATCCTACTCTTTGCATTTCCGACTTTGATTTCCAGATGTTCACCGTCTACATAGAACTGCGCTCCCTCAATAGCCTCTTGCAATTCGACCAAAGCACTCTCTTCATATTTTGTGGCTTCATCCTGTTGGTCGCTGATGATTTTTTGCATACTTTTAGGAAGCTGGCTTACATTTCTTTGCAATACATACTTACGAATCTTCATAGCCGATTCCAAAGATTCATAATATGGAGTATCTGCCAAAACAACGATTGCTTCGTTGTTTTTGGATTCTGCCATCAGTTGGAAATCTGTTTTCTCAATAGCATCTGTATTCATAGTTAGGAAACGCAAACGCATACCGCCGGTTGCCACACCAACCGTAATGCCATCCACCATCTGATCGAAAGCAAAATCATATTTTCCATAACGGAACTTCTTGGCTGTGAAAATATCGCCGTAAATCATCTTGGCGATACGCCCCACGATAGAAGCAGTATCCACAATAGTATCTTTAATCTCCTTCTGAATATCCTGCTCTTCATCTGTCAAAAAATTATAAGTGTCCCCTGTTCTGTTAATATAATTTTTCTGCCCCATTAAGCGGTTCAAACTGTCCCTGACAGCTTCACGCATGATAACCTTATCCATACGAATATCGTCTGCCATAAGAATAACAATATTGTCCAGGTTAGAAGGAATATCATCAATATACCGAATCAAATACAAAAGTTTCAGCACATCCACATCCTGCTGTTCAATGCCATCACCATTTTCGGCAGCTTTCTGGCAACGCTCGATCACACGTCGGATAGAGCCGTCAAGGAAAGTATGTACGGTATCATAAAAGCGGAAAAACGGAACAAGTGCATACTCGTCTTTCTCCTGAATTTTCTGTACAGCTTCCTGGAAACCAGAGAGCATAGAACGTTCTCCACCAGACAGGTGCTTACCTGAATTTCCATGCTTACGAATTTCGGCAAATACTTTCTGCATGATGATGAACTGATACGGCACGAAGGGGAAGTTCTCAGTAAACTCTCTCGGACCGGAATAACCTTTAATATCCTGAATCGAACCGCTAAAGCTGAACAGATTACGCAGAACAGAGTCATTCTGCTCATAAACACATTCCAATTCTTTAGCTGCTTCCGGTTTCTTTTTCAGAATACGTTTCTGAATAACTTCATCCACGGAGGAAGAAGATAAACTCAGTCTTGTCTTAAAACGAGCCTGGATACGGGAAAACTCATCAGCACGAACTTTGATAATTTCATCAATGGCTTCCTGTCCCGTGCAGATCACCCAAACCTTACCTTCACATTCACTTCCAATTTTCTCCGTCAGAGACTGGAGATTCAAAAGCATATCAGTATCTGTGCCGACATACTGGCCAACCTCGTCAATCATAAACAGCAGACGAAAGTTGGCAGGCTTGGTATCCACATAGGCTTTCATGTCTTCCACAAGTTGTGCGATAGAAATTTCTGTTGCAGTTTTATCATTAAACCATGCCTTGGCATCATCCTCACTCATGTCCAAAACTTCCATCAGTGTCGGAATGATGAACTTGCCATTAAAAGCAAAGGCACGGCGCATTTCCAGCCAGGACTTTCCTTTCTTTTCTTCAAAAACTCTGCGGAACTCCTCGGTCATGCCCTGCTGATCAATATAACGCTCCATCATGGCAACTTTCAGATTTTCACCGTAAAATCCCAGATGGCTATAGAACATTTTGGCAAAGACACGAAGAACGGCCGTCTTATCTTTATTGCTGAATCCCTCAATATCAATATTAAACAGAATCGTCTCAGTCGTTCCCTTTGTAGCACGGTCGATCAGCATAAAGGTTGCCGGATCGTCCTCAAACTTTTTTCGGAAACGCTCTACACTACGGATACCCTTTACCTCTTTATTTTCCAGAAGATAGGAAAGCATTTTCAGAAAGTGAGATTTACCACTTCCAAAAAAACCGGAAATCCAAACACCCATATCAGCAGTTGGCTGTTCGAAAGCATCACCGTAATAATTGAAAAAGGTAATGAAATGTTTCTTCAATTCTCTGGTGATGACATATTCATTTAATTCCTGCTCGATCACATCGTCAGCAGCCTGATCTACTTTAATTACACCATTGATTTTGCGGTTGATATCGTCCGCAAACATATCTCGAATCATCATGGCTTTATCCCCCTTAATCTATAACATTGAATGCCCGGTAATAATCGTTAGGTGTAAGTCGGTTGAACAGCTTTACCTGACGACCATCAAACTCACCCGGATACATAACCAAAATCGGAACATCCGAAAAATACGGTTGCAGGGCTTCCAGTAAAGTATGGATTCTCATAAACGGGAACACCTCGCCTACACCTGTCAGCACCAACACATCACCCGGTTCGTGTGGCTCATACTGGATTTTATCAATGAACTCTCCATTACCGATTGCAGAGTTAAGCTGCTCCAGAAGATAAGCACTTCCGTCAGCTTCCTCCATATCGGGAATCGCATCTGTGATGTCCATATCATCGCAGATGGAGAGAAATGTTTTATACAAATTACAAACAATCAAATGGCAATCTAAGGACTGATCGGTTTCCAGCTGATTTACAAAATGGCGGACAACCATTTCATTCTCCGGTTCATAACAGAAGATTCTGATATTCACCTCATTACTAAGTCCCTTGCCTTCCAGAAACTCCGGTTCCTGGATCAATGCCCGAACTTTGTCCAGGCGCGTCTTTATATCACTCATCGGGCCACCTCCTATAAAAAGCAATTAAACGCCGGTAGTATCACCGTGTCGCCATTGCTTCTGATGGCATTCTCCAAAACAGAATGCAGCCATACTGGATTCAAATGATCCGCCTTGATATTGTCGAGATATTCTGTTTCGACAAGAACTCTGGCAATGATCTGTTTTAACTTTGTTATTGTAGTATCGCTCCAGGAAGCTACGGTATCATTCTGTTCCTGCAAACGCATAAAAAATGTATTCAAATCTATCTTACCAAAAGACATGTCCCTTAATCGATACTTCTCACCAATGACTGTCAGCATAAATTCCCAGACCAGTCGACTCTGCTTCATCAACGCATACAGACAAATCTGCTTTGAGACATCTGTCGGCTGTGAAGCAATCGCAGACACCAGCGAATCATCTTCCAGCGCATGAAGCCGTTTAATACAGGCTTTTGCCATACGTGTGATGGATTTCTCCGTTGGATACTGGAAAAGATTCTGCTCTACAATTTCCTTTATGACCGTTTCGTCTGATTTCTTTTCCTCCATTAACCTTGCAGTAGAGCGCATTTCATAAAAAAGAAATGCTTCCCGAGTTAAAGATGCAATATACGGATATGAATTATCCATTTTCTACACCTCCTGCTTGTCTTTCCTGTCAGGAACAAACTCCATAATATCTCCAACGTCACAGTTTAAAGCAGCACATATCTTTGACAAGATTTCTGTACTTACATTTTCATCCTTTGACAGTCTCGACATTGTAGTCGTACTAACCCCTGTCATCGTTCGCAAATCTTTCTTCAACATGTCTTTATCTATCAATAATTTCCACAATTTTTTATAACTAACAGACATAATCTCAGTTTTATGCTCCTTCCATTCAAATTATATATCCCGAAAACATTATAGCAAAAAAGCATTTTCACCATACACAAGTATAATTATATCATTTATATTCGTTGCAAACAACATTTTTTCGCAAAAAGCAAAGTTGAAATGCGAAATATCGCATTTCAACTCATAAACATCCTTCTGACGCCCTTTACAATTCACTAATGCACCACAATTCGTCATATAGTTGTAAAAAGTTTCTTTAAATACCTACTCATAAATCGAACATCTTCGTTTTTGTCCATATATATAAAAATACATTTACATATTCACTATATATGGTATAATAAAAAAGCAATGGCACAATATACAGGAGGTGGCATATGTCGTTTCAAAAAATCGAATCCGCAATTAAAACAGCAAAACAAATAACTCACTGGAATTTTCATCTAATAGAGTACAATCACAAAAAGTACCCTAATGAATATGTATGTTATAATATTAACTTTGCATCCGCTCAGTTACTAAACGACATCATCACCTCAATGTGTGATACATTCCTGGATGTTGTCAAAAAACAAAACCACATTTTAGAATACACCGCCCAAAATCCAAAAAACACAACCGAAAAACTTGATGTTACTAACGAACTTATGCAATTAAGCTGGCCATCGTTAGTTGAACACATTAACAATAGCGATGATAGTGTCGATTTGAAAAATATTTCAGCAAACGCTTTTGTTTTCGTTGGCAATTATGAAGATACCGATGGTAATAGTAAAAACCTTTACTTGCTGACTCAAAAGAATCCAGTATTATCGTTCAAAAAAAGGACTCCTATCTTTTCAGCCAGAAACAATACGATTACAGAAACAACTGAACCTCTTGTTCAGTTTGGTAAATGCTTTAATATTCTTATCGTAGATAATATACTGTACTCCATAAATAACAACTTTGAAAGCATTTTTAATATTGAATACTCCCATAAGATTGTATGTCGAGAACGTCTTCAGGATTTAGAAACAGCTGACATTGTTGATGATATTGAGTCATATAAGACATTTGCTTCTTCAGGACAAAATCCGAAAAAATTTATTACATATAATCCGGAAATAGTAGAAAAGCTAAAAAAACAGGAGTATAAGGACTTATTAAAAAATTGTCTCCATATTCCTGTTAATCCAACTACGGATAAATTTGATCTTAGTGATATAAAAAACGCAAAGAACTTTACACTCGCAATTTGCGATAAAGCCAAGAACAACATGTTTGATGACGGTGTTTGTGAAGTTCCTTCATCCTCCCCCATTTCATTTACTTAAATAAAATGGTTTGTTGAGTGCGGCAACTTCGATTGTATTACCTTTATAGGCAGTTAATGGTTTTTTACTAATCACCATCATCGGAATCGGAGTTGTATTCGCCTCTGCTATCCACTGCATTTCACATGTATAAAATTTATATTTTTTCATCTCAAACAGTAAATTAACATAAACATTATTATTTCTAACACACAGAAATGCCAAAATCGAGAAATAAATTAGAAATTCTACTACATTAACCCATCTTGTAAAGTCAAACGCAAATAACGGAAGAATGTAAGATAACAAAAATTCTGATGTTATCCCTTTTTCCTGTTCTGCAGACAATATCTTATATTTTGCATCCGATGCTGATGCCTTTGTATATTCTTTTTTTTATCTTCAATAATAACACTTTGTTTGCGTATATTCCCTGGGGGGTAAAATTGTATTGTTATCTGGTGACCGTATTCGCTCTTTTGATCATGCCCGTTATCAGTTTGCCTTTGTTTAAGCATTTCAGGTTGATCCGCAGTTATGAGTTGAACGATAAACAAGAAAGGGTATATCCGATATTGGTGGCTGTGGCCTTTGCCTTTTTAGGTTTTTGGCTGTTGGGACGTATCGGTTATACAAATATCGTAAGGCAGCTATACCTGGTGTTGATTATTTTGTTGTCCACTTTTTCAGTGATTACTTTCCGGTGGAAGATCAGTATGCATATGACGGCTATCGGTGGATTATGTGGTTTTCTGCTGGTCTGGGGGATGAACTATCAGGGGGACGTGCGTAATGCTTTTATTTTATTTTTGCTTTTGTCCGGTATATTGGCAACTTCCCGTTTGTATCTGAAAAAACACACTCCTTTGCAGGTTTATCTGGGTTTTTTGTTCGGTTTGTTTTTTGTATTTGGAATCCTTTTATAGGTCAGTTGACTTTGTGAACCCAAATATCTTGCCGGTCGGTGATTTGCCGGTATTCATCCCGGGCTGCATTCGCTTCGTTTTCTGTTGGGAAACTTTCTATGCTGACACGATATCTTTGGGAAGAACTGATCAATGTGGCCGGATAATCCTGGGCTTTTAATTTTTCGACAAGCTGTTCCGCCCGTTTTTTTTCTGCAGAGCTGAAACTCCCCACGATAATATGATATCTGGTACCACTATGGGTATTAGCTTGCTGGGGAAGTATTGGCGTAGCATGGGAAGGTGAAGTAGCTTCCTCGCCGGTTTGCCGTATGTTGTGGTTGCCTCCTGTTTCGCGGACAACAGTAATCGTACTCAGGTACTTGGCCGGCAGTTCTTTATTTTTACAACCGTAAATCAAAAAGCTAAGTAATAGAAATAGCAGTGTAAATTTCATTGTCAAAGAATTTTGTCGCAAATATACAGGTTTGAACCGGAAAACGATATTTCGTCACAAATTTAGTAAAAAATAGGTTAGTTTATGCCGAGATAAATTAATTTTGCTGACAAGAAAGGTATCATTCG
>OIWS01002380.1_pt1 | contig 15491 bp, 25 predicted proteins | sample 1587611 | NCBI WGS metagenome assembly OIWS01 (sample SAMEA3888919, study PRJEB22519) | human gut metagenome | biome: human gut; feature: human-associated habitat; material: faeces | place: Denmark | collected 2010 | reverse complement strand
AGGGGTACCCCCCCAGGCCCTGCCGGTGTCCAGGCGGGAGCGCTTACAACAATTAACAGGTAAAATTTTATATAACATATGTGTTATAAATGTATAGCATTTATGATATAACATACTGCATAGAAATTTGCTGAATATCATAACAAAATAAGTATAAAGAAAATTGCAAAAAACTATTGCATTTCATGGCTGGGTGTGATAATATATAGATGGTGAGGGGAGAACCGTAACCAAAAACAAAATGAAATGAGGTAAACAGAAATGAAAAAAATTATCAATCAGAACAATGAGGAAATGAGTGTTGTATATTCCGATACAGGCTTTGAAGTGTTTAATGGGAGCGTTTGGTACACTCTTTATACTCTCCGGGCTATTAGCCTTGATGCTTTTGGCCGGACGAGTTACGATGAGGGTGACGGGGCTATTATCATAGCCTTTAGTGATTATTCTGCATCAACGGCTAACTGGATTGTAAGCTTTAAGTCTTTGGATAGCGGCGATATTTTTACTATCGCAAAGGGCTGAAAAGCCCGCCTAATGCAGCCGTGGCCCGTCACAAGCCGGGATGAAAATGCAGAGTGGGCGAACATAAATTAGAAAAGAATAGAAAAGAGGTAAATTAAAATGACAATGAAAGCAACCCGTCAACAGCTGAAAGATTTTGCAAAATCCTTTAATCTCCCTTTGTACCGTGTTTCTTATGGTTATCTTCCGTTTAGAGAGAATCAGCCTGGCGTTGTAGAAATAGCCTATAATTATGGCGTTTATGGTTGGAACTGGACTGCATACCTTTATGAGGGTGCTATCTATTGCTACGGCTATCGGAATCTTATCGGTGAGAGAAAGGAGGGTTAATTATGAATCGTAAATTTCTTGATAAAGTAGTAGCCTATTGCTCCCAGCCTGGCGCTAACTTTTACACCACAAGGGCCGGATATGTTTACACCTATCACCACCCTTATGTGTTTCAGTTCTTTTGCGAAGCCCTATGGATTGGCCAAAACAAGCCCAAACCCAGGCGAATCTGGAATGTAGAAACGGGAAAGGAGATTGAAACAAATGTTAAATGATACTATTATCCCAGGTGCTGTATTCCTGATTATCTGTTTAGCTATTTATGCATGGGGTATCAAACAATGATTAACTTTAACTATCTGCGTTGGTGCATCGAAAATATGAAGCGGGGTATTTACTCCCCGCTCTCCCCTGAAAAGATTTTATCCAAAACCCATCACCTTTACACAAAAGGGAACTTAACAGTAAAAGAATACCGCTGGCTTATGATGGAATGTGAAGCCCTAATGAGAGGTGAATAGTAATGCCGTATTATGTGATATCAAATAGAAAATACCCATTTGAAAGCCCAGTAAAAGCAATTAGGTTTGCATGTTGCCAAGCTATTATGCATGGTAAGGCTACTGTAATAGACGGATTAGGCGATAGATTGGGCTGCGCTAACTTCTTTGGAGGTTCGTATGTATTTTGGCACAAGTCGCTATGCAGAGCCGATTACTGCATTATAAATGAGGGATTAGAGTACTTGGGAGATTTTTCCATGAATATAAAGACGAATTGGAGGTATTATGCACATTAAAATATCCGTCCACCCCTGTAAACTCTGTGAATACAAAATGAACGGCTGCGAACCCATGACAGCAAGTGACGGTCACAAGTTCTGCTTATTTTGCCGTTTCGGCATTGGCTCTTTCCCATGGCATGAGATAAAGGAGGAAAAGTAAATGGGTGAATTTTTGGTATTTGCCATTGGTTTCGTTATGCTTGTTGACTATCTAAAAGGTAGATTTTGAAAGGAGGTGACAACAATGACCATAACACTTGCATCAAGTAAAGGCTTTGTCCTTGGCTACAAATTCGGATTCAATGGCAAGTTCAACGCCTGCACAGTAAATGTATCCCCCGATGGTTCTGGATTCTTTATTTATTCCATTGGCTTTTCCGAGTTCGTCCCCGCAAGCAAGATGAAGCGTTACAGCTTTATCGAATCCCTTGAAACAGGCCACCGTCTGTATAACATTAAAGGCCGGTGGATTGGAGGGGATTAAAATGAAAGTTTTAGTAGCATGTGAAGAAAGTCAAGCAGTATGTAAAGCATTTCGGGAACTCGGCCATGAAGCATACTCTTGTGACATTGAGCCATGTTCTGGAGGGCATCCCGAATGGCATTTTCAACAAGATGTTATTCCACTCCTACAACAAAACTGGGATTTAATCATTGCCCATCCGCCGTGTACTTATTTAACTGTAACAGGGAATCGCTGGTTTAATGTTGAGAAATATGGTGATAAGGCATTAAAAAGAATGAATGACCGTGAAGATGCAGTAAAATTTTTTATGACTTTTGCTATTGCTGAATGTGAACGAATTGCCATTGAAAATCCAGTTGGTATTATTAGTTCAAGGTGGCGGAAGCCTGACCAGATTATTAAGCCGTATGAATTTGGCGACCCGTATGAGAAGAAAACTTGTTTATGGTTAAAGGGGCTGCCTTACTTACGGCCAACGAATATTGTTGAACCAGAACCAAGAGAATATTTTAATAGCGGTAAATCCATGCCAAGTTGGTATGCCGATGCCTGGAGATTACCACCAAAAGAGCGGGCAAAAATGCGCAGTAAGACATTCCCCGGAATAGCAAAGGCTATGGCCGAACAATGGGGAGGGCGATTATGATTCTGACCCACAACCCCACATTCCTTATCCTGCTCATCTGTGCTGGCATCCTATGCATCGTCTGCTTAATCTGGATAGGAATAATCGCTCTTGCCCAAAAGCTGTACGCCCACCTGACGAGCCGCAAACACGGCGAAACCGGAGAGCACTAACGCTCCCGGTCGTGGGATAACCAACAGCGCAATGCGTATTACAACAAACCACAAATTATTAAACAAAAGGAGTTAATCAAAATGAGCAAAATCACCCGCACTATCAAGAGCAACGAAGTCGCCTATCGCACTGTTAAGAATGGTGCCCTGTCCGATGAGGTTAAGACCATCCAGGTCATGGGCAACACCCCCGCTGTCAAGGCTGCCCGTAAGGCCGAAGACCTGAAAGGCACCGACACTGTAGTTATCGTTTCCGAGGTAGCCACCGAGAAGCTGTACGCAATGGACTTTGACAAGTTCATTGAGAACGCAGAAGTAATTGAAAAGTAATTAAGAAAAGGAGAATTTTATAATGGCTAACAATACTGTACTGTACGACCTGAACAACGCCGAATCCTATTGCTCCATCAAGGGTGAATCTCGTGAAGCCCGTGTAGCCGTCTACAACGCCATCAACAGCCCCGACCACAAGCTGTCCGATTTTATCGGTAAGCGCATCGTAGTTACTGACCTCTGCATTGAGCGTGTGGAGAATCCGAATAAGGAAACCGGCGAGATGGAAGCAAACGCCCGTGTGGTACTTATCGACCAGAACGGCGAAAGCTACACCTGTGTTTCTGGCGGCATTTACTCTGCCGTTAAGAAGCTCGTTACCGTCTTTGGTGAGCCTACTTGGGAGCCTGCCCTGCCCGTAGAGGTGCAGAACATCTCGACAAAGAACGGTCGCAAGACCATGACCCTGAAAGCCGTATAACCTGTACGAATAGAACACGCCCCCGTTATCCCACCGGGGGCTTTCTTAACCTTAAAGGAGGAAAGACCTATGATTAAAACAGGCATTGATATTAGTTACGCCAACAACACCTACGCCCCGATAGACTTCACCAAGCTGAAAGGCACGATTGATTTTTGCATCATCCGTTGCGGCTATCGTGGTTATGGTGACGGCACCTTGAAAATTGATGGCTGGTTCAAGAAGAACTTGAATGGCTGCATTGTAAATAACATCCCGTTCGGCGTGTACTTCTTCACCCAAGCTATAACCCCGGCGGAAGCCCGTGAGGAAGCCCAGCTCTGTTTGAAGCTCGTGAAAGACTTGCAGATGGAGTACCCTATTTACATTGACACGGAGGAAAGCGGGCACAAGCAGAATAACGGGAGAGCCGACCATCTTACCCCGATTGAGCGTACCGCCTGTGTCGAGGCGTTCTGCAAGGAGATTGAAGCAGCCGGGTACTATGCAGGCATTTACTGTTCCGAATCGTGGTGGAACAACAAGTTGATACCTTACAATCTCCGGGCCTATGACACATGGATTGCTAATTGGAATCGTGAGCCTAAAGTTAAGTATGGCATGTGGCAGTATTCCGCAAAAGGAATTGGCGAGGGAATCCGTGGCTATGTTGACATGAACAAAACCGCAAAGGATTATCCGACCATCATGAAAGAGAATGGCTTGAATGGCTTTGCAGCAAAAGGTGAAGTCTGGCAAGTAACCATTTGGGGCTTGAGCGAATCCGAATACGAGGAAGTATGCCACTGGCTACAAGAGATGGACTTTCCGCATGACGACAAGAAAGTGAGGGACGAGTGATGGCTATTTCCGAGAGCGAGCAAAACCGCATTGCGGCGAAAATCCGTAAGCGGAATAAAGTAGCGAAGAAGTTAAATAGCATTGGGCCGACCGTCCCGATTCCGATGATTCCTGCTGCAAAGACAGCCGAGAACTTGAGCAACATGAACGACCTTGCCCGTCTTGAGCGCACACTTGATGCTTTCTTGGATGCACCAGAATATATAGTCCGGCGTGGCCGTCAAGAGATAGCTGCTCCGATGTTGGCCGAAATGAGGGCGCGAGTGGAAGCCAACAAGGAGGAAGTTCTTGAACAGGCAGAAACCGCCCATGCTCTGATGAGGGAAAGAGGGATTCTTGCCACTGGATTGCCCTCCAATGTCGACCCATCATGGGATGATAGAATAGCGACTTTTGCTCCGAATTGGAGAGAGCCAGAGGAATTTAGCAGACCGGAATACTTTAGGCAATTCATTGAATCCGTGTACACAAAGCAGCTTCAAGGAACACGACAAGATAAATTCAAAACACAGTTCGGGGAGGGGTACGCAAAGGCTTTCAAAGAGCAAGTAATACCACACTTGAAGAATGTTGAAGATAGAAAGAAAGCAAGAGCCATTTGGAAACAGTTGAAGAACGCAAGTGCAGAGGACTTTATGAATGTGTACTACACTGACATTAACGGCGACTTTGGTTACATTTATACAGGCGACACAGACGACAAGGCAAAAGAAGTAGTTCAGGGTGTGGCAAGAATGTTCGGCTTTGAGCTTCCTTATTGAAATTTACAGCAGACTTTGAAACAACTACTGATAAGAACGATTGCAGGGTATGGGCATACGCTCTTTGTGAGATAGGAGGTGAGTATAGTACGACTGTCGGAAACAGCATAGATGATATGTTCTCTAAAATCTCCGACAAAAACCATACGCTTTACTTCCACAACCTGAAATTTGACGGTGAATTTATATTGTATTGGTTATTTCAGAACGGCTATACTCATGTGAAAGACCAAAAGGAACTGACAACAAAAACATTCTCAACGCTGATATCTAACATGGGAGTGTTTTACACGATTACTATTTGTCACAAGGCAAGTGGAAGAAATAAAATATGTACGAAAATAATAGATAGCTTGAAGATAATTCCTTTTAGCGTGGAAGTGATAGCACAGAGTTTCAAGCTGCCGATAAGCAAACTTGAGATTGACTATAAAGCATATCGAGAGCCAGGCCATGAGTTGACCGATGAGGAAATTGCTTACATTCAGAACGATGTTAAGATTGTGGCAATGGCCCTGAATACGCTGTTTGACCAGGGCTTGAAGAAAATCACGCAAGGCTCTAATGCCCTGTATGACTACAAGTCTACCATAGGCGGCGAGCTGAAATTCCGTGATGCTTTCCCAGAACTAAAGCCAGAGGATGATATGATTATCCGCAAGGCTTATCGGGGTGGTTTTACATATTGTAATCCGAAATTCCAAAACAAGCGCCTTGGCGCTGTAAGCGTATTCGATGTAAACAGTCTGTACCCCTCACAGATGTATACAAGGCCACTCCCCTACGGGCAGCCTGTGCGTTTCCTTGAGAAGTACGAGTACAATCCAGAGTACCCGCTTTATGTGCAGCGCATCCGGTGCCGTTTCAAAATCAAAAAGAACATGATACCAACGATTCAGATTAAGAACACCATGAGCTTTATTCCGAACGAATATTTGACGAGTACCAAGGGAGAGGAAGTTGTGCTAACGCTTACCTCTGTTGACCTTGAGCTACTCGAATCACACTACAATGTAGATATTAGTGAATATCTCGGTGGCTATATGTTCAAGGCTAAAACGGGAATGTTCCATGACTACATTGACAAGTGGATGGAAGTAAAAGCACAGTCTACGATTGATGGCAACGGTGGTATGAGAACGCTTGCCAAGCTGATGCTGAACGCCTTGTATGGCAAGTTCGGTTTGAAGATGCAATGTCAATCAAAGATTCCATACTACACCGAGGAGGGCCTTGTGAAATACCGGGACGGCGAGGAAGAACTCCGTAAGCCTGTATATATTCCGATGGCCTGTTTCATCACGGCATGGGCAAGGTACACAACCATATCAGCAGCCCAAAAAGTGTATGCCCGATTCATCTATGCTGATACTGACAGTTTGCACCTAATAGGCCATGAGATTCCGGAGGGCCTTGATGTAGATGCTACTCGTCTTGGCGCATGGGATTATGAAATGCAAGCTGATGATGCTATATTCCTCCGTCAGAAAACATACATGGAACATCCTTGCGGTAAGAGCGCCGAAGAATTTAAGAAGAAAAACCCCGAAACATATGAAGAAACACACGGTTGGAAAGTTACATGTGCCGGTATGGCTAAAGGCTGTTACAAGTATGTGACCCCGGACAACTTCAAGATTGGAACAACTTACCAAGGCAAGCTCCGACATGAGCGGGTTCGTGGCGGCGTTGTTCTGACCGAAGATGAATTTACTATCCGCACTTGACAAAATTATGGTAAAGTGATATAATGAAGATAGGAACAGGGGTGGGATAAAAGTACCGATTCCGGAGAGCAACGGGGTGAAATCCGCCGGATGGGCCGGGCTTGCTACCTTGCTTTTATCCTCCCTGCTTCCGACTTAAAGAAAGGGTGAGCAGATGTATTATAATGTTGATGATGCTCTGTCGTATAACGCTCTGTTCACTATGGTGATGGGCGGTCGTGGTATTGGTAAAACCTACTCCGCCAAGAAAAGAGCCATCAAGAATTTTTTGAATAAGGGAGAGCAGTTCGTTTACATGCGGCGTTACAAGTCGGAGTTGAAGAAGATAAGCACTTTCTTTTCCGACATTGCCAAGGAATACCCAGAGCACGAGTTCAAGAGCAGCGCTAAAGGATTCTTTATTGACGGCAAACAAGCGGGTTTTGTAATGACATTGAGTACACAGGTGATTGAGAAGTCAACCGCTTATCCCGATGTTTCCCTTATTATTTTCGAGGAATTTCTAATTGACCCCGCATCCAACTATCATTACTTGCGCAACGAGGTCGAAACTTTCCTTGAAGCATATTCCACGGTTTCAAGAGATAGGGATGTAAGGGCCTTGTTTCTTGCTAACAACATATCCATGTATAACCCCTACTTTTTGTATTTCGGGTTACACTTGGCGGAGGGAGAAACCCGCTGCCGGGTGAAAGACGGTGACATTATCCTCTTAAAAGTAGGTTCAGAGGACTTTGCTAATCACATGTTCCAAACGAGATTTGGCCGCATCGTAGCGGGCACCAGCTATGGTGACTATGCTATCGGAAATGTGTCCCTACGGGACGACACCGAGTTCCTTGAGAAGAAGCAGGGAACAGCATATTACTACTACGGGTTTTACTACGGCGGCGACTTCTACGGAGTATGGCGTGATGATAAGTTGGGGCTGATGTACTGCTCCGAGGATTACGACCCGTCTTACCCTAAAAAATATACATTGAGCATGAGCGACCATTCCCCGAATACACTTATGGTTCGTTCCGCCCGAAATGAGCCTATGTGGCGGTTAGCTACGATTATATTCAAACAAGGTAAAATGCGTTTCGAGAGCGGTAAAGCCAAAAGTGCATGGATAGGTGTCATGCGCATGCTGAATGAAATACGAGTGTAAGGAGGTAAAGTTATGGATATCAATGAAATTGTAAACCTTATCAGTTCTATTGGCTTCCCTGCTGTGGTGTGTATTCTTCTACTAAAAAATAACCAAGACCAAACCGAGGTTATCAGAGAAAACACAAGAGTTATTCAGGCATTGGCCGACAGAATTGATAGTATTCTTCACAAAGGAGGTGAATGAGGATGCCCAGACTTACCAAGGACGAGCACGAAGCCTACATGAAAACTATCATGGGGCTGTACGAAAATCCCGATGATGCTGCTGAAATGGTGGGCCGTCTGCGTGACGATTATGCCGCTTCCCTTGAAGTGGTCGACAGCGCTGGCGTGGAGCAGAGCGTTTATGACGACCTGAATACCAAGTACCAGACCCTCCGTGAGCAGTACATTGACCGTTTCTTTGGTGGCGAATCCGAGATGGAGGAAGTCAAGACCAAACAGACGGAGGACATCAAGGAAGATTCCGAGGAACTCACCTACGAGAATCTGTTCAAGAAAGCTGAATCTTATACTGGAAAGGATGATGAGTAATGGCTGACGGCGTAAAGCTGCTTAATACTATCCGAGCCAACAGCTCCGCTGTGTATCAGGATAGAATCCCCGAAGCTACTGCCGAGAATATTCACGATGTTGGTGATGCTATTCTCAATTTTGAAGCGCAGGCAAACGAGTTCGTTAATGCCCTGATTAACCGTATTGGGCTGGTTATCCTCAATAACCGTATGGCTTCTAACCCTCTGGCCGCCCTCAAGAAAGGCCGCCTTGCTGTTGGTGAAACCATCGAGGAGGTCTACATCGATGTTATCAAGGCACAGACCTATGACCCCCGTGCTGCGCAGGACACTCTGTTCAAGCGCCACCTCCCCAATGTTCTCTCCGTGTTCCACTCCGTGAACAGTGAGCTGAACTATCCGCTGACCATTTCCAATGAGCAGCTCCGCAAGGCGTTCCTGTCCTATGACAGCCTTGACCGCTTCATTGCTGGACTGGTTGACAGCATGTATAAATCCGCTACTCTGGATGAGTTCATCCTTATGAAGCAGTTGATTTCCGAGTATGGCGAGGGTGGCCGGTTCATTGTTGAGCCTATCACCGCTGTTACCGATGCTGCGACCGCTCGTGAGGCAATGATTAAGATTAAGGCCGTGTCCGATGGCATGACCATCTTCAACAACGCCATGAACTACGCTGGTGTATGGACTTCTACTCCCAAGGAAGACCAGTACCTCATTACCACTCCCGACTTCAACGCTCGTATGGATGTCGATGTGTTGGCTGCTGCGTTCCATATGGATAAGGCGGAGTTCGCTGGTCATGTTATCGTTGTCGACAATATCGGTGACCTTGCCGACAACGGTATTGAGGCTATCTTGGTAGACAAGAACTGGTATCAGGTTTATGACTACCTCCGCACTTTCAAGACCGCTTACAACGGCGAGGGCCTGTACTGGAATTACTTCTACCATGTGTGGACTGTATATTCCCTGTCCCCGTTCTCCAACGCTGTAGCGTTTGGCAGCACTACCGCTACCGTGACTAATCTGACCGTAACTCCTGCTACTGCCACTGTTAAGGCTGGCGGCTCTGTCCAGCTTGAAACTGCCGTAACCGGCGCAGGCAATCCTACCTCCAAGTGCACCTTTGCTATCTCTGGTGCCACTGACCCCGAAACCACTGTGTCCTCCATGGGCCGTGTGATTCTGGGTAGTCTGGAAAAGGGCAGCGAGGGCACCGGCAAGAATCAGATTACTGTCACCGCTACCTCGGTCCAGGACATTTCCAAGACCGCTACCTGTACTATCACTGTTGGTTAATCCCAAGCCGGGGTGGGCTAATCACCTGCCCCGGCAATTCTCTTAAAGGAGGGAAATTAAATGGCTACTCCCAATACGATTGTAAAATTGTATAGCGGGATTCCTGCTGACCCTACTTATCAGAATGTTCTGCAATGGGACACAGTGGAGGAACAGGCGGCGTTTTTTGCGAATCACACACCAATTGTTACCTATACGGACTTTCTGCCGTTTGATAACAGTCGGCCAATGCGTGTAAAGCTGGCGTATGAACAGTGCTATAATATCAATTATGTGGCCTATCAAAATCACCGTTTCGGGAATAAATGGTTTTATGCTTTTGTTACCAATGTTGAGTATGCTTCTCCCGAAAGCACAAACCTTTATCTTGAGGTTGATATCTGGGCCACTTGGCAATTTGACCTTACTTTCAACAAAAGCTATGTGGAGCGGGAGTGCGTAAGCAATGATGCCATTGGCGCTAACACAGTGCCGGAGGATTTGGAACTCGGCCCGTATGTAGCAACGAAAACTTCTTCAAGACCTTTTACTGATTTACAGCTATTTGCACAAGTTACAGAAGTTGTAGAGGAAGCTACCGTACTTGCACCAATGGCCCCGCAAAAACTTGGTGGGCTTCCGCAAACAGTGTATACATATAACTTTGGATTTCTTTCTACACTGAACTTTAATTCCGTACAAGAATTTATTGACGCATATGCTAAAGCTGGTAAAAGTGACGCTATAATTTCTTTTTATCTGTCCCCGCATATTGGTACAATAGAAGCAAATGTTGCTTCTGAAATTCATGCTCCTGCTGCAAGAACATTATCCATTGTGCCGAGAAACAACAAGCTATACACTTACCCCTATTGTGCGTTATCTATACATACTATAACTAACGCTAATGTGCTTCGATATGAATTGTTTTCCAAAGCCCCCACCTTAAAAATTGAGCTGGCTTTTGGTGCAAACCCTACGGCTGCAATAACTCCTTTAAGCTATGAGGGTATGGAATACAATGTGAAATATCAAGTATCTGCCGGCGGTTTTCCTCTTTTACCGTGGGTAAGGGACTACTATCAGAACTGGCTTGCACAGAATAAAGCAGCTCAAGTTGTTGGTGCTGTACAAGGAGTTGTTGGTGGTGCTGCCACAGGCGCTCTTGCTGCTGCTAAAATTGCTGCTGGAAGTGCTGCTGGCGCTGCTGCGGGAGGTCTAACTGGTGCTGCTGTTCTTGGCACAGCTGCTTTGCCTGTTGCTGCTGCGATAGCAATACCTGTTGCGCTTGCTGTTGGTAAAACCTTAACTGCTATGTACCATGCACAGGTAATGCCTGATACTTTAAGCGGTAGTGCTGCTGCTGCTGATGTAAATAGTGCTTCTGGTGCAAATGGGGTGTATACAGAATGTATGGCTATTCGCCCTGAATATGCAAGAATTATAGATGACTATTTTTCGATGTATGGTTATGCTGTACATAGGGCTAAAGACATTGAACTACATTCTCGGACTAATTGGAATTACATTAAAACTATTGGATGTAATGTCATTGGCGAATGTCCTGCTCCTGTGCTGGCAACGATTAAAGGTATCTTCGACAACGGCGTAACCCTCTGGCACAGCGGCACATTTAATTACGGCACCCTTGCGAATCCAATCATTTCTTGAAAGGAGGTAAACCATGGCTAAAAATAAAAATCGACCCGCAACAATTCTCCCCAACGAAAGGAACAATGCACTACTCGGAAATGGCGTTCTCGATACCCTATACCGAGGCCGTCTGCATGAGCTGGCTATGGCCCGCTTCAAGTGGGAGAATCTTCCGCCTGAAATTGACGAGCGTTACCTTGAAATGAGCCTGAATGAAACTGGTATGGTGGCTTTCTTCCGTGACGACATTGCGGAGAAATTCGTAGTGCAGCCCTGCCTTGCAAATGGCCCTTGGGACAATTACGGCTATCCGCTGCGCATCGAAACATGGAACAACTGGAACAGCTATCGGCGTTATATGAGAGCTTACATTACGCAGAAAGAAAAAAAGCAGGGGAAAAGCCCTGATAAATATGTGGTCGTGTTTAACAATATGATACGCTGCCCAACTTTCCCTTGGCTCGACTACTACGCCGACCAGCTCTATGACATTGACCAGACCCGTTCCATCAACCTCCGGGCGCAAAAGACCCCAATTATGCTACGGGGCACAGATAAGCAGCGGTTGACACTCAAGAACATATGGCTAAACTATGACGGTAATACTCCTGTTATGATTGTGGATGAATCCGTAGACAAGGACAGCTTTGCAGTTCTCAAAACGGATGCCCCGTTCCTTGGTGAACAGCTTACAACAATGCGCCGTCATATCATGGGTGAAATCATGATTTATCTCGGCTACGAAACACAGGAGGCAACCCAAAAGGCCGAGCGTGTACTTGCTGGCGAAGTGGAAGCAGCTGCTTCTGAATCCATGAGCTATCGCTACTCTCCGCTTATCATGCGTAGACAGGCGGCAGACAAAATAAACGAAATGTTTGGCCTTAACATTGAAGTCAACTTCCGTCAGCCGAAGTCCTCCCTTGTGGAATTTGACGACCCGCTGGCCCAGTTGGCGCTGGATTCTGAACAGGCTCAAGAGATTGGAGGGATGGCAAGTGTCTAAATACACAACCGAACTGCGGCACATTATCGAAAGCGGCTATGAGTTACAGGCGCTCAAGTCCTATCCAATCTTTGACGAGAATTACAGGCAGGTATTGAATCAGTACATTCTTAATCATTTCTGGATGCGTGAAATCGGTTTTGAAACTGTTGGAGAATTTGACCTGTATCTCGGAAATACAATGAATGAAATCATGCCATACTACAACGGAATGTTCAAGATGGCTATGAGCGAAATTGACCCTCTATCGAACTACAAGTACACGGAGAAGTTGGATAAGAGCGAAACTGGCAACAGTCAGACCGCATCTAATTCTAACTCGAAATCTAAAGTTGTGGAGAGTACACCGGCGGATGGCCTTGTTGATATGGATGATATCGAGAATCACCTGTATGCTTCTTCCGCAAGTCTTTCGCAGGGAAACACAACCGGAAGCGGCTCCGTAAACTCCACGACAGAAACGGACTATGTTAAAACGGTGAGCGGTTACACCGGTATCGGTGTGGGTAGGCTGTATGATGAATACCGGCGGTATGTGGTCAGCGTTGTACGGCTGCTTATGAATGACCGTGACCTGAATCAATGTTTTATGGGGGTGTATTAACATGATTAGTCCTTTGCCCTATTGGAATTTTAACCCCGTTCTGCCTACTGTTTTTGATGATAGCTTGAGCTATCTTGAGATGGTAAGCAAGCTGTATTACAAACTTGAAGAAGTTATTCAGGAAGTAAACGACATTGACCAGGACGCTATTGAACAGGCACTCAATGACATGCGGGCCGAAATCCTCAAGTTTGAGGGTCAGGTGCAGGAGCAGTACAACGCTCTTGATACCAAGTTACAAGAGCAGTATGAGGAGCTGAACAACAGCGTTATTGATTTGGCGGATTCTGTGGCTTCCTCTGTTGAAGAACTCGATATGAAGATTCATAATCTGGGCGAGAGCCTTAAAGATATTATGGATTTGAAGATTGATGAGAACAACGAGTATATCTTTGAGAGTATAGCTTCCGAGATTATTGGTATTAAGGTGCTCAACTACTTCACCGGTGAGAAAGTCACGGTGCAGGAAATGTTTGACTACCTTGCCCAGCTCCATGCAACGGATGGTATCACTGTTACCGAGCTTATTACTCGACAGAAGACCGTCAATGAGCTGATTGCTCTCAACTTCACCTATGAACAGCTTGCCAAGAACGGCAAAAACATTATTGTATAAGGAGGTAATGCTGTATGAAACAGACTACTAACTTTCAGTTGAAAACCGTGGAGGGTGCTGACCTTTTCAATCCTCTGACCCAGTATAATCCTAACTGGGAAACCATTGACGATGTGATGAAAGCCAACCAGACGGCGGGGGTGACTACGGCTACGCATAATAAGGCCGGTACTCTGCACACCCTGGTGAGAGCCATTGCAGGTGTTCCGGTGTTCCGCTTCACGGCTACCGGTGACTTCCGCACTAGCGATACCTTTACTGTGGATGGCCAGAATGTGACGGCCCGTCTGCCTGATGGTAGTTCTCTGCCGGACTATGCGTTCCGTATCAACTCCAATATCATCGCGATTCAGTCCGGTGGTGTGGTGACCATCGTAACCAATGGTGCATCTGTGGATTTGGACGGCTACATGAAAACTTCTGACTATGTTGGTTCCGGAGCGACCGGTAAAGTCCATGCAGCGGAGAGCGCCGATGCTGCAACTACCGCCACTACGGCTACCAACGCTACAAATCTCAATGGGCAGCCTGCAAGCTACTATGCAACCTCTGCGGCCCTGGCTCCCATGATTCAGAATGTGACGGCTATTCAGGTGGTCAGTGCGCTGCCTACCAATCCGGTTGCAACTACGCTGTATCTGGTAACGGAATCATAATTAAATACAAGGGTGGTAGGGTGGGATAATCGACAGGAGGTATTTATCCATGATAGATAATATTAAAACAGCTATGGGAATACTGACAGGTGCAATGCAGTTCAGCGCTCTTTCTTACAGTGAACCAAAGGGCCTTGTAAGCCCTGCCGAGGCGCATATGTTCTTTGCGATTAGGGAGGCGATTAGGCTGATGGAACAGGAGGTGGGGGTATGAAATGCCCGTTTAGAATCAATGAGGTACATGATGTTTCTGTGTGCGATGTGACCAAGGTCAATATGGAGTATGCGGAGTGCTATGGAAATGAATGTCCTTATTGGGGTAATCTTGAATATTCTCCGTATGGCTCAATGGATGGGTGCCGGAGGGCTGAAAAGGAGGTCGTCTGATGGATAGACGGACACGAAAAATCTTGTCAGGGCTGCACGATGATATCATTGAGATTCTGATGAAGTGCGAGGATATCGGGGAAGCTAAAGCAAGGTTAAGGCATATCCTGTTGGCGATAAATACGCTCTTGGTTGAGGGCAAGAAATAAGGAGGGATAACTATGGGTATTTCAAAAGGTGGTCAGAGTGTTAAGCCGTATGTTGGTAATAAGGAAGTTAAGGAAGCGTATGCGGGGAATGTGCTTGTATATCAAAGTGTGCCTGATACAACTTACCCTCCTATCGTAATGAATAAAGGATACACTTCATTACCTTTTACTCTTTCCAATGAGAGTAAAGTTACATTAGAAAGCGGAGTTGGATTTTATCTAACAGATAAAACTTATCAGTATGCAGCGATTGCATTTACATTACCATCGGGAGTTAAAAATCCAACCTTAAAATTAACAATAAACGGTGAAGAAATAGCAAAAGCTGTAGGAAGCGTAGGAAGTAGTTTTAAGTATCTAAAAGTACACGCTTACCCAGACAAAGTTGTAGCTGGTTTTGATAGTGGGTCAAGTGCTGGCGGTAATATTGCATGGCCAGTCGATTTTGGAACTTTTAACTTAAATACATTTATTCTAAATAAAATTGAAATATCATATTAAATTTACATTATGCTTGAATAAGGTTTTTGCCCCGGAGAAGTCC
>OIWS01002376.1_pt1 | contig 15515 bp, 14 predicted proteins | sample 1587611 | NCBI WGS metagenome assembly OIWS01 (sample SAMEA3888919, study PRJEB22519) | human gut metagenome | biome: human gut; feature: human-associated habitat; material: faeces | place: Denmark | collected 2010 | reverse complement strand
GTGCAATAACCCCTCAGTCTCGGCTTCGCCGAGCCAGCTCCCCTGCAGGGGAGCCATAATTGAAGTCGAGTCGCCGCACCCTACAGGAACATTGAGAAACAAAGCAGTCTATGCAAAGGGGTAAGTCCGTGCAATAACCCCTCAGTCTCGGCTTCGTAATCTTACCCCCTGCGTAAAAACGCTGTCGGCAGACAGCAAAACCGCCGCAGGCCTTTTGCTCTGCAGCGGTTTGATTCCGTTTGTCTTATTTATGCTCGGCGAGATATCTGTCCACAATACCCTCCACGTAGTCGGGGCGGTCTGTGATAATACCGTCAACGCCGTTTTCGAGCATCTGGATAACGTCTCTCTCATCGTCAACCGTCCATGCGTTGACCTTAATGCCGGCGGCATGGGCGCGGCGGACGAGCGCTTTTGTCGCAAACGCCTTATGCGGATGCAGTGCGTCGCAGCCGATTTTCTGCGCGAGGTGCAGAGGCTGGAAGAACCATCTTCTGACTACCTGGCCGTAAATCGGATAGAGATACGCCGTCTTGCACTTGGGATCGTACTTCTTCGCCTCAACAAGCATCTTATAGTCGAAGCTCGAAATGAGAAGCTCATCGAAAAGTCCGTAGTCCTTGACTGCCTCTATCGTCTTGCGCACTATATCCTCGCGCTCGGACTTGTTGGGCTTTATCTCGATATTCATAACGCTCAGCTTGTCGCTCTTCTTCATGCACTCGAGGTACTCCTCGACGGTGGGCAGAGTGACGCCGGCGAAGTCCTTTGAAAACTTGCTGCCGAAATCGAGCTTGCGGATATCGTCAAACATATAGTCGCCGATAGCGCCGGTGCCGTTGGACATCTCGTCAACGGTGTCGTTATGGCAGATAACTATATGCCCGTCCTTGGTGATATGGACGTCGGTCTCGGTTCCGTCCGCCCCGAGCTCGACTGCTTTTTCAAATGCGGGTATCGTGTTCTGGGGAGCATAGCGGTTAGCGCCGCGGTGTGCAATAATTTTTGGCTTATTCAACACTTTTCACCTCTGGAAAATTTCTGAAAATATTATATCACTCGTACTTCGAAATTTCAACAGAAATGTGACATGACTGAAATAATTATTAAATTTTGAAGTTTTTTCGAGTACTTTTCGAGTAAATTGTACTTTAGTTCACAATTGCTGTTGCAACTTATTAATAGTTTTGCTATAATGGTAAAAGCTTTTATGCAAATTGTCGATGCTCCCCGCTTTTTTCGTCTCCGGGGAGCTAAAACAACTGTCTGCAAGCGTGTTTTCCCGCCGAGCCGCAGACCAGAAGGAGTGTTGAAATGGGAAAGAGTAATCTCAAGGAAAAGGTCAGCACGATATGGAACAATGTCGTACTGCACTGGAAAACACCCGCCTTGGGCAAATATGTCCCCTATAAGGAGATAATCGCCTACGGCATCGGAGGAATGGGCGTTCAGTTCGTCATGTTCTTCTGCTCGCAAATCGCGCTTTCCGCAACGAGCTTCCTCGTCGGAAACACCATAGGCATTAAGCCGATGCACCTGCAGTACATGGCGGTCGCGTCGACTATCATCGGCTTCGGAATTACCATAGGGCGCTCCTACATAATCGACAGCGCCCGATTTAAATCCGGAAAATTCCGCCCATGGCTTGCAATAACCGGTATTCCTTCGGCTGCCATAGCGGTCATATTCGTCTGGCTGCCCTATGACACAATGTCATATCTGCAGAAGGTGGCGGCTGTTTTTATCTGCTACAATCTCCTGCAGTGCTTCTATCCCTTCTTCCAGCAGGCATATACCGACCTTGCAAACGTCATATCGCCGAACTCCCATGAGCGTACCGATATCGTTTCGGTCTCGTCCATTATCTATTCCATGGCGCCCTCGCTCACCGGTCTGTTCGTGCCGATGCTCTCAACTCTCACGGGCGGTCTTAACTCCATAACCACCTACCGCATAATTCATCCCATCGTCGCCATAGTCGGACTTCTTCTGTCCTATATTGCATACGCCGGAACGAGAGAGAGAATAATCGTTGCGGAGAGCCACGTTACCCAGTTCAAGTTCTCCGACGCATTCCGCGCCGTTGCAAAGAACAAATATTTCTGGATAACCTCCCTTGCGGGTTGGCTCGGCTTCCTTGAGGGCGCGGTCGGCGTTATCATCGGCTGGACCTTCATCTATGCCTACCCCAACAGAATGGCGCTCTACGGCATTGCTACAACGCTCATAGGCAACGCGGCGCTTTGGGCCATGCTTTTGTGCCCCGTGGCGATAAGAGTTATAGGCAAGAGAAACCTGCTCATTTGGTGCAACGTCACAAATGTCCTGCTCATCGGTTTGCTCTATCCCCTTTACAACAACATCCCCGCTCTGATAATTCTCTATTATCTCAACGGATTCGTCAACTCTTTTTCAATAGTCTACACCCCGGGCATAAACGCCGATATGCGTGACTATCAGCAGTATTTCACCGGCGAGCGCATCGACGGAATGTTCGGCGCCGTCGGCATAATCGGCTCGTTTATCGGAATGTTCACCGGCATGGTGCTCCCGATCATCTATCAGATGCTCGGCCTTGAGGACAACTACGACGTGCTCGAAGTCGCTTCGTTCAGAGAGGATATGTTCGACGTGCTCATCGTCGCCGCAGTCATCGGCGCGGCGCTCAACTTCGTTCCATATATCTTCTACGATCTGACCGAGACAAAGCAGCGCGGCATAGTCAAGGTGCTCAAGATTCGCGCGATGTTCGAGGACTACGGCAACGGTATTCTCCGCGACGAGAGTATCGTTGAGGCAATCGATATAATCGACGAGGCCAACCTTCTCTATAAGGACAGAGCCCTCATGACCACGAAGGACGACATAAACAAGGCCAAGAGGCTGCCCGCAAGAACTCCCGAGGAGAAAGAGTTCAGGAAGAACGAAATCAAGCGACTGAAAGCCGCTTACAAAGAATTCAACACTCAGAACCGCGGCATAAAGAAAGACCGCATAAATCAGGCAAAGGCCATGCCCAAGAGCACCGACGCCGAGAAGGCGGCGAGAAAGGCCGCAATAAAGGCCGCGAAGAAAGAAAACAAGGAGCTCAACAAGCTCAACGCGGACATCTCCGTGTGCGATTTCATCATCGACGAGATGAACAAATACAACACCCTGCGTATCAAAAAGCAGGTCGAGCGTTCCCGAGCGCTTGAGGCAGCCGGATACAACGGAATCTTCGATTACAACAAAGAGATCATGACCGAGGCAAAGGCTCTGCCGAGATCCACTCACGAGGAGCGCGAGATTCGCAGCGACGCCATAGTCCACGCCCGCGCACTCAAGAACGCAAGAAAAGCCATGATCAAGTTCTACGGCACGCCCGACAAGATAGTCGAGCCCTCCGAGGAAGCCTTCAAGGCCGCCGAGGCTCTGCCGGAAGATACCTTCTCGCATCAGGTCGCAAAGAAAAAGACCGTCAAGAAGTTCGTCAACGAGAAATCCAAGTACATCAGAAGCGTTAAGCCTCTTCTCGACGCAAGACGCCAGCTGACGGAAAAAGAGAACTACGCGCATCTTGATGATATACGCGAGAGATACAACGACGCGAAAGCCCACACCGACGCCGAATACGAGGCGCGCAGAATCGAGATCGAAAGGCTCGAGGAGGAGCGCAAGGCCGACATCGAGCGCAGGAAGCAGGAGCGCATGGCGAAGAAGAACGGAAAGTGAGGAAACGACGATGAAAAAATTCACTAAAATAACGGCTATCGTTGCTTTGATGCTCGTCGTCTGCCTCTCTTTTACAGGCTGCGACAATCTCGGCAAAACAATACTCTCTGCTCTCTCCCTCGACGTCACGGTAAACGACCCCGCGCTCGTCAAGGTTGAGGACATACTCGACAAGAAAGTCAAAACCGAATCCGTAAAGAACGGAAGCTTTGTCTATACACTGTATACGGACAACACCGCCTGTGTCACAGACTACACCGGAAACGATTCCGTCGTCTCCATACCCGCCGAAATAGACGGCGCAAAGGTCGTCGGTCTCGAGAACAAGTCTCTCAAGGGCAGCAGCTCGCTCAAGGAGCTTATTATTCCCGACTCCGTTGAGGTAATCGGCAACTATGCGGCGATGTACTGCGACAATCTCGAAAAGGTCACGATAGGCAAGAACGTCAAACACATCGGCATAAGCGCTTTCGAGGGCTCGCAGGAGAACACCTACACCGGTAAGAGCAAGCTCAAGACCGTCATTTTCAACGGCGCACCCAAGACTATTTCCGAAAAGGCCTTCTACTTCTGCTCCGCGCTGACCGAAATAGTCCTGCCCGAGGGCGTTGAGACCATCGGCGACTGGGCGTTTGCGAAGTGCTTCAGCGCAAAGAAGATAATTATCCCCGAGGGCGTCACTCAAATTGACGACCACGCGTTCCTCAAGTGCACCGGAGCGGTCGAGATATCGATTCCCGGCACGGTTGAGAGCATTGCGGTGAGCACATTCTACCGCTGCTCCTCTCTCGAGAAGCTCACCATCGGCGAGGGAGTCAAAAAGCTCGAAAAGGGCGCGTTTGAAGAGTGCAAATCGCTCAAAACAGTCGTCCTGCCCGAGAGCATGGAAGAGCTCGGCAAATATGCGTTCTACAACTGCTACGGACTTGACGAGATAACCGTTCACTCCGGAGTCAAGGTATTCGGCGGCGAAATATTCAAGGCCGTCGGCGAGCTTACGGTTATAACCGAGAGCGGAAGCGGCGCCGAGAAATATGCTAAGGATAACGGCTTCAACGTAAGCATTATCGGTTGACGGAGGAAAAATGGGAACGATAATCGCACTCGGCGGCGGCCGTTATGACGACGGCGAGGTCATGCCGATATTTGAAAGGATAGTCCGCGAATCGGGCAAGGAGCATCCTCATGTTGTGTTTCTGCCGACCGCGGGACACGACGATACCGAGGGCGACGAGCCTATTTGGGAGAGCTTTGAAAAGCTCGGCTGCACAGTCGAAACGCTCAAGCTGACCGACCCCGGAAACACGGATAAACACATATACGATACGCTCGTGAGCACCGACATAGTCTACGCCGGCGGCGGAAATCTTGAGTTCATGATGAACACATTCAAGGCAACCGGCGCGGACAAGGCGCTCAGGGAGGCATATAAACGCGGAAAAGTCCTCTCGGGACTCAGCTCCGGCGCAATGTGCTGGTTCGACATGGGATATGACGACTGCGGCGAAAACGGCGACTTCATGTTCGTTGACTGCATCGGACTTCTCCCCTACTGCTACTGCCCGCACTTCATCAGCGAACGCTGGCAGAGCTTCGGGACAGCCGTAAAAGGCTGCCGCGACTCCGGCATAGGCGTTGAGGACGGCGCGGCGCTCATCTTTAAGGACGGTCATTTCTCCGCCATGTGCGGAAACGACGGCGGAAGCGTGTTCTATTTTGACAGGGACAACGGCTTTGAAAAGAGCGACATAACCGAGGACGCCTCGGCGCTGGATATATAAAACTTCATGCAGGGAAAACGGATGATTTCTGTTTTCCCTGTTTTTTATCGAGGTATCTATAAGCCTGTAATTCCGGCACACGGTTCAATAACGAACTTGCCTAAATCTGCTGAATATGCTATGATTCCGATAGCGGACAGCCGCAAGGGCTGTCCCTACGGGATATATGAGCTATAGTCATTGCTGAATATTCGATTTAGTTGCAATATGGAGGACAATTATGTGGTGCTTGCCCAAAGACGACTCAAAAGCAGTTATTACTGCACAAGATCAAATACATAGCGCTCATCGCGAGTGTCACTTGCAACTACCCGAAACGGCAATTTTATTCTTTATGGGCAAAGCGACGGATTACCTCATATCGCAATATAATGCAACAGAACTGCCTGAACCGCTTCCGCGATTTCTTAATTCCTGCCCAATTTGGGAGATTGGGAAATTCCAGCTATGCTTTGCGGACGGAGGACGCGGTGCTCCGCAAGCAGTAGATACAATCGAAACTCTCGCCGCATTAGGAGTAAGAAATATTATTTCCGTCGGAATGTGCGGAGCATATGATGAAGTCGTCCATGTCGGTGAAATTATCGCTCCGCAAAAGGCTTTTGTGGAAGAAGGAACATCACTTCATTATTACGAGGACATCGAATATTCAAAGCCGGACGGTAACCTTCAAAAAGCCGTCACCTCTTTGCTTGGCATACGCAACTATTCTATTGTCTCGACAGATGCCGTATATCGTCAGACGTTGTGTAAAGAACAGTTATGGCGAGATAAAGGTGCTGTCGGAGTAGATATGGAAACATCGGCAATCTTCAGCGTTTCCAAATATCTCGGATTAAAGGCTGTCGCTATGCTAATGGTTTCTGATATACACCCAATTGATTCAAATTCTGCAAAATGGGAATGGAAAATGACAAATGAAATGAGATATAATCTCGTCGATCAAGCCGTTGCATTTGCAAAAGCGATCAATAATACAAAATAATATCTCGCCTATGCCGGATTGAGCCTATTCGAGTTTGTGCCGTTTGCGCGGCAGCGGTGCGTCGAGGTCGCCGCGCCCTACAAAATCAGACTTTATTATTGGGCGCAAGCGAGGCAATTAACCAACAACACTCCCTCCGCATATTCTTATAGTAAATGAATATGCGGAGGTATTTTTATGCCCGATGTCTATCTCAGTCCTTCAACTCAGGGCTACAATCCATATATAATCGGCGAGAGCGAGAAATACTATATGAATCTCCTCGCCGACGCAATGGAGCCGTATCTCTCTTCAAGCGGGATAAGCTACGGCAGGAACGACCCGAACGGCAACGCGGCGGCGGCTGTCGCGCGCGGAAACAGAGGAAACTATCGGCTCTATCTCGCCCTGCACTCAAACGCCGCGCCCGTCATATATGAGGGCACTCTGCGCGGACCGGACGTCTACTACTATCCGACGAGCACTCCGGGAAAGCGCGCTGCCGATATAATCGCAAACGGACTGCGCGAGATTTACCCCGAGCCCGAGCTTGTGAACACACGCACCTCAACAACACTGCTCGAGCTAAAACGTTCGAAGGCTCCCGCGGTTTATCTCGAGCTTGCCTACCACGACAACGAGCAGGACGCGCGGTGGATAGCCGACAACATTGACGCGATAGCCGAAAACCTTGTTATAAGCATCGCGGACTTTCTCGGCGTGCAGTACTATCCGCCCGTTTTCCCCGCCACGGGTACCGTTAGCACGCGGGGCGGGGTTCTGAACGTCCGCCGTGCGCCGAATATGACCTCCGCCGTTATCGGCACTCTCCCCAACGGACACGGCGTAAAAATCATCGGCGCACTCAACGGGTGGTATGCCATAGAGTTTAAAAACACAACAGGTTACGTTTTTGCGGGAAACATCAAGAGAAATTGACACAGGCTGTACACAAAATTGACATATTTATACACTTATACGCTTTTTTACGACGGCGTTTGTATAAAATGCAGATTTTTAAACTTTTCCTTGCTTTTACCCCCAAAAAGCCCTATACTATTATTGTATTTTCACCGTACTTTTCTTTAGGGGGAACGAGGATTTGAAGCTGCTTGAGGAGCGCATAATTGCTGACGGCAAGGTGATCGGGGACGATATTCTCAAGGTGGATATGTTTCTCAATCACCAGATCGACGTGAACCTTCTTCAGGAAATCGGTAAGGAGTTCAAGCGCCGTTTTGACGGGTGTAATATAAATAAAATTCTGACTATCGAGGCATCGGGCATAGGGATCGCGTGCATAACCGCGCAATATTTCTCTGTGCCTGTTGTTTTTGCCAAAAAAGGCGCGCATAAAAATGTCGGCGACAACGTCTATTCCACCGTCGTTCACTCGTTTACAAAGGGCACGGACAGCCTCGTCGCAGTGTCGAAGGACTACATAAAAAAGGGCGACAGAATCCTCATTATCGACGATTTCCTCGCAAACGGCGCTGCCGTCTCGGGGCTTATCGATATAATCAAACAGGCGGGCGCCGAGCTTGAGGGCGTCGGCATCGCAATAGAAAAGGGCTTCCAGCCCGGCAGAAAGGTTCTCGAGGAAAAGGGCGCGAGAGTCGAATCCCTCGCAATAATCGAGAAGATGGGCAACGGCAGCATAACTTTCAAAGAACAGGACAACTGAGTTATTTTTTCCCGCCGACATCGCGGGATAAATATAAAAAATTTTTTGGAGGTACGTCAAAAATGAAGAAATTCACAAGAATCCTCGCAATTGTTCTTGCACTCGCCACCATTTTCGGCTTTGCGGCTTGCAGCAACAAGGACGGCGGCGAGAAGAAGATGAAGGTCGGTTTTATCTTCCTTCATGACGAAAACTCAACTTATGACAAAAACTTCATCACCGCAGCTGAGGAAGCCTGCAAGGAGCTTGGCGTTGAGATCATCAAGAAGACCGGCATCGGCGAGATTACTGACTGCTTCGATGCAGCGGCTGACCTTGCCGATCAGGGCTGCTCCGTTGTTTTCGCCGACAGCTTCGGCCACGAGGATTTCATGATCCAGGCCGCCGAGAAGTATCCGGATGTCCAGTTCTGCCACGCTACCGGCACTCAGGCTCACACTAAGAATCTCAAGAACTTCCACAATGCTTTCGCTTCCATCTACGAGGGCCGTTATCTTGCGGGTATCGCCGCAGGCATGAAGCTCAACGCTATGATCAAGGAAGGCAAGTTCGAGGCTAAGGACGCTAAGATAGGCTATGTCGGCGCATATACCTATGCAGAGGTTATTTCCGGCTACACCGCATTCTTCCTCGGCGTAAGATCCGTCTGCAAAGAGGCTACAATGGAAGTCAAGTTCACCGGTTCTTGGTACGACGAGGCCAAGGAAAAGGAAGCCGCTACCCTGCTTATCGGCAGAGGCTGCAAGCTCATCAGCCAGCACGCCGACTCCATGGGCGCTCCCACCGCTTGCGAGAGCGCAGGTGTTCCCAACGTCTCCTACAACGGCTCCACGCTTGACGCTTGCCCGAACACCTTCATCGTTTCCTCCAGAATCAACTGGGTACCTTACATGAAGTACATGATCGAGTGCGTCAGAGACAACAAGGCTATTGACACCGACTGGTGCAAGGGCATCAACGAGGGCGCTGTCGAGCTGACCCCCATCAACGAGAAGGTCGCCGCTCCCGGCACTGCCGAGGCCATCAAGGCTGCCGAAGATCAGTTCAAGGCCGGCACTCTCCATGTTTTCGACACATCCACCTTCACCGTTGACGGCAAGACCCTCACCAGCTACATGGCCGACGTCGACACCGACGATAATAAGAAGAACATTCCTGACACCGAAGTTATTTCCAACGGTTACTTCCACGAGTCCGAGAAGCGTTCCGCTCCTTACTTCGATATCAAAATCGACGGCATTACTCTTCTCAACACAGCCTATTAACACATAATAGCTTTAATTCAGACGGGGCGACGAAAGCCGCTCCGTCTGAAGCAGTTAAAGTTAAATTAAAAAGATTTTAGGTTTGAAAAGCCGATTATCCTTCCTGTCTTAATCGGCTTTTGAGATTTAAAATAGGAGGATAAGTGGGCTTGAACGCAGCAATCGAACTGAAAAATATTTCAAAAAGCTTCGGAAGCATCGTTGCCAACAAGGATGTATGTCTGACCGTCAACCGCGGCGAGATACTCTCCATTCTCGGCGAAAACGGCTCCGGAAAAACAACGCTGATGAACATGATCGCCGGAATTTACTATCCGGATCACGGTCAGATTTTCATCGACGGCAAAGAGGTGGTCATCCGCTCCCCCAAGGACGCGCTTGACTACAAAATAGGCATGGTCCATCAGCATTTCAAGCTCGTGGACGTGTTCTCCGCAACGGAGAATATCATCCTCGGCCTTGACGAGGGCAAATTCAATGTCAAAAAGTCTGCCGAGCGCATAAAAAAGATAAGCGAGCAGTACGGCTTTGACATCGACCCAAACAAGAAGATATACGAGATGTCCGTCTCCGAAAAGCAGACCGTTGAGATAATCAAGGTGCTCTACAGAGGCGCCGACATACTCATTCTTGACGAGCCCACCGCCGTTCTCACTCCGCAGGAGACGCTCAAGCTCTTTGACGTCCTGCGCCGTATGCGCGACGACGGCAAGGCTATCATAATCATCACCCATAAGCTCCACGAGGTGCTCTCCCTCTCCGACCGCGTATCGGTTCTCAGAAAGGGCGAATACATCGGCACGGTCAGGACCGCAGAGACTAACGAATCCGAGCTAACCGAGATGATGGTCGGCAAGAAGATTAGCCTCAACATCGACCGCAGCGAGCCCGTTGACCCCGTGGACAGGCTCATAGTCAAGGATATAAACTGCATAAACCGCGAGGGCGTAAAGCTCCTCGACAACATTTCGTTCACCGCGCGTTCGGGCGAGATACTCGGCATCGCGGGTATCGCCGGAAGCGGTCAGCGCGAGCTGCTTGAATCCATCGCCGGACTTCAGCATCTCAACAGCGGCGAAATACTCTATAACAACCCCAAGACCGGCAATCAGGACAACCTGCGCGACAAGACGCCCATGCAGATTCGCGAGCTCGGCGTGCGCCTGTCGTTCGTCCCCGAGGACAGACTCGGCATGGGTCTCGTCGGCAACATGGATATAGTCGACAACATGATGCTGCGAAGCTACCGCAAGGGCAAGAGCGCGTTCCTTGAGCGCAAGAAGCCTAAGACGCTCGCGGAAAAGGTCATCAGCGACCTCGAGGTCGTCACCCCGAGCGCAAATACGCCCGTTCGCCGTCTCTCCGGCGGCAACGTGCAGAAGGTGCTCGTCGGCCGCGAAATAGCCTCCTCCCCCACCGTCTTTATGGCTGCCTACCCCGTGCGCGGACTTGACATCAACTCATCCTATCTCATATATAACCTGCTCAATCAGCAGAAGGAAAAGGGCGTCGCCGTTATATTTGTCGGCGAGGATCTCGACGTTCTGCTTGAGCTCTGCGACCGAATCCTCGTCATAAACTCCGGCAAGATAACGGGAGTGGTTGACGCAAGGACTTCCACAAAGGAAGAGCTCGGTCTGCTTATGACAAAAACCGACGGAGGTGAAACCCATGAGTAAGTCAAACGGACAGAAGCGCGAGCCGCTTTTCCACATAGTCAAGCGCAGCACCGTTCCCTCATGGGCGGCATGGCTTATCAGAATCGGCGCTGTCATTCTGGCGCTGCTCGTCTGCGCGGTTGTGACCGTCGCTATCACCGGTCAGAATCCCGCGGAGGTCTATTCCGCAATAATCTTCGGCGCGGTCGGCTCGCCCAGGCGAATATGGAGCCTGTTCCGGAACCTCGCGATGCTCCTTTGCATTTCGCTCGCAGTCACCCCCGCATTCAAGATGAAATTCTGGAATATCGGCGCCGAGGGACAGGCGCTCATGGGCGGCTTCGCAACCGCCGCGTGCATGATCCTCTTCGGCGACAAGCTCCCGTCCTACATTCTCTTCCCCGTTATGATAATAACGAGCGTCCTTGCGGGCGCGATATGGGCTTTTATCCCCGCGTTCTTCAAGGCGAAGTGGAACACCAACGAGACGCTTTTCACGCTGATGATGAACTACATCGCCACGCAGATAGTCGCCTACTTCTGCTACAAGTGGTCGAACCCCAAGGGCTCGGGTCACATCGGCGTTATCAACAGCGTCAGCCACAGCGGCTGGCTGCCGAGTCTAGGCGGTCAGGACTACCTGCTCAACATACTTATCGTTGCGGCGCTGACCGTTTTCATGTACATCTATCTCAAATACAGCAAGCACGGCTATGAGATTTCCGTTGTCGGCGAGAGCGAAAACACCGCGCGCTACATAGGCATCAACGTCAAGAAGGTCATCATGCGCACGATGCTCCTCTCCGGCGCGCTCTGCGGCATAACCGGCTTCCTGCTCGTCAGCGGCACCGACCACACCGTAGCGACGAACACCGTCGGCGGACGCGGCTTCACTGCGATAATGGTATCGTGGCTCGCAAAGTTCAACCCCGCCTACATGATCCTAACCTCGCTGCTCATCGTTTTCTTCCAGAAGGGCGCGATTCAGATATCGACGAGCCTCGGGCTAAACAGCTCGTTCGCAGATATCATCACAGGAATCATAATCTTCTTCATTATCGGCAGTGAGTTCTTCATCAACTACTCTGTCAAGTTCCGCAGCAAGGAGGCGAAGGCATAATGATAGTTATTACATTTATTCAGCGTGCTATAATGCAGAGCATTCCTCTGCTCTTCGGCTCAACGGGCGAGACTATAACCGAAAAGGGCGGCAACCTGAACCTCGGTATCCCCGGCATAATGTATGTCGGCGGTATCTCCGGCGTTATCGGTGCGTTCTTCTATGAGAAAAATGCCGCCGCGATAAACCCGTTCCTCGCAGTGCTCATTCCCCTGCTCTCGAGCATTCTCGGCTCGGCGCTCATGGGTCTGCTCTACTGCTTCCTGACCGTCACGCTGCGTGCGAATCAGAACGTTACGGGTCTTGCGATGACGACCTTCGGCGTCGGCTTCGGCAACTTCTTCGGCGGCTCGCTCATCAAGATAACCGGAAGCGACATCCCCTCGATAGCGCTGAGCGCGACGAGCAACTGCTTTAAAACCACGCTTCCGTTTGCTTCGAAGCTCGGAAAAGTCGGAGATCTTCTCTTCTCCTACAGCTTTCTCGCCTACACCGCGATAATCATCGCGCTCATAACCGCCTACTTCTTCAAGCATACGCGCACGGGACTTCAGCTTCGCGCAGTCGGCGAGAACCCCGCAACGAGCGACGCGGCGGGCATAAACGTCGGCAGATACAAGTATATTTCGACTGTTGTCGGCAGCATTATAGCAGGTCTCGGCGGTCTCTACTACGTCATGGACTACGCAAACGGCGTATGGTCGAACAACGGCTTCGGCGACCGCGGCTGGCTTGCAATCGCGCTCGTTATCTTCGCGGTTTGGAAGCCCGACCTCGGCATACTCGGCTCGTTCCTCTTCGGCGGTCTCATGGTCGTTCACAACTACATCCCGAACCTCAGCTTCGGCGCGCAGGAGCTGTTCATGATGACCCCCTACGTCGTTACGATAATCGTTCTTGTCGCTGTCAGTATGCGCCGCAAGCGCGAGAATCTGCCTCCCGCGAGCCTCGGACTTTCTTACTTCCGCGAGGATCGATAATATTGATTTTTTGAAACTCATGGTGTATAATAAAGCCATAAAACTTAGGAGGTTTTACTATGTTAGTTTCCGCAGCAAAAATGCTCAAAGATGCAAAGGCCGGCAAGTACGCGGTAGGTCACTTCAATATCAACAACCTTGAGTGGACAAAGGCTATTCTTCTCACCGCTCAGGAGCTCAACTCCCCCGTTATCCTCGGCGTGTCCGAAGGCGCGGGCAAGTATATGTGCGGCTTCAAGACCGTCACCGCCATGGTTGACGCTATGGTCGACGAGCTCGGAATCACCGTTCCCGTTGCGCTTCACCTTGATCACGGCTCATATGAGGGCGCGCTCAAGTGCATCGAGGCGGGCTTCTCCTCCGTCATGTTCGACGGCTCTCACTACGGCATTGAGGAAAATATTGCAAAGACAAAGGAAATAATCGCTCTCGCTCATTCGAAGGGCATTTCCGTTGAAGCCGAAGTCGGCGCCATCGGCGGCGAAGAGGACGGCGTTATAGGCGGCGGCGAGGTCGCAGACCCCGAGGAGTGCAAGATGATTGCCGATCTCGGCGTCGATATGCTCGCAGCGGGCATAGGCAATATCCACGGCAAGTATCCCGCGAACTGGAAGGGTCTGAGATTCGACGTTCTCGCCAACATCCAGGAGCTCACCGGCGAGATGCCCCTCGTTCTCCACGGCGGCACTGGCATTCCCGCAGACATGATAAAGGAAGCTATCTCCCTCGGCGTTTCCAAGATAAACGTCAACACCGAGTGCCAGCTTGCTTTTGCCGAGGCTACCAGAAAGTACATCGAGGCAGGCAAGGATCTTGAGGGCAAGGGCTTCGATCCCAGAAAGCTTCTCGCTCCCGGCGTTGAGGCTATCAAGGCTACCGTCAAGGAGAAGATGGAGCTGTTCGGCTCGGTCAACAAGGCATAAAAAGCTCTAAAAAGCAATTTACCGGCAGAGTAAAATCTGCCGGCTTTTTCATTTGGGGAGATGATAAAAAATTGCCGCCGATATTTTAACTCGGCGGCGATTATTTTATATTTCTTTGAGCAATTCCTCGCGTTGAGCATCGTAGCTGTCTTTTGTGATTTTTCCGGATGTGTAGTCCTGATTCAAATCCGCAATTCTATCCTCAACGCTCGACTTTTCTCTCGTAAAAACGCAGAACAGTAAAACTGCAAGCACAACAGCAAAGATAATTGAATAAATACATCTTCCAATATAATAATATCCGATAAACTTATTAAGCTGATATAACTGACCATCGGCTTTATTAGCGTTAATAAGCGTTGACACCGCAGGTATGGCAGACGCGACAGCTCGCAAAATAGCTGCAAAGACAACTCCAATGCGTGATATATCAAAACACTTATCACTAATACCCATAGCAATAAATCCAACGATACTTATTATCTGCGGCAGTACAAAAAGAAAATAACCGGATGTGGTAAGCTTATTAGTATCATCGTTCTGATTCAAAAGGCGTTGAACGAGAATCCACAAATTTAGGGCTGCCATCACATAGGCGCATACTTTTAACAAAACCTTAGCATTGTGCTTAATCTTGTTATATATCAACATTAAGACGCACAGCACGAGCGGAATTAACTCAACTATCGAAGCCGGAAAAGCTATGAATATCAGATTAAGATAGTTTAGATTTGAAAGATAGCTATCATCTATAATAGAATAGTCCGAAGCAATAATAAATGCACACCATGCACAAATATTCACAATGATTGAAATTGAAAATAAAATGCACACAAGTTTCATTTTATCTGCGTGAAACACAAGCTTATTTTTCATCTTTTGCTCTCCAATTCAGCAAGCTTTCTGCTGTACTCCTCTTCGCTAATGAGACCCCTTGCCTTAAGGTTATTCAAAGCCGTTATCTTCTCGCTTTTATCTTGCGGCGCAACCGTCGTGTTGGGGTGCTGAACGCTATCGTCTGCTCTCTTGCCCGCGATAATCGCGCTGTTGGCAACAAGCTCTCCGAAGCCATAGAGAACAAACGATGAAATCCAAGACAGCAGCGACCCAATCACAATAACCGCAATTCCGGCAAAAATTAAATCCTCATCCAAACCGATAAGAATAATTCCGCCAATAATACTTGCAATTATACCGCCCCAGCAGAAAAATGACGCAAGAGCTTTGATTTTCGAACCCACATTGTCAAACATAATATATCCTCCGTTTTATATTTCTAACCACATAAGGTTGGTTTTATTTTATATTAAACCACATATGGTTAATTGTCAAGGATATACTAATCACATATGATACAATTCAGCAAAACTTACAAAAGAGAGCTGCTGGAATTATGCAAAAATACTATTATCAGAGACTGCGCGAC
>OIWS01002374.1_pt1 | contig 15520 bp, 12 predicted proteins | sample 1587611 | NCBI WGS metagenome assembly OIWS01 (sample SAMEA3888919, study PRJEB22519) | human gut metagenome | biome: human gut; feature: human-associated habitat; material: faeces | place: Denmark | collected 2010 | reverse complement strand
GCGACCCAGCGCATGTTGAAGTCCTTGCCGCGCACGCCCGCGGTACCCGCCAAGAGTTCTTCCACGTAGCGCTTTACCGGGGCTTCCCAGTGGCGCATGTTGGACATGTTGATCGCGAATTCTTTGGCGGCTTTTGCGACTGTCATCTTTTCGGCGGTGAGCACGTATTCGTTTTTGGCGAGATCAAGCGTAAAGACCACCACGCCGCGGCCCACCGTGAAGACCATCTGCGTCTGAGGCCCGTAAATGACGTAGCCCGCAGCGACCTGGTTTTCGCCCGCCTGCAGGAAATCTTCATCACGGATATTGTGCGTCGCTCCCTTGGGGCTCGGAATCACGGAGAAGATGGTACCGATCGACACGTTGATGTCGATGTTGCTCGAGCCGTCCAAGGGGTCAAAGCAGATGAGGTAGGGACCCACCGGTTCGTTTTCGGGGACGGGGAGCGCATGATCCATTTCTTCACTAGCCATGCCGGAGAGCGTACCCGGGGCGAATTTCAACAGATCGCGGCACATCATTTCGTTGCTGATCACGTCGAGTTTTTTCTGATCTTCGCCCTGAATGTTTTCGCTGCCCGCCAGACCGAGTTCACCGGCAATCGGGGCGCTCGCTACTTCGGAGCTGATCGCTTTGGAGGTTTCCGCAACGGCGAGCAAGAGTTTTTTGAGAGCTTCCGGAAGCGCGTTTTCCGTGACTTCGCGGGAAAGGTAATCGTTAAGAGTGAAAGCCATGAGGTTCATCCTGACATAAAAAAGAAATCAACGGAAATTAAGCGCCTTGTCCACGATTTCGCGGACGCCCGGCGACAACGTTTTGTTTTCCGACACTGCGACGAGTGCCTGATGCATCAGTTTGGCGCGCTGCGGCTCAAAGCGCCGCCAGTTGTCGAGCGCCCGAGCAAGGCGCCCGGCGACGTGTGCGTTGAGTGCGTCGGTCTTCGTGACCATCTCGGCCCAGAAGCGGTAACCGGAGCCGTCGGCTCGGTGAAATTCCGCAAGGTTTCCGGTCATGAAGGCGTTGACGAGTGCGTAGACGTTGTTGGGGTTCGCAAGCGAAAAGACGCCCGAATCCATGAGAGCGCGCACGCGGTCGACGACCGGCGTTTCGTTGGGACCGGCCACCGCCGTCGCCTGCACCGTGAACCACTTGTTCATGAGGAGCGGATCCTGATACCAAAGGCCGGCAGCGGCATTCAAAACGTCGATCTTGGCGGGACTCTGGCTGTTGACGATCATACGAAGCGCCGCGAGTTGGTCGGTGAGATTGTCGCTGTTGTCAAACTGATCGCGGGCCGTGAGAAGCGCCTTGGCGTTGCCGCCCGCGAGCCAGTAGTCGAGCGCCGTATTTTTGAGGGCGCGCTTACCGGCCTGCCGGGCTTCCGGATCGTAGGTGCCCGGCGTGAAGTTTTTGAGAACCTGCGCCGAAAGGTCGCTGCTCAAGTGGCTGCCGATGGAGGCAAACGCCGCAAGACGCACGCGCCGGACGGTGTCGGGGTTGATCAAGGTCCGCGTCATGGCGATGACGGTTTCCGAGGGCATCGTGAGAACGACGCTGCGGAACTGCGGCGACAAGTCTTCATCCGTCAGTACCTTGCGGAAGGTGTCAAGCCACGCATCGGGCACCGGCAGATCGTCGCCGTGCTCGGCGGCGTCGATCATTTCGCTCAGGCAGTTCAATACGAGCCGCTCAAAGGCTTCGGCACGATTGAAGGCATCGCTGTCGTGACCGGCGAGGAATGCGAGTTCTTCGCGGGAATAGCCGTAATCAAAGACGACGGGCGCCGAGAAGCCGCGCCCCAGGGACAAAACCGGATTTTCCGGAATGTCTTTGAAGACCCATTCGTCGGCTTCGTCCGAGAGAATGAGCGTTTTCGTCTTTTCGGGGACGGCGTCCGGCTGATCGACGAGAACGAGATCCATGTCGTTGCCCGCGCTGTCGAGAAGTCCTACCGAGACCGGAATGACGAGCGGTTCCTTGTTCTTCTGATCCGCCGTGGCGGGGGTGGCCTGCCGCATGCGCAGCGTGAAGGTGCGCGTGGTTTCGTCGTAGGATGTTTCCGCCGTCACGCGCGGGGTGCCCGACTGAGACCACCAACGGGAAAACTGTGCGAGATCCGTCTTGTTGGCATCGGCCACCGCTCGGATGAAGTCGTCGCAGGTGACGGCGCAGCCGTCGTGGCGCTGGATGTAGAGATCCAGACCCTTGCGGAAACCGTCTTTACCCAACATCGTCTGCAGCATGCGGATGACTTCGGCACCCTTTTCGTACACCGTCATGGTGTAGAAATTGTTGATTTCGCGGTAGCTGTCGGGGCGGATGGGGTGCGACATGGGGCCCGCATCTTCAGGAAACTGGGCCGTGCGCAGCGTACGGACGTCGCGGATGCGTTTGACGGCGCGGCTTGAGGCGTCAGGCGCCATGTCCATCGAGAATTCTTGATCCCGGAAAACTGTGAGGCCTTCCTTTAAGGTGAGCTGGAACCAATCCCGCAACGTCACGCGGTCACCGGTCCAGTTGTGGAAGTATTCGTGGCCTACCACCGATTCGATCGCTGCGTAGTCGTCGTCCGTTGCGGACATCGGCGACGCCATCACGTAGCGGGAATTGAAGATGTTGAGGCCTTTATTCTCCATGGCCCCGAAGTTGAAGTCGTCGGTCGCCACGATCATGAAGCGGTTGAGGTCAAGTTCGAGCCCGAAGCGTTCCTCATCCCAGAAGATGGCCTTCTTAAGGCTCGTGAGGGCCCAGGCGCTCTTTTCGTAGTTCTTTTCGTCTGTCCAGACCTGCAGCAGACATTCGTGGCCGTTTTTAAGCGTTACTTTTTCACTGCGGTCGACGAACGTGCCCGCGACGAGCGCAAAGAGGTAACAAGGCTTTTTGTACGGGTCTTCCCACCGTACCCAGTGGCGGCCTTCGGCTTCTTCGCCGCTGTCGACGAGGTTGCCGTTGCTGAGGAGCACGGGGTAAGCGGTTTTGTCGGCGTGAATCGTGACCGTGAAGCGGCTCATGACGTCGGGGCGATCCGGCCAGTACGTGATGGCGCGGAAGCCCTCCGCCTCACACTGACTCATGAAGGCGCCGCGGCTCATGTAGATGCCGGAGAGATCCGTATTTTTCGCGGCGGAAAAACGGTTTACGATCATGAGCGTCGTCTGGTGATGCACGCCGAAAATCGTCAAGGTCGTATCCGTGAGGCGGTACCTGTCCTTCGGAGCCGGCGCGCCGTCAATCGTGAGACTTTCAAATGTGAGGTTTTTCGCGTTTAAAACGAGGTCGCTTTCTCCGGACTCGCGCCGGGGCGTCACCTTCATTTTGTTGGTGACGAGCGTGGATTCGGGATCCAGTACAAAATCAAGTTCCACCGAATCGATGGAATGGGTGAAGGGCTTGTAGTCCCGACGGTATACGGTAGCGGATTCAGTCACTTTTTTGAGTCCGAGAAAACGAAAGAAAAACGCAGGAATTGTAGCGCGGTCGAGAACGGTTTCGAACGGGCCCCGACACCGATAAAAACAAAGCCCGAAGGCCTCTGACGGGCTTTCGGGCTTCGGTGTGACTTACGAAGCGGAAAGAAACTTATTCTTCTTTCGCTTCAGCCGTTTCTTCGGCATCACGGTTGTGGCCGGCGGTCGCGTGGCAGGCGATGCAGTCTGCTTCCTTGGATTCAGCCATCATCTTGTGCATCGGAGCAACCATGGGCTTGGCGGGGTTGACCTTGAAGTTGGCGAGGTCATGGCAACCGCGGCAGTTGGAGAAGCCCGTGGAGCGCGCCCAATTGAGGTAGGACTCAGAGAGTTCGTCACGCATTTCCACCTGCTTTTCCGGCGTGCTCATCGTACCGCGGATCTGGCCCCAGAGGGAGGAAGCGCCGCTTTGAGCCTTGTGGAAAAGAAGCCCCACGACCTGAGCCTGGCCGATGGAGTGTTCGGATTCATACTTCAAGTGGCAGTCTACGCAACCCACGTTGAAGCCGGAATGCGTCTGACCGTGCAGCCCCTTCTTGTAAGAAGCATACGCATCGTCCATCGAGTGGCAGAAGCTGCCGCAGAACTGGGTGGAACCGGACCAATGCACGACGGCTGTACCGGCGGAAACGAGCGCAACGCCCAATACGATGCCGACGATGAGAAGGCCGCCGACGAACCACTTACTGTTTCTGTTCATAAGAATTCTCCGTGACTCTCCGCGGTTGCAGGCGCACCAATGAAAAGCGGGGTCGGTGCGGTAGGGCGGAAAATCTGATTTTATTATGTCTAACCGTGTTGCTTGACCGAGTGCAGCAACCGCTTGAGACGAAGTCTGAGCGGGATTTTAACTGAAAGAAGCTCGGCGTATTCAGTTAGGCTTAAGGGTTAAAAGCAATCCCCACCTGCTTGTTTCAATTTCCAAACTAAAAAATACGACTGCATTTTTTTAAGAAAAACAGATATATTTTCTGTATGATATAAATCAATACTTACCGAAGTATTAAGTGAAAAGCCCGATAACGATACTCTGCGCTGAGAGATTCGCCTCCGCAGTGTCCCCTACCTTGAGACCGTGATTGCGGCGGGAGAACCCTACGAGCGACAAGCCGCCCGCCAACCGCAGCGTCACTTCGCCGCCTTTTTCGGCGCGGGACATCCGGACGATGGTGCCCCGGAGAATGTTGCAGCCCGCGGAAACCGGAATATGGGCAGCGACTTCGACGGCCGTGGCTTTGGAGAGCGCCAACACCTTCATCCCTTGAGTAAGTCCCATCAGCTGGGCACTTTCCTGAGTGAGTGTGGCACGAACCGTGTTTTCGTCATCAATCTTGAGGTAGACCCGTACGCGGGCTGGGCCGTGTTCGACTTTGTTCACGACGGCGGGAAGGTGATTACGCATCGAGGTGCGCAGAGTGGACGCCGAGAGGTTCGCAAGTTCCGGTACGTGTTCGGCTTCAAAGTCGGCGAGCACCGCGGCACGGGCTGCGGCAAGGCGCGTGGCGAGTTTGACGACCTGCAGTCCCACGGGCGTCAAACGCGTGCCGCCCCCTTTGACGCCGCCGACGTTTTTTTCAACGAGCGGGCTTCCGGCGAGGTTGCTTAAGGTTTCAATCGCCTGCCAGGCGGCCTTGTAAGAAACCCCCGCGGTGCGGGCGGCTTCCGAAATGGAACCCGTGTCCTGGATGCGGCGGAGAATGTCGAGGCGTTTGTCGACGATGCTTCCCAACTGCTGCGTGAGACCGATGGGGTCAGCAATTTTTTCGGAAAAATCGGATGGTTGTTGGGTGTCTGGGGTTTTAGCCATGTTGTTTTTTTGAATGAGTGAGGGAAACGAACAAGCTAAATTGTAAAGCTACTCAACTTGGCGTAATGCAAAAAAAGAATAACGCTGTTACCATTGCGTTGTTCACTAATGGCATAGCGTTAATGGCATAACGCTTAACGGAAAGCTGTAAACCTTTTATTGAAAGATTGGAAAAGATACTTTTAGGGGAATCGATAAAATGAAATCTATCGCTGTTAAGGCCGCCGTCGCGACCGTTTTTGCCGCGCTCTCTGCAGGTGCCTTAGCTGACGAAATCCACGTCGCCGTGGCTGCGAACTTCACGGGCCCTGCGAAGGATCTGGCTCCGATTTTTGAACTGCAGACCGGCCACAAGGTGATCCTCTCATTCGGTTCCACCGGTATGTTCTACGGCCAGATTAAGAACGGCGCCACCTACGATATCCTCCTCGCGGCGGATGCCAAGACCCCGAAGAAGGCTGTGGCCGAAGGCTACGGTGTGGGTTCTTCCGTCTTCACGTATGCCGTGGGCAAGCTCGTTTTCTGGTCAGCTGACGCCGGCAAGATTAAGAATGGCCAACAGGTGATTCAGAAGGTCGATTTCAATAAGTGCGCCGTCGCGAATCCGAAGCTCGCGCCCTATGGTCTCGCTGCTTATGAAACCCTCGAACACATGAAGGCTATGGCGAAGGTGCAGCCGAAATTCGTGGAAGGCGACAACATCGGCAAGACCTACCAGTATGTGAAGACCGGCAATGCTGAAGTGGGCTTCGTGGCGCTGAGTCAGGTCTTTAAGAACGGCAAGCTCACCTCCGGTTCCGGCTGGATCGTGCCTGCGGACTACTACGGCAAGATCGCTCAGGACGCCGTGCTTTTGAAGAACGGCAAGTCGCCTGCAGCTGCCAACCAGTTCCTGCAGTTTCTCAAAGGACCGGAAGCCGCCAAGGTGAAGGTGGCCTACGGATACGGCGACCAGTAATCGGCCTATGGGTGACTGAGAGAGCGTGATGGAAGCTATTTCTCTGGAGCCCGTGTGGCTCAGTTTGGAACTCGCGGTCGTCACGACCGTTGTCCTTCTGGCGCTCTCAACGCCCTTGGCTTGGTGGCTCGCACGCTCCAAAAGTGCGTGGTGTGCCCCCGTCGGGGCAGTGGTGACGTTGCCCCTCGTGCTGCCCCCGTCGGTGATGGGTTTTTATATTCTCGTCGTTTTGGGACCGCACGGTCCCTTGGGACAGTTCACGCAGAGCATGGGGTGGGGACTCCTCACCTTTACGTTCCCGGGGCTTGTGATCGGGTCGCTCGTTTATTCGTTGCCCTTTGCCGTGCAGCCCCTGCAGGGCGCGTTTGAGGCGTTGGGTGACCGGCCGATGGAAGTGGCGGCAACCTTGGGGGCCAAACCCATCGATGCCTTCTTCAGCGTGGTGCTTCCCCTCGTGCGTCCGGGGGTTTTTACGGCGACGGTGCTGACGTTTGCACATACGATCGGTGAATTCGGCGTCGTCCTCATGATCGGCGGCAATATTCCCGGGAAAACCCAGGTGGTTTCAACGGAGATTTACACGTTCGTTGAGGCCATGGAATACGATAAGGCGCACATTCTGGCGGGCGGCATGCTCGTCTTCTCCTTTATCGTGCTGCTCGCTTTGAGTTTCCTCAACCGCCGCGCTAAAGCGGTGAGTTTCTAAGGAGTCCGCAGTGTCTGGATTCGTCGAAATTCGTTTGGATCGGCCGGCGGGTTTTTCGCTCGATGTGAAATTTACGGTGCCTGACGACGGGGTGACGGCTTTGTTCGGGCCCTCGGGATGCGGCAAGACGACGGTACTGCGGTCGGTTGCCGGACTTGAGCACGCCGAGGGGCGCGTCGAGATGGCCGGCCACGTTTGGCAGGATGACGAAAAGAAGATTTTTGTGCCGACGTACGCACGCCGTCTGGGTTATGTGTTTCAGGAAGCGAGCCTTTTTGATCACCTTTCCATCCGTCAGAATTTGGAATACGGTATGAAGCGCATTAAGGACGCCGATGCCGGAGAACGCTTGAACGAAGCCGTGGAACTCTTGGAAATCGGACACCTTTTGACGCGCCGTACGTCGGAACTCTCCGGGGGTGAGCGTCAGCGCGTTGCCATTGCCCGCTGTCTGGCGGTGCGCCCTACGGCGCTTCTGATGGATGAACCGTTGGCAAGCCTTGACAATCAGCGTCGTCGAGAAATCATGCCGTGGCTTGAGAAGCTGCGTGAAACGCTCAATATTCCGATTCTTTACGTGACGCATTCCGATGAGGAAGTGATGCGGTTTGCGGATCGCGTCGTGATGCTCAAAGCCGGGCGCAAACTCGCCGAAGGTTCGGTGGAAGACGTTTTTGCCCGCAACCGAACGCTTACGTCGATTCCGGCGGAAATTTTGGAACGCGACGAAGAAGGACACCGGATTCACGTGAAGGTGCCGGATTTGGGCGGGGCGGAAATTTGGATTGCTGCGGTGCCGGGCGCCGTGGGGTCGACGGTTCTGCTCGATCTTTCCGCCAAAGAAAGAGTGCTGCAAAACTGACGGTTCCAAACTTTCCAATAGTCGGCAATTCAGGCCTTTTTCTGATGTCGGCGCTCGGGCGGTGCTTATACAATAACGACACCGAACAAATCGTGAGACGAGCGGTTCGGAGGTGACTCTTCCGAGCCGCTTTTTTTGAAACTTTTTTAGGAACACTGCGACGATGTCGATCCGTCATTTTCTGAAGCTGGCTGACTTCACGGCCGAAGAACTCAACTACATGTTGGAACGCGCTCACGCCATTAAGGCGCTCGTGAAGAACGGCGTTGCCTACGAGCCTTTCCACGGCAAGACGCTTCTGATGATTTTTGAAAAGGCGAGTACCCGTACGCGTGTTTCCTTCGAAACGGGCTTTTATCAGTTCGGCGGCAACGTCATCAACTTGACGAGCCAGGGCTCGCAGTTGGGGCGCTCGGAATCCATCGAAGATACGGCGAAGGTGGTGTCCCGGATGGTCGACCTCGTCATGATTCGTACGTTCGGACAGGATCGTCTGGAAGCGTTTGCGAAAAACAGCAAGGTGCCCGTCATCAACGGTCTTACGAATGAATACCACCCCGTGCAGATCATGACGGACATCATGACCTTTGAAGAACACTGCGGTTCCATCAAGGGGAAGAAGGTGGCGTGGATCGGCGACGCCAACAACATGAGCTACTCGTGGTTGGAAGCCGCAAAGATTTTGGGCTTCCATCTGACGCTCGCGATCCCCGAAGGGTACGAACTTGATAAGACGCTCTTCCCCGAAGGCGACTACTACGATGTGGTGCGTGATCCGGTGGAAGCCGCTAAGGGCGCCGATCTCGTGACGACCGACGTCTGGACCTCGATGGGCTTTGAAGAAGAAAACGACAAGCGCCGCAAGGATTTTGCCGACTACCAGGTGAACGCGGCCGTCATGGCGGCCGCGAACCCCGGCGCCGTCTTCATGCACTGCCTGCCGGCGCATCGCGGCGAAGAAGTGACGGCGGACGTGATCGACGGGCCGCAGTCCGTGGTGTGGAATGAAGCCGAAAACCGCCTGCATGCTCAGAAGGGCATCATGGAATTCTGCCTTCTCGGCATGATCAAGACCGGTAAGAAGGCCTAAGGCGTGGCGGCAGATCATCCTATCGACGCATCGGGACTCGTCCGTCTCAGTAAGCGCATGAGTGAACTGGGGCTCGCGAGTCGGCGTGAAGCCGACGCTTGGATTGAGTCCGGGCGGGTGTTGGTGAACGGCCGCCCGGCGGTTTTGGGGCAGAAAGTGGGACCTGCCGACAAAATTACCGTGGCGGCTTCCGCCAAAGCTGAGCAGGGCGAACGTGTGACCGTCATTCTCAATAAGCCCGTAGGGTACGTGAGCGGTCAGGCCGAGGACGGCTATGAACCGGCGAAGGTTTTAATTCGGCCGGAAAACCGTTGGCGGGAGGATAAAAGCCCCCGGCGGTTTTCACGTCGGCAGTTGGAACACTTGGTTCCTGCGGGACGTCTTGACATCGATTCCGTCGGAATGTTGGTTCTCACGCAGGACGGACGCGTTGCCAAACGGATCATCGACGAAAAAAGTACGGTGGACAAGGAGTACATCGTTCGTGTCGCGAACGCGGACGGTACGGTGCCGCCGCAGTTGTCGGAAAAGAATCTGAAGCTTCTGAATTTCGGACTGTCGCTTGACGGCGAAAAACTGCTTCCTGCGAAGGTTGAGTGGTTAAACGAGGACGAACTCCGCTTTGTGCTCCGGGAAGGAAAAAAGCGGCAGATTCGACGGATGTGCGAAGCCGTTGGACTCAAAGTCGTCCGTTTGAAACGCGTCCGTGTGGGCGGCGTGGTTCTGGGGCGGCTCCCCGTGGGCTGCTGGCGCTATTTGGGCGAAAACGAACGCTTCTGAAGCGGCTAAAATTCGAACCCGTTCTCTTTTTTTGGGGGACGGGTTTTTCATTTGAAAGGCACTTGCTATGGCCGACCAAACCAACACTGAAGACGATGATGACGAGGGCGTGAAGCTCCCGGGGCTTCCTGCCAATACGAAAAACTACATGACGCCCGCCTGCTATCGGCGGCTGTTGGATGAGCGAGAGCATTTGGTGAACGTCGAACGGCCGCAGGTGGTGAACGTCGTCGCCTGGGCCGCGAGCAACGGCGACCGCAGTGAAAACGGGGACTACCAGTACGGTAAGCGCCGTCTGCGCGAAATTGACCGCCGCATCCGCTTTCTCAATAAGCGGGTGGAAAGTGCCGAAGTGGTGGATCCCGAGACGCGTCCGGCAACGGATCAGGTGTTTTTCGGGGCGACGGTGACGTATGAAAACCTCACGGACGGTACCGAACACACAATCCGCATCGTAGGGATTGATGAAGCCGATCCCGAACACGGCGACGTGAGTTGGATCAGCCCTATTGCCCGTGTGTTTTTGAAGGCTCGGGAAGGCGACGAAGTCAAGCTCCCGACCCCGGCGACGATTGATCACCCGGCACGCGTGGAAACGTTGGAAATCGTGGAAGTTAAATACACAAGCGAACAACCCTATTAACTGTAGGGGAAAATTTCTAGATTAGGGGGTGTTGATAAAGTCGCCCCCGAGAGACTCGCCGCAATGCATTGGTTTGTCGTGCAGCGGCGAGTTTTTTTCGCGCAAAAGCTTCCATCGGGTGCAAGAACTCCTGAACCTACGTGTAGCAAGATGCCTATCATGACAAGCTTGGGGTTTCGGGAATTCAGAAATATGCCAGACGTACCCCGAAATTTCGCTAGCTGCACAAATCTACGACAGGTGGGTTACAAATATCCCAAACCGAGCAGGTTCCGACTAGCATTTAAGTCGGTGTGCGTCTGGTAACCACAAGAGCACTGGAAGCGGTGCTTTTTACGTACACCGATCTTTACACAACAGGCACAGGTCCGGCTCGTGTAGTGAGTATCGACAAACATCACTTCCGAACCTTCCCGTTTACATGACGGCCTTTCTCTGCCGGCATCAAACCGCGAGTTTGCGGCCGTCGTCGAGCAATCGGGCCACCGCCGTTACCATCGGCAGTTGCTTTAACTGCAGAAGCGTATGAACGAGGTGCTTGCGGTTCTTCACTTGGATGATGAGGTGAAGGTCGTGTTCTTCGAGCATGGTGCCTTTCTTTTCATCCGTCATCGTTACGCCGATGATGGATGAGCCTTCTTTGGCAAGTTCCGCGGCAACTGCGGGGAGCGCGGAGAGTTCGTCCGTGACGGTGAGTTCCACCGGTACCGGGAAGCGGCTGTCGGCGGGGAGTTCCTCGCGCCAGCGGGCTTCGGCCCAGTGGGGAGCCGCGTGTTCCCGGCCGTGTTTGGTATGTTCGCAGTCGGCACGGTGAATGGAGAGGCCGTGTCCCTTGCGATTGAAGCTCCAAACGGCGTCGCCCGGTATTGGGTGGCAGCAGCTCGCAAGCTGCACGGCAATGCCTTCCGTCCCTTCGATGAGGTTGCCGGAGGAAGCGGTGTCTTTCTTTTTCTTTTCGGTGAGGTAATCAGCGACTTTGGCGATGATGGCGTCGGAGAACTGCTTGCCGAGCCCCACGTCGGCAAAAAGCGCCGCCTTATTTTCGCAGCCGGCGTTTTTGACGATCGTCGCCCACGCGGCGTCCGGAATGTTGTCAAAGTGCAGAGACGCTTCGGCGGCGGCTTTTCTCAAAAGTTCTTCACCGAGCGTTACGCTTTCGGCGTGGTTACGGTTTCTCAGATACTGACGGATTTCGGCCCTCGCCCGACCGCTTCGCACGTAGTTGAGCCATTGAGGATCGGGGTGCGCCGTCTCGGACGTGATGATTTCCACCATGTCGCCGTTTTTAAGTTCGGACGTGAGGGACTTTTCTTCGCCGTTGATGCGGCATCCGCAGGCTTTGTTGCCGACGTCCGTGTGAATCTGGTAGGCAAAGTCGACGGCGCAGGATCCCTGGGGGAGTCCCACGGTTTTGGATTTCGGCGTAAAGACGTAGATCTGATTGGGAAGCAGATCGATCTTGATGTTTTCGATGAATTCAGAGGAGTCCGTACTGGTGCGCTGAATGTCAAGAAGGCTCTGCAGCCAGGCGGCGACGAGCTTTTGCAGTTCGCTCGTGTCGAGCCCGTCGTTGTACATCCAGTGCGAAAGAAGCCCCATTTCATCAATGCGGTGCATCGCTTCGGTACGGATTTGGTATTCGATCGGGGTGCCCGAGGGACCGATCACCGTGGTGTGCAGACTTTGGTAGCCGTTCGCTTTTGGGATGGCGATGAAGTCCTTAAAGCGCCGATGCACCGGTTTGTAGAGTTGATGAATGGCGCAAAGCGCCAGGTAGCACTCTTCCTTGGTGCGCACGATGACGCGGAAGCCGTAAATGTCCAGGACGTCTGAAAAAGAGGCGTGCGTCTCCTTCATGCGGTTGTAAATCCCGTAGATCGTGCGGTCGCGCCCCTGCACCTGCGCAATGATGTGGTGCTTCGGGAGAATGTCGCGGGTTTCCCGCAGAATCCTCTCCAACACCGCGCGGCGTTTGCCGCGGGTCGCAATGACGTTGTGACGCAGCACTTCATAGCGGCGCGGGTATTTGTTGTAAAACGAGAGTTCCTGCAGTTCTCGAAAAACGTGATTTAACCCCAGGCGATGTGCGATCGGAACATAAATTTCCAGGGTTTCCGTCGCAATGCGCCGACGTTTGTCGGGGCGCATGATGCCCAAGGTGCGGAGGTTGTGGATGCGGTCGGCGAGCTTCACCAAAATGACGCGCACGTCGCGGCTCATCGCGAGCAGCATCTTGCGGAAACTTTCGGCTTGGGCGATTTCGTTGGAGGAGAACTTGAGTTTGTCGAGTTTACTCACCCCGTCCACGATTTCGGTAACTTCGACGCCGAACTGCTCGGCCATTTCGATTTTAGCGACCCCCGTGTCTTCCAAGACGTCGTGCATGAGTCCGGCGCAGATTGTGATGGCATCAAGGTGCCATTCGGCAAGGATCGTCGCCACGGCGAGAGGGTGCGTAATGTAGGGTTCGCCCGACTTACGGAATTGCCCGAGGTGCGCGTCATCGGCGTAGCGGAAGGCGCTTTGAATGCGTTTGACGTCGCTTTCCGAGAGGTACTGCCGGCAGCGCGCCAAAAGTTCGGCGGAGGTGGCGATGATCTTCGGCTTCACCATCGGGGTGTAAAGCGGCAGATCGGCGTCTTCGGAAACGATTTCATCGGCCCGGCGATCAAGGTACGCGTCGTCGTAATCTTCTTCGTGGCGTTGGCTTTGAGTCGGAATAACCGGCCGCGGAGCTACCGTGACATTGCGGAAGGCGGCATCGGTAAGATTGACGGATGCGGGCATGATGAATGATTCCCTGAAAAAACTTCGCCGCGCTGTCCCTTGTGTTCGGGATGCGCGGCGTTTTTATTATGTCTGATTCGGCAGGGCGTCGTTGCGAAAAGTCAGCCTGCCGGGCTCAGCGGCCCCGGGTGATGCAGGCTAAACGACGCGCTCAAGCATCTCACGGCCGACGTGGCCCTGAGCGATTTCGCGCAGAGCGACGACGCCCGGCTTATCCTTGGCTTCAACGTGCGGCGTGTGACCCTGGCTGATGAGCCGGGCGCGGTACGCTGCGCAGAGCACCAGTTCAAACCGGTTGGGGATCTTCTTGAGGCAGTCTTCAACAGTAATGCGTGCCATAGAAAGTGTGGAGTCCAGTAAGTTGAAAAAGAGGCGGAATCTTATACAGGAACGCCCAACGCGACAAATTGCTCGCGGTGGCGGACGGCCTGATGACGGTACGTCAGACGCGAAGCGGTGACGATGGACACGAGCTGAGAGAGCGCCGTATCGAAATTGTCGTTGATTATAACGAACTCAAACTCAGGAGCATGAGCAATTTCAGCGCCGGCGCCCATCAGTCGGCGCGTAATCGTCGCTTCGCTGTCGGTACCGCGTTTGTGAAGGCGGGAATTAAGGGCTTCGATGGAAGGCGGGAGGATGAAGACGCCCACGGTGTCCGCGAATTTTTCGCGCACCTGGCGCGCGCCCTGCCAGTCGATTTCAAGAAGAACGTCTTTGCCCGCGGCCATCTGCTGCTCGATCCAGATGCGGCTCGTGCCGTAGTAATTGCCGTGCACGAGCGCGGATTCTAAGAATTCGCCCTTGGCCTTACGTTCTTCAAATTCCGTCACGGACAGAAAGTGATATTCGCGGCCGTTGACTTCACCGGGGCGAGGATCACGGGTCGTATGGGAAATGGAGAGAAGAAGGTCTGGTTCCTTCGCCAAAAGCGCGTTTACGAGCGTGCTTTTGCCGGCCCCCGAAGGTGCCGTCACCATGAAGAGTCGCCCGGAATGACGGGCGGGAGTGGCTTTTTCAGACATGGCGGTGCAGTTCAAATAGATAAGACGGGCAATTTTAGAACACCCGTAAAAATAAGAATGCATTTGAATACAAAAATGCCGGCGACGCAAGCGCCCACCGGCTAGATGTCCTGTCAACTTTATGCGTAACTGAAGTCAGAGGCCCTGCAGGAACTTTCACTGAAAATTTTACTTTAGCAAAGGAAATTTTTTCAAGTTTTTCATTGGAATTTTGTTTCGAAAAAGATGACGACAGGTGAAAAAAGCGCCCGCATACCCGATACAATGGCGGCTGCTTAATTTTTCGTCTTTTTCCTGAGGAAAAGACACTACCCATCGTTAGGGGAGAAACCTCCTATGCAGTACCACTTCCCGGTTGTCATCATTGATGAGGACTACCACTCGGAAAACGTCGCCGGTCTCGGAATCCGAGATCTCGCGAAGGCGATTGAAGCACAAGGCGTCGAAGTTCGTGCCGTGACGACCTTTTCTGATTTGTCGGGGCTTGCGAAGCAGGCGAGCCGTACGTCGGGCTTTTTGGTGAGTCTCGATGACGACGATTTTTCCGAAACCGGTGAAGAGAACGAAGCGATTCACGACCTGCGGGAATTCGTGCGTGAGGTGCGCCGTTCCAATCCCGACGTGCCGATTTTTCTTTATGGGGAAACGAAGACGGCGACGTCAATCCCGAATGACGTCCTCCGGGAACTGCACGGCTTCATTCATATGTTCGAAGACACCCCCGAATTCGTGGCGCGCTACATCGTACGAGAAGCCCGCGAATATCTGGCAAGTCTTCCGCCGCCTTTTTTTAAGGCATTGACGCACTATGCGGCCGATTCCTCTTATTCCTGGCACTGCCCGGGGCACTCGGGCGGCGTGGCGTTCTTAAAGAGTCCTGTGGGGCAGATGTTTCACCAGTTCTTCGGCGAAAACATGCTCCGCGCAGACGTCTGCAATGCCGTGGAAGAGCTGGGGCAGCTGTTGGATCACACGGGGCCTGTGGCGAAGTCCGAACAGAATGCCGCACGTATCTTCGGCTGCGACAACTTGTTCTTCGTGACGAACGGCACGTCCACGTCCAATAAGATCGTCTGGAACTACACGGTGGCGCCGGGCGACATCGTGATCGTCGACCGCAACTGCCATAAGTCGATTCTGCATGCCATTACGTTGACGGGGGCCGTGCCGGTGTTTCTGATGCCCACCCGCAACCACTACGGCATCATCGGACCGATCCCGAAAGAAGAATTCGAGTGGGAGACGATTCAGAAGAAAATCGCCGCCAATCCCCTCATCAAGGACAAGACGAAGAAACCGCGCGTTCTGACGATTACGCAGTCCACGTACGACGGCATCGTCTACAACGACGAAGTGATCAAGGCGAAATTGGACGGCAAGGTGGACATTCTTCAT
>OIWS01002368.1_pt1 | contig 15555 bp, 13 predicted proteins | sample 1587611 | NCBI WGS metagenome assembly OIWS01 (sample SAMEA3888919, study PRJEB22519) | human gut metagenome | biome: human gut; feature: human-associated habitat; material: faeces | place: Denmark | collected 2010 | reverse complement strand
TCAATTATACCTTTCTTCGTAATGCATTTCGCACTGCTCTACTCAATGAAATGGAGACTATTCTGGGGCCTTCTTTCAAAAAAACGAAAGCCAAATGCTATACGGAACATAAACACGGTTTTTATGTTTATGCAAAACCAAACAAATGCGACCCTACTGTTGTTACTAAATACATTGGCCGTTATCTTGGCCGCCCTGTGATTGCTACTTCTCGTATTGATAATTACGATGGCGAAACTGTCACTTTCCATTATAATCGCCATGAAGATAACAAACTTGTCGTTGAAACCATTCCTGCTATGGATTTTATAAAACGCTTAATTCGTCATATTCCCAAAAAGCATTTTAAAATGATCCGTTATGGTGGCCTTTATGCCCGCTATCGTGATGTTGACAAACATCTTTATCGTGCCATCTCCAAAAATTTCCACCCTTTTTTACGCAACTTCAACAAATGACGTGTTGCCATTCTTGGTGCATTTGATTACGATTCACTTAAATGTCCGGATTGCGGACATGAAATGAATTTTCTTGAACTATACTTTAATCACCAGCGTATTTCCCTCGAAGAAATGTACGAGAATGTTATGTCCAAACCTCGTAGAAAGCGGTCTTCCGCTTAGTTTTTAATCGTTCTCTACAATCATTAGGTAAATGCACCTATTTTTATCCTATCTATCGTATGTTCGATGAACATACGTTATTTTTCATGTCTAAAAAAAGCAGAATTTCCTATAAAGGAAAAAAAGCAGCTAATCTATTTTTCATAGACTAACTGCTCATGTTAAGTTCCATATTCAATTTTATTCTACAAATCCGGCAGTGAAATTCGGTCGTATGCGCCATTTTTCTTATCTTCCGGGTGTGGCTCCAGTCCTATAATCGTAATATCCTTCTGATCCGGACCGTAAACCCAGTACATTCTCATTGCACCACTGGTTTTATTTTCCAGATAAGATTGCCACACTTTCATTCCATAACGTCTGGATAATGGCTCTATTTCATGGGTTTGAAGACTCGGATAACCCGGATCAGCCGACAACAGCTTTAAAGCCTTTCCCCATTTTTTATACAACTGTTCTTCCTTCTTTTTTATATTACCGGAACGATATTTCTCCTGCAGATTTAACCAAAGTTCCTGCATTTCAGGAATTCCCATTCGTATATTAAAATTCATCTCTTATTCCTTTTAAAAATCTGACAGGTCAATAGCTGGGGAAACATCGCCTCTCTTAAAGTTACTTACTGCACGATCCATATCTGCCAGAGTTCTGGCCGAAATGCTCTCTGGCACTACCGGTTCCCGAGGTTCTAGAATAATGCAGCCATTTCTGTATTCTTTTACATTATAATACTGATAAGCAGCTCCTCTGAGCGTAATTCTTTTTTTGTTATCCAGATGGGCAACATAATCTTTCATTGCTTCCATTATCAACACCTCCTGCGCAAGTATTCATGTAGGAAATCCCACCTCTTGTTATTATAATACGCTTTTCTATATTTTCTGTCAATCCAATTTTGTTTATTCCTGTTAAAATCAGGAGAAACCATAACCATCAATGTTCTTGTTCTATTGCTCTCATATTCACGGTTCCGTGTATATCGTCTGTCTCTAAGTAAAACGCAGGATGTTCTATTCTCACTTTTAAACGATGCACTGGAAACATTTGATGAGGTTTCTCAGGAAATTATTACGGATAACATGAAAACCGTCTGAATAACCGATTAAAACATTTTTGCAAATATCGACTTCTGATCATTGACGAACCGGGTTATCTTCTCATCAACAAAGAAGATCCCAATTTGTTTTTCCAGTTGATTGATATGAGATATGAAAAGAAAAGTACCATTTTGACAACAAATATAAACTTTAGCGATTGGGACTCTGTATTTTATGATGCAGTTGTAACAAATGCTATTTTAGACAGAGTTCTGCATCACGCACATGTGATCACGATATCCGGTAGATCTTATAGATTGAAGGATCATATAAAAACTGAAAATTAGGAAAATGTACATTATTATTTTGGAACTTTTGTACATTTTAATATTGACATTTATACCTATGTTATATTGATATCATAGTTTTGGTTGACAGCAAGTGTCAACCTGTAACCTATATTTTATTTGTCAGTGGACTTCATACTCAAGATTTTCCTGACATATCTATAGTATGTGCTCTTAGTCATGCCAAGCTGCTTCATCAATTCAAATGGTCGGATTTCTCCCGATACCACTTTCTGATAATGCTCTGTAAACTCTTCAAGAGACATTACCACTGGTCTGCCATAATCATCCCAATCACCTCTGGATTTCTTTGCATCAATACCTTCACGTTGCCGCTTCTCTTTCTTCTCAATCTCTGCCTGTGCCATAGCTGCATATAGCTCAATCAGCATATTATTGATGGTTTCCATCAGCATACGAGCCATAGCATTATCCAGCTTTGATAAATCCATAAACGTAGTTGGAAGCTCCAATATCTTTACACGGATGCCATTATCCCTGTAATACTGCAATTTCTTTAATGTCTCCTGCTTATTTCTACCAAGCCTGTCTACCTCAGTAATAATCAATTCGTCACCAGCTCTTAATACATCCTCTTTCAACACCTGGTATCTCGGACAATTAAAATTTTTTCCTGTCTGCTGGTCTGTCCAGTTCCAGATTGTTCTGCTCACAATAGGCTGTAATCTCCTTGATACCTCTATCTAAATGCTGTTCCCTTGTACTTGTTCTGTGATAACCATATCTCTTCATGATTATTCGCTCCTTCCTTAGTCCTGAAATGTTTACATAAAAAATGAGACTTCCCATAACAGGAAGTTCCTACTTTTTGGCACTGTTTACCAATCGTTTTTCTCTAGTTCCTAAATGTACACTTTTTGAAACCACCTCCTTTTCGAAAAATAAACATAAAAAAAGAAGGTATATTTCAACCTTCTTTCCTATCTATACCTTTTAATCTGTATTTGCATATTAAATTTCTATAAGTGTTTGTCGGCATTTTATTTTCATACTCTTACCAAAAAATTTAGCTTCAATAATCTTGTCTGCTAATTTCATAACGCACTCATATTCCTGCATGTAATTATCCATCAAAACCACTTCTCCGTGTGCAATATCGTTTCTCAACGAAACCATATTTGAAATGATATCTTTATCTCCTGCAATATTATGACGTTTTAAAAACCACATTATCTTATGATAAATATTTTCAAATACCACTTCAAATAATGCACCACCCACATTACCACATAAATCATCTAAACGATTTTCCTGCGTTGAAACACCATATGCATTTGTTAAAATCTGCTCTACATATCGCCTTGTATAAGACATTCCTTTATCAATATTAGCTTTTTCAATCATAAAATCATCTTTGACAATAATTTCGATTATTTTAAAAAAAGCGAAGAATGCATCCTCCTTATTCTCAGTAAGCAGATAATTTTCCTTCGTCGCTACAGCATACATTTGTAACACACTTTGAAGCAATTCCTTCTTTTTTCTTACCCTACTATACCTCTGATTAATTTCAGATATCTGTTGCATTTTTCTTTGACTAAGCTGCATATTGATAGCAGGCATATCATTTTCTGTACTTTCAATCACCACACTATTTACATCAAATGGTATATCTGTCATATAAACAAACAACTCGATTGCCCTTTTAATTTTATCTTTTGCCTCCCACAAATTCTTATTCTGTGAATAATATGCTACCTGTAGATAATCTGATTCCTTAAAAGCGTAATCATGATTCTTTTTAATTACAAAATAACAATCATTTATCTTAAACGGCATATCTCCTTTAAGAACAACCTGGAAAATAAAATCAGTACACATATCCACAGTATCAACAACTTCAACTTTCGCACCGTACTTATACATTGAGTACCTCCTTATCATTTTGTTTTTATCTGCAATAACAAGAAAACCCCATCAGACAGATTTCTCTATCCAATGGGGCCTCTATGTCATATCGTCTGATTCCACATCATTATATTATTTTCTTACATCAAACTCTGCATCGTTTGGCGTAAAATTGGCGTATTTTTGTAATTTTACAAATTTCCACCAATAAGGTACATCACGTTTTTAGTAAAGCTTTGCACCTGCTGGAATGTGGTCATCAACCATAAGAAGATGAAGTTCTTCATCCTCTGAATCCTTAAGATTGTTTACTGCTGAAAGTAACATACCGCAAGATTCAATTCCCATCATCTTACGTGGTGGAAGATTTGTGATGGCAATAAGTGTCTTTCCAACAAGCTCTTCTGGCTCATAATAAGCGTGGATTCCGCTTAAAATAGTGCGGTCTGTGCCTGTTCCGTCATCTAAAGTAAACTGTAATAATTTCTTTGACTTAGGAACTGCTACACACTCTTTTACCTTAACAGCTCTGAAATCTGGCTTACTGAATGTGTCGAAATCTACTTCTTCCTCAAATAAAGGCTCAATCTTTACATTAGAGAAATCAATCTTCTCTGGCTCAGCTTTTACCTCTTCTGAAGGCTTAGAACTTACGCCATTTTCAGCATTTTATTTATCCAAACTCTTCATCGTCGGGAACAACAACACATCCCTAATCGCAGGTGAATTTGTCAACAACATTACCAAACGGTCAATTCCGTATCCAATACCACCTGTTGGAGGCATACCAATGCTCAATGCATTTAAGAAGTCTTCATCTGTATGGTTTGCTTCTTCATCTCCTGCTGCAAAGGCTTCTTCCTGTGCGGCAAAACGTTCACGCTGGTCGATTGGGTCATTTAATTCAGAGTAGGCATTTGCCATTTCGCGTCCATAGATAAATAATTCGAAACGTTCTACATAATCTGGATTTTCTGGTTTTCTCTTAGTAAGTGGAGAGATTTCAACCGGATGGTCCATAACAAATGTAGGCTGAATCAATTTTTCCTCTACAAATTCCTCGAAGAATAAGTTAAGAATATCACCCTTTTCGTGTCTATCTTCGTATTCGATATGATGCTCGTCTGCAAGTTTCTTTGCTGCTGCCGTATCTGCAACTTCATTGAAATCTACACCTGCATACTTCTTTACTGCGTCAACCATAGTAATACGCTCAAATGGCTTACCAAGGTCAATCATTTCTTCTGCATAAGGAATGTTAGTAGTACCACATACTTCCTGTGCAACTGTACGGAACATATTCTCTGTCAAATCCATCATGCCATAATAATCGGTATATGCCTGATATAACTCCATCAAAGTAAATTCAGGATTGTGTCTTGCATCAGTACCCTCATTACGGAATACACGTCCGATTTCATATACACGCTCCAAACCACCAACAATCAATCTCTTTAAGTATAATTCCAAAGAGATACGAAGTTTTACGTCTTCAGAAAGTGCATTGTAATGGGTCTCAAATGGTCTTGCTGCTGCTCCACCTGCATTAGATACCAACATAGGTGTCTCTACTTCCATAAATCCCTGTCCATCTAAGAAACGACGAATACTACTTAAAATCTGGGAACGTTTGATAAAGGTTTCCTTTGATTCCTTGTTCATGATCAAATCTACATATCTCTGACGATATCTGGTATCTGTATCCGTAAGTCCATGGAACTTTTCTGGTAAAATCTGCAAACTTTTGCTAAGCATAGTCATTTCTTCTGCATGAATAGAAATTTCACCCGTCCTCGTGCGGAACAAATATCCTTTCACACCAAAAATATCACCAATATCTGATTTTTTGAAGTCAGCATAAGAATCCTGACCAATCGAATCTCTTGCAACGTAAATCTGCATATTTCCCTTCAAGTCCTGAATATTACAGAAAGATGCCTTACCCATAACACGCTTAAACATCATACGTCCTGCAATAGATACACGGATTGGACTCGCATCCATAATTTCTCTTCTCTCGTTATAATCTGCATTAATTGCATCTTTTTTCTGCTGTTCGTCCAAACCTTCTACATTTACCTCTGGTCTACCTGCAAGCAACTTTGCCTCATGTTCTTCATAAATGGCCTTTGCTTCCGTTGTATGATGGGTCTGGTCATATTTTGTAATTTTAAATGGGTCCTTGTCATTTGCCTGCAAATCTGCAAGTTTTTCACGTCTTACCTTAATTAACTGATTTACATCCTGCTGTGGCTTCTGCTGCTTCTGATTCTGTTCTGCCAAAATAGTTCATCCTTTCTTTTATACATCAAAACACAGAAGTACGAAGCCCGTCTATTCGGATAGTCTTTGTACTTCTGTCATTTACAATCGTACGATATTTGGGGCAAAGATACCTTGATTGTTTCGGTATTTGACCTGCCACAATCTTGCTATCATTGTATATTTCTAATAATGCTGCATAGATTAGTTTGATCTTTCAATCTCCAAAATTTTGTATTTTAAAATACCAACCTGAGTCTCTACTTCAACAGTATCGCCCTTCTTTGCTCCAATCAAAGCTTTTCCAACTGGTGATTCATTTGAAATCTTACCTTTTAAACTATTTGCCTCTGTAGAACCTACCATCTTGTATACAAGCTCTTCATTTTCTTCTACGTCCAAAATACGAACCTTACATCCGATATTGATTTTATCTAAGTCTACTTCTTCTTCTACAAAGACTTCTGCATTCTTTAAAATCTTTTCGATTTCTTCAATTCTTGCTTCAATGTCACGCTGCTCATCTTTCGCTGCATCGTATTCCGCATTTTCTGATAAATCGCCCTGTTCTCTGGCTTCCTTGATTTTCTGAGATACTTCTTTTCTGCGAACTACCTTTAAATCCTGTAACTCATCTTCCAGTGCCTTAAGACCTTCGTAAGTTAAAATATTTTTCTTTGCTTCCATAACACTACATCCTCCATATCAAAATTTCTCTAACATGGCTATCTGCAAATATACAGAGCCCGTTACGTTTCTAATCAGTATTCAAAATCAGTACTTTTCAAAAGTACCTTTCCTATAATAAATCGCATAATAACTTCATTGTATTATAGCCTATTCTAGCCCTAATGTCAATGAAATTCCCCCTCTTATCTTATCTCCAGTCGATCCACCTTCCACTGATAACGCTCCTTTATTTTCTCTAATTCCTCCCAACCCAATTCCATTACATTTCCTTCCCATTCTTCAAAAAAATCTGCCATATTGCGTAGTTTCCAATTTTGACTCTGCATAAATATAGCCGCAAAACGCGGACTGACTTTCTCTCCATAAATGCTTTGTGTAAATCCGCAGATAAGATTTCCATTTTTTACTCGATTTTTCATATATTCTTTTTGTATCTCGGTTATTCCAATCGCAAATACTTGATTTTTTTCCACTAACCAGGAATACTGACTAAGCTTTGTCCCAAGCACATCTACTATCATTTTTCCTCCCACATTGCTGGAAATTTTTCTTTTTATCTCAATAAGTAGTCCACATTCCTCCTCCACTTCCTCACATATTTTGTTCCATACACTTCCTCTTTTTGTCACAATTTCCAGATGCCTGACACGCGTTGCCAGTTCTCTACACAAAAAGAATGCCAAATTATTTCCTGTGTCCACAAGTACCACATCCAGCCCTTGCTCCTCTATCTGATAACGCTGCATCATTTGCTCCCATATTTCAGGAAAAAGACTATACCAGCAAATCCATTTTTTTTGATACTCAGGCATGGCATATTTTCTACAAACATCCTCTGAGAAATAAATAAGCTGTCTTGGATATTGCATATGTATTCTTCGAATACATTTTTCAAACCACGCTGTACCAAGCTTTCCCCCTTGCTCATATGTACAAGCCAATTCCATTACCGCCAGTTCTTCCTCTAAATACTCCTTTTCATATTCTCTACAAACCCCCCGTTTCTGATTAAACCACTGTAATAACCGCCTCTTTATCCCCATGCTCTCTTCTGGATCAGCAAAACATACTTCTATCATAGATCCGCTCCAACCCTTTTTTACTATATATACATTCAAATAAATTTCTATGACTAACAATTCTATCCTAACGGTTTCTGAATAAGTCACATGACACCATGCTTACTGCCTTTTTACACAGTCTCTAGGGGCTTTTAAGATTGTTACATTACTCATAACGAGCCAAAAGAAAAAAGAAAAGAACCAGGAGGTATCAAGTCCCGATTCTCTTCTTCACAAAGTATAGAGTCTATCAAAAATAAGTTATATCCTATCGAATTGTAAATTGATTTACAGCCTTACCTAATTCTTCTGCTGAAGTAGATAATCTTTCTGAATTTTGACTAAGTTCTTCTACTCCTTGTAGCTGTTTTCCAATCATACTATTTACATCCGTTACAGATGCTGCTGTTTGTTCAGATACAGCAGAAATTTCTTCAATTGCTGATAATGTAGCAGACCTGGTCTTTTCCATCTCCTGTACTCCAGCCAGAATACTTTCCAACTCGCTCATAAGTACATTGACCTGACTCTCCATTGAACGGAATGCATCGGTTGTATGGTCAACTGCCTCTTGCTGTTCATGGACAATGTTATCTGCCTCTTTTGCTGTATTCGCAGCATTCTTGGTTGTCTTTACAATTTCCTCAATAATCTTTTGAATCTCTTCTGCTGATGCCATAGACTGATCTGCCAATTTTCTAATTTCAGTTGCTACCACTGAAAAACCTCTTCCAGCCTCACCAGCTCTTGCGGCCTCAATAGATGCATTCAAAGATAATAGGTTCGTCTCAGAAGCAATTTCATTGATTACACCAACAATCTGTCCAATAGACTTAGACTGCTTCTCCAGCTTTTCAATACTCTCAATTACCACATTGGTAATCTCTGCTGTAGAATGACTCTTTTCACTCAATACAGTCATAGATTCCATACCAGTTCGAATCGATGTCTCTGTATCACTAGCTATATCACTGATCTTATGTGTATTTGTATTTACTACCTGAATACGATTTGACAAAGTATCCATCTCTCCCAGACAATCTACAGAATGCTCTGCCTGATTTGTTGTTCCAACCTCGATTTCCTCAACGGATTGCTCAATACTCTTAGAGGAACTTAAAAACTCTTGCGAATTGCGAATTACATCTTCCGATATACCTGTCAATTCGGATGTTACACCCTCCACTTGCTGTATCAGATGCTTCGTATGTGCAATCATATCACTGATGCCTGTTGCTAACGCTGCAAATTCATCTTTTCTTCTTGTACATATCTTAACTGTCAAATCACCATTTGAAACCTTTTTAATCTGTTTCATGATGTTCGATATTGTATGAGACATTCCCTGTGCAATAACCAATCCCAGTAACGCTGAAATGATAATCGATACAATTAATAATACAACTGTTACATTTCTAATACCGGATGCCTGTTGGTTAATCGTTGCAATTGGAATAAGACAACATACTGCTACCTCTGTATCTCCAACTTTAGACATTAAGAACAGATAAGAAGTTCCCTTATACTGCACTTCCTTCTGAAAAGATTTCTCCTCGCTTTTCATAGCCTTTTCAAAATATTTCTGACCTGAAAAATAAGTAGTTCCTTCCTTTTCTTCTATGCCTTCACCATATACCTCATATCCATCTCTAGTTACAAATGCAGAAATACAACCGTCTCCAACTTCCAACTGTCCAAGAATTTCCTGCATCTGTGCACGGCTCAAATCCAAAACTAAACATCCTTCTGCTGTTGGCACCTGACGAATAATTCGGATTGCATACTGATCCTGACTGGCATGCAAAGCCTCATCCACTTCTGGAATTGTTCCAAAATAATAATATTTTGTATTATCCTGTAAAGCTAATTTTCCCTGTTCTGTCTTTAAAAGTGCAGAATACAGATTATCCTCACCAGAATTAGTAGTAGTAATGGATGCCGCTGCATCTGTCAAAAGATACACATTATTCAAGAACTTATTATCTGTTACGTCATAGTTGAATTCCTTGTACTTCTCATTGTAATAGGACATACCCTCTACCGTACTAAGTTCTGAATATCCACCATTTACATAATTTTTAAGCTTACTATCTACAAATAAAGCATTATAATCGGTCTTTATCGTACCAAAAACAAAATCATAATACGATGTAGTTAATTCAATGGAACTGGAAACAGACTCTACATAGGTATTTTTAATACCTGAAGATGCCTTTGAATAAGAAACCATACCTAAAATAACTAAAAACAAAATAGGAATTACTATCAAACTATAAAGTTTCAGTTGAATACCATGATACCACTTTACCTTCTCTACTCGTTGATATTCCGTATTTGCCTCTCGTTCAGCCATTCGGATTTTTATTAATTTTATGATATCCTTTGGTGAATGAATCGCTACTTTCTGTCTTTGAATCTTTTGCTTTTTCTTGCGCCTTTTACCTAGCTTCAAAAGATTTCCCTTTTGTTTTCCATCTTTTTTAGGTGCTTTCTCTTTTATCCTCTTTTCCTTTTTTCTATGTATAAACTTTTTTTCTACTTTTCCGTTCTTCCGTTTCTCCTCTAGAATATTCTCTACATGCTCCTGCATGATCTCTGGTTTCTGCTCTGCTTGTAAAGGCTTTTCTACATCTGCCTTATGTTCATCTTTTTTCCGAAAAAGCATCCCCTTACTTTTTTTCGTCTCCTTACTCTTTTTTACCTTTGTATCCGATCTTTTTTTTCCTAAACCCATCCACAGTCCCCCCTTTGTGAAATTATGTTTAATTCATATACCCTAGTCCATATTCCATTACCACCATACTATCATCTTTTGTGATTTTTTTCAATATTTTTGTCCATTTTTTTGTATTTTTTTCAAGAAATGTAGATATTTTTGTGCATTTTGTCGCTTATTTAGCGTAATTTTTCTTTTAAACAATCAAATTCTTCTTTGGTAATAGTGTCCTGGCTATACCTTGCCTTCTGATAAAGCGCAAGCAATTCTGTTGTAGTATCTGCACTCATATGTTGACTCAATTCCTCTGCTGTTTTCACATTCTTTTCCCCATAATCCCTGTTCCAACTTTGTTCCACTCGCTTTTTAAATAGCCTTCTGATTTTTTCCCTATAACCCTTGTTCCAAATGCTCCAATTTCTTTTATGCTTCCTCTGAACGGTTGTCCTTTCCCTTTTTTCTGGAAAAATTCGTTCTTTTTCTTCCTCTATATCCTCTTTCTTTTCATAAAAACTCTTCCATATAGTATAAAAGAATAACGCGAACACAGCCAATACAAAAATAACGGCTAAAAGCTTTAAAAAGCACATAAGCACACTCATAATGACTTTTGCAATTTCTTCTATAATAGAAGGTCCCATGCTTTGCGTCTCATCTAAGGGTTGCGCTGTAAGTGTAGGCGTGGGCGTAAGCTCCAAAAACTGCTCTGTATATTCCTCTCGCTCCCCATGTACAAAATGAAGCAACCATTTTAACAGAGCGTAACAAATATGCAAAATGCGTTTTCCTATTCCATGAGTTGACATCTGGGTTGCCACGTATAAAATACCTGCACTACAAATAGAAAAAATCCCCAGTATTACTCCACCCTCTTTATATAAGCTACTCCTTTTTATCGTTCCAGTTGTAAGACAATTACTCCTATAATAACATTCCTGCTTCACCAGATATAAATTAAAAAAGTGAAGCCATAAAAAAGGAAGCCCAATCCACATAAAAAGGTGAAAAATATAGGTTGTATTTGTCACACCTGCATATATCAAACAGGGAATGCACAAAAGAAGCAGTGCAATACTATAATTTTCAGGCCAGAGTTTTACACGATTATTTTTTCGTATCGCAAAGGATATTCCTATGTCTACCATAGCATACAACACAAAAATGATTTTTTCCTTGCCATTTCTTCCAATAAAAAAGCAGTACAACACCAATATTCCATGCCCAAGAAAAAATGTCCAAAGTCGTTCTGCCCACTGACGAATACAAAATCCCCCTATTGCCACGATAAGCAACAATAAGGCATACCATACATTTCCCCTCTTTGGCTCTATGCCGTAAGAAATCGTAGCCACGATAAAAAATGCAAGTAAAAATAACTTGATAGAATTAAGGAAATGTATCAATCCATTTACAGAAAAAAACTTATTTTTCTCCTTCATGCTTCTCACCTCAATTCCCCATCTGCCACAATTTCCATAACCTGCTCCTGCAAATCTGGTGCAATCTGTATTTTCTCCATTTCATAATGAGGCAACATCCATATTAACTCCTCTGTCAACTCTCTGTGCTGTAGCATAACCTGTTGTGTAGATGCGGATTGACTTGTCGTTATCAACACATGTAGCCCTTCTCCCTTTAATTCTCTCTGTAAAAAAGATTCTGCCGATTCCAAAGCTACTTTTTTGTGTAAATCAACCCTTGCCAGTCCTTCATCTATCTGCCTCATATGATTGCTTCCTGCACCAGCTCCAATAGAAATAGAACTGGCATGTTCTGCATCTAGTCCATTTGTCACCATGGATACGACAATCTGCTGCCCTAAAAATTGTTCTGCCAACGTAGCTGCAAGTGATATGGTATACTCTTCCATTCTATTATCCAGCCCCATATCTTTTTCATCAAAATACAGTATCAGCTTTACCTCTTGCTCCGCTGTATATTCATAACAATTTACCTTCAATATGCCCGTCTTAGCAGAAGATTTCCAATTAATTTTACGCATACCATCATAACTTTGATAATCTCTAATACCCTGAAATGTAAACGGATCCTCATACAGTCTCTTTTTTGCCAGAGTCTGCCCAATCATTTGCTTTACATACATCGAAAGCAGTGGTGTTTGTACTCTTTTTGGAAATACATACACCCATTGCTCCTGTTTTTTTCTCATCACGTACTCTCTTGTATAAAAATAACTGCTTACAAAAACATCCATATCCCCCAATGCATAATAGCCTCGCTTCTGACAAACAAAGGGAAGAGAACGTTTGATTTTTTCATACATTCCAACAGAGAAAATATCATTTCGATAATATTGGTCACTGGTAACTCCAGACTTCTCCTCTTCAAATTTCCATTCCTTTGAAGTTGCAAATTTTACCTTTATTGCTGGTAACAACAATGCCTTTTGATTGATAATCTCCTCTACAAGCGTAAGAGTTTCCCCCTCATACGCGTATTCCTGTTCACAATACACACGTACCGTAAGATTCTTGTCCCACTTTTTACGAAATATCCACTGAATCAACAGATAAAAAATGCCAATCAGCATACCTGCTATGACAATCTGCATAAACAGCACCTCCCCTCTTTATATCTTTACCTTTATGATACAAAGTTTTCTGTAGGTACTTCCACAGATGACAAAATAGAATCCATGATTGCTTTTTGTTCTGCTGTCCTTAAATAACCTCCTGCCAATACCAGTCGATGCTCTAATACAAAAGGAGCAAGATATTTTATATCCTCAGGTATCACATAATTTCTCCCGCGAATAGCCGCCAATGACTGACAAGCCCTCATAAAAGCGAGCGTTCCTCTGGTACTTACCCCTAATTTGAGTTTTACATTCTTTCTGGTAGCTTCTACAATATGCAAAAGGTATTCTCTAACTTCCTGTCCAATGTGTACACCTTTCACCCATTCCTGCATCGTTATCAACTCTTGTGTCGTCATAACGGCAGAAAGTGCCGCATACGGACTCTCGCTGATATATCTATCCATAATCTCTAATTCCTGCGCAAAGGTAGGAAATCCCATGCTAATTTTCATCATAAAACGGTCCAATTGTGCCTCTGGCAATGGAAAAGTTCCTGCGGTTTCGATTGGATTTTCTGTGGCAATCACAAAAAATGGAGCAGCTAATTTTAACGTCTCTCCATCTAAGGTCACCTGTTTTTCCTCCATACACTCTAACAGGCTGGATTGCGTTCTAGGTGTTGCCCTGTTAATCTCATCTGCCAATAATATATTAGTAAAAATCGGACCCTTTTGCAGTGTAAATTCGCCAGATTTTTGATTATAAAAATGCAGACCTGTCACATCCGATGGCAACAAATCTGCTGTAAACTGAATTCTTGAAAATTCTCCCTCTATTGACTTTGCTAAAGACTTTGCAAGCATGGTCTTACCTGTTCCTGGCACATCTTCCAATAAAACATTTCCACCTGCCAGTAACACAGTAAGCACCAGCTCCACTACAGAGTCTTTTCCCATAATTACCTTCCCAATATTTTCTTTTACGTTTTGCATACGCTCCTTTATGATCTGTTCATTCATATAACCCCTCCTAATTTTTCTGTCATCGCAATAGATTACACCTATTCTCCCTATTCAAAATAAGCATCTAATCCGTCTGCAATCCCCTTTATCATTTTAGTTTGATAATCGGCATCTGAAAGCTTTTGATCCTCTTGTGCATTACTCATAAATCCCATCTCTAGAATTGTAACAGGCATCGAACTCCAGTTAATACCAGCCATTAAGTCTGTCTGCCAAACCCCTTTATTGTTCGCACCTGTCTCCTTAACAAAATGCGTCAATATGTCCTTGGAAAGTCGATAACTATCATCATACAAAGAAGCCACATAAGGACTATTCTTCGTGCCACAAATCGTCATTGCTCCATTTGTTTCTTTTATTTTAGAACCATTTGCATGAAGACGTACCAATACTTCTGCCCCTGCTTCCTTCGCCATGTCTGCACGCTCATGCGGGCTTAAATTAACATCATTGGATTCCCGCACCATAAAAACAGAATATCCACGTTGTGTTAGCTCCTCTTTCAATTTCTTAGCCACTTCCAAGGTAAGCTCATACTCTTTCTTTCCTGTAGAAACTCCGCTTGTACCAATGGTAGCCTTTGCCTTTTTCTTACTGGCTCCAGGTCCAATTGCCTCTTCCTCTGTATTTGCAGTTTCCTGATGCCCTGCATCAATAGCAATCAAATGTCCATCCACCACTGGCTCTGCTTGTGTCAAATATTCTGTTGCCACATAATATTCACCCTCGTCTATGCGAATTTTACTCCAGGTCTCACCTACACCAATTCGCATCACTTTTGCTCGCTCTGGCAACATTTTTACAACTTCGGAATCTGTAGAGCATGACTTACGAACATTAAGTTTTGTTGTCGTGTAAACATATTCCTCCACTTTTTCAAAAGATTCTCCATCTTCTTCAAAAACGACAGGTTTTGCACTCTGCTCTACCTTTTCGGTAGGTGCTGGTGTCGGACTCTCTGCCTTTTTTTCTTTTTTATTCGAACAGGAAGCCAGCATCAGGCATCCTACAAGCAGACACCCTACCAGTATTCCCTTTTTCATCTCGGCTATTATTCCTGTACCCTTGTTGTTCCCTCTATACATAACCATTACGAATCCTTTCAATACAAAAGTTATCTGTTCCTGTACTTTTTTTATTATATCATAAAACCATATTTCCGCAAGCTTCAAAAAAGGGCAAAAAAAAAGCCCAAAGCCTTGTTTATAAAGCCTTGAAGCTATACCAGTGCGGATGAAGGGACTTGAACCCCCACGGTCTCCCACTAGATCCTAAGTCTAGCGCGTCTGCCAATTCCGCCACATCCGCTTATAACCAAATATGAAATTGGTTTAAATGAGACATCGGGGATTCGAACCCCGGACAACTTGATTAAAAGTCAAGTGCTCT
>OIWS01002363.1_pt1 | contig 15577 bp, 14 predicted proteins | sample 1587611 | NCBI WGS metagenome assembly OIWS01 (sample SAMEA3888919, study PRJEB22519) | human gut metagenome | biome: human gut; feature: human-associated habitat; material: faeces | place: Denmark | collected 2010 | reverse complement strand
CCAGTACGGTGATGGTGGGGATGTACGTATAGTTCTGGCTTCGGGACGTGTGTTTATCTTCCCCGAAAATCCCCGGCACATAGTGCATCAGTTCTTCGTGTGTCAGCGGACGGTCACGGCGTATCTGGTTCGTATAACCAAAACGACTGGCTAGTCGCATAATTTGCTCCTTATCGGTGGTTAAGATTTACTGGTGTAATAAATGAAAAAAGCCGCGTCTCCCGGAGAAGACGCGGCCTGATGGATGAAATCAATGAGGTTTATTGTCTGAGAAGCCCTCCACTGGCGAGCCACGCATTAAGCTGTTTTCCGGCATCAGCTTCAGAGTTCCGGCAGCGCCAGCGTCGCTGACCTTCCGCGTTGCGGATAACCCGACGGAAATGCATTCCCGGGTCATCCTGGATAAACACATTGCGGTAAGCGGTTATGACAGCAACCGCCTGCCCGTATGAGAAAGATCCTTCAGCCAGGACATACTCTGTGTAACCCGGCATATCTGTTTTCTCCTGATAAATAAAAAGCCTCTGCCACGCGTTGTGACAGAGGCTGAAGCATGAAACTGACTTCAGGGATCAGTTAACGTTTTTTCCGGAAACGGTAATCAGCAGTGGATGGTAGTCCTGGGGATCGAAAACCGATAACGGCAGACTGACACGATGGCCGTTACTTTCTTCAGTTGCTTTAATGATTTCGGTTGTGGCGACATTTTCCACGCACTCCGTTTCCAGAAATGCGTCTGTGGTTCGCGTGGCATTACTGTCACCAAAGGCTTCCGTTTCCATTTTTCTGGTCACCAGCGTCTGACCATATTTGTCTTTGAGTTGCAGAGTGATGGTGAGGGGGCCAAATCCTTCATCGTTTCCGCCATTATCCAGCCGGAACTGGTAAGCACAAATATTTCCCGGGAGCCATATCGTATCTGTATTGCGTATACTGATGTAACGTTGATCCTGTGCCCGGAGTGGGGCAGACCACGTTAACCCCAGAATGAAGGCGGTAATCATGCAGGTTTTGAACAGGTGAATCATGGTATTTACCTCTCTGAGTCATGACGATGACACTGACAAATCAGGTGATAAAACGTAAAAGGCGCAGAATAGCCGTTATGCCGGTAACTCCGGGGGTAATGTTTCTTCCAGTCGGTTAACCATATTGCCGAGATGGGATGCATCATATTCCATGACGGGGCGTTGCCTGATGATACTGACCACCAGTGGTTTGATTAACATGTTGGTCGCGGCCCGTTGTTGTATACCGGCGGCGAAAATGATCTCCAGAGCATTCTGATCGATAACACGGGCCAGATTCGCGTTCAGATTTTCAATCTCATGTCCGGTCTGCAGGAAACTGCCGGCAAGCCATGTCATCTGCTCCTGAATCATTGCCAGAATTTTGACGCGATCTTCTTCAACCAGCGCTCCGGCAATTTTTCCTGATACAGCGGAGGCAATCATTCCCCCCAGAACACCGCCAACCACACGCCCTGTCAGTGCACCAAATGGTCCCAGTGGACTGAACAATATCCCGCCCGCCACTGACCTGACAGCACCACCTGCCACACAGGAAGATGCCACGGCAAGATTCCTGATGAACTGCGCACCGGAGATCCGTCCCCGCAACATTTTGATCATGTCAGGGCCGGTTGTGACAGCTACCAGTGCCAGAGATGTCACCAGCGAACCCTTCATCACTTTGTTCAGGGCACTGATATTTCCTGCACCGGTCCCCTTCTGAAGCGCCTGCCGGACAGTCGGGCTGGCCGTCGAAAAATCAATATGCTTCAGCATACCCTGAACAACACTGAGCCGGTGAAGTTGCTGGGTTGTGACGTAGACAGCCAGTGTGCGGGTGAAGGTTTTTCCTGCCTGGACAGCAGCTGTCTGCAGGGCAGCATCGCGATCGCCGGTGCTGAGCCAGAAGACCGATGCCGTCAGGGCAAAACTGATCCCTCCGGCCGCCAGACTGACAACCGACCCCTCGGCAATATCATAAGTGACCGATTCGATGGTCCCGAACCGGGTGATATTACGGGCCTGGGTATAAGTCAGATGTCCCCGACGAATCAGCCGGGACGCTTCTTCGGGATCGGTTACACCGGGTACTTTACCTTCGCGGATCTTATTCTTCATGGTTTCCACAGCGCCGGCATACTGATCACGGGGGACTTCCAGTTGCATGGGACCATGATTTCCCATGTAACGATACTGTCCGTTCTGTCCGTCGAATGCCGCACCGACGCTACGGGCTGCAGTTGAACAATATTTCGTCTGGATTTCTGTTCCGCTGACCAGTCTGTCTGCTCCATTTCTGGCATTATTATCACCGAGGATCCGTGCGTTTTTCAGACGGACTCTGTCGACAATATGGTTTCCCCGTTCAGCGGCAAACCCATGTCCCTGCCCTCCGGAAGCAAACATTTTCTCATTTGTACTCCAGGTTTCCGGCAGTTTCATGAGAATCAGACCATTCGCCGTTGCATCGGAAATAAAACCGGTGTGAGAACGTTCATAAATGTCCTGACACAGTGTTTCTGTTTCGCGACAAAGAGAGGAGCAGTACCATTCCGGATCCGGCTTATGATTTTCCGGGGCATGATGTACTTCTGTCAGCCCGCAGGAGGCACAGATACGAAGCTCATCCACGTGGTGGAATGATACAAAACGGCGGCCTTCTGAAAAGGGGTACCAGTCACCGCCGTCCAGGCAACGATCGAGAAAATCGTCATTCGCTTCCGGTGATAAATTCAGGCGGTTCCGGAAGAGGGTTTTCAGTTCATCAGGGGTAAATGACAGGCTCTCTCTCAGCTTTTCGTTGAAACCCGCCATGTTTCTTTCATACCAGGCATTGTCCAGTAGCCAGTTTCCGTCTGCCAGTTCAAATTCCCTCAGCTCTCCCCGGGAAATCCGTTGAGAAATGAGCGTCAGCCAGATGCGCTCCGTCAGTGAGTCAGGAAGGCTGTAATCGTTTTGCAAACTGGTCAGCCACGATTTACTGTTGAGCACCGGTTGTTCTTCCAGTGTCTGGCGGATGGCACAGGTCAGTTTTTTCAGCGCCTGGATCTGGCTGGCCGCCCATAGCAGCGTCACTAATGCAGCCAGCCAGTACAACAACCCGCCCCACCACATCAGTGACGGTGAAATATCGTACTGTAACGCGATCAATGGTGCGCATGCAGAACACGCCATAAGGCAAAAGGCAGTATAAAAACAGCAGTAATACCCGTTAATTTCCTTGCTGATATCTTCTGGTGTGATCCCGTTCTGCTGAATGTTTTTGATCTGCAGGGGAACAGCCAGCAGACCACCGGCGAGAGCGGTGGTCAGAATAAATTTCACAGAGTCAAAGGTGTGAGCCTCCAGCGCGATATGTTTACCATCAAGTCCCCACATGAAGCTGATGATCATTCCGGCAATCGTCAGAAATACGCCTGCCAGCCAGCGAATATGGAACAACCGGGTTATGCGTTCGGTGATATAGCCAGCCAGTAAGGCCGGGCCGAACAGACACAGCAATATGAGCCCTGCCAGCGCAGACGCCGTGCTGATTAATGCTCTGAACAAAAGGCGAAGAATGGCAAATCCTGCGATCAGCAGGATCAGCGCGCCGACTATCTGTAACATAGTCACTCCGTGATGAATATCATGTTATTGTTAATGCGTAAGCTTCCGGGGAACTCATATTGACGCGTTTTTCAGGCGCGCGTCATCGGCGGCGCATAGTAAGCGACTCGTCAGAACCGTATTGATATTTACTGAGAGCTCAGATCAACTTTCCAGGGCAACAGATCGCGTACCCGGTTTGCCGGCCAGTCCTGGATATGTTCAATGACGTAACGCAGCCACTTTTCTGGCTCCACATTGTTCAGACGGCATGTGCCGATCAGCGAGTACAACACCGCCGCATGTTCACCACCGCTGTCGGAACCCGCGAACATCCAGTTTTTCCGGCCTACGGCCACTCCCCGTAAGGCGTTCTCTGCGATGTTGTTGTCGATTTCCACCCAGCCATTACTGCAGTACACGTTCAGTGCATCCCACTGTTTCAGCAGGTATGCGAACGCTTTTGCCGTATCTGAGTGACGCGACAGTGTTTTCATCTGTTGCTGTATCCAGTCATACAGTGACTGCATCAGTGGCGCGGCTCTGGCTTTTCTTGCCGCCAGACGCTGTTCTGCTGAACAGCCCCGGACCTCTGCCTCGATGGCATACAGTTCACCGATACGCTGCAGGGCTTCCGTGGTGATGTAGGTGGGCGCTCTTGCATGCACATCGTGGATTTTTCTCCGGGCATGAGCCATACACGCGGCTTCCGTTATTCTGCCGGATTCGTATAAGGTAACCACCGTAAGCATCGGCCTGAAGCACACCGCTGTAACCGGCCAGGTGATTTTGTGGATGGATACCTTTCCGGTCCGGACTGTACGCGAACCAGACCGCCGGGGGCATCTGTGAACCGGCGTTACGGTCATCACGGACGTAGACCCACAGCCGGGCTGTCCGGGTTTTACCGCTGCCCGGCTCCTGGACCGGGACGGGGATATCATCAGCATGGACTTTACCGGGCATCAGCACATACTGGCGCAGGACGTCATACAGCGGCTCCAGCAGTTCAGCAACAGCACCTGTCCAGCGCCCCAGTGTGGCACGGCTCAGCTCCACTCCCTGACGACGGTATATTTCTGACTGGCGGTATAACGGCAGATGGTCTGCATATTTCCCGGTGACAACATGGGCCAGAAGCCCCGCTCCGGCATAACTGCGTGCAATGGGTTTTGAAGGTACTGGTGCCTGCACGATATGGTCGCACCGGCAACAGGCCTGTTTCGGACGTTGTGTTTCGATAACCTTAAAGGCGCTGCTGATAAGCTCCAGTTGCTCTGACACATCACATCCCAGAGAACTGAGTTCACCACCACAGGCAGGACAGCATTCCTCTTCCGGCCGGATAACCCGGGTTTCACGGGGAAGTGAGGCCGGTAACGGTTTACGGGCTGAAGACTGGCGCAGGGCGGATGGCAGTACCGGGTCATATTGCTCACCCAGCGTTTCCGCCATTTCTTCCTGAAGTGCGCTGATTCGCTCCTGTGCTTCCTGTATCTGCCGTTCGGTTTTTGCACGAAGTTTTTCTGAGCTTTTACCGAACTGCATACGTTGCAGTTTCGCAACCAGCGCCTTCAGCCGGTTGATTTCGGAAGCATAAGCCGCCACCCGCTGTGAGAGCAGGCGGTTGTATTCAGCCATCTGGCGGATGGTGTCCTGTTGCGTCTGCAACAGTGCCCGCAGGCGGGCGTTCTCATGAGCAAGTGAGGTGTCCATATCCTCACTTTACAACGGGTTATATGCGGATTCCAGCGCGTTCCGTTCGTTTCGGGTGCTTCCAGTTGATACCTTCAAGAAGCATGGATAACTGAGCCGGAGTAAGGTGCACCTTGCCGTCACGGGTGACTGGCCAGACGAAGCGGCCCCGCTCCAGGCGTTTGGTGAAGAGGCACAGTCCGTCACTGTCAGCCCACAACACTTTTATCTGGTCACCCCGGCGTCCGCGGAAGATGAACAGGTGTCCGGAGAACGGGTCATCCTTCAGGACGTTCTGAACTTTTGATGCCAGGCCGTTAAAGCCATTTCGCATATCGGTGATACCTGCAACCAGCCAGATACGCGAACCTGCAGGGAGAGATATCATCAGTGGCTGCTCCCTTTTATTTCGCGGATAAGTGTCTGTAATAACGCCGGCGTCAGTTTACCTTTAAGCCTGAGAGTTCCGGCCGGCAGAACCAGCTCACAACACAGACTGTCGGACGGTGTATTTATCTGCTCTGGTTCCTGTGCGGGGGCCGGGATTTTATTATCCGGCTCCGGCGTTAACGTCACGGGAAGCAGTGCCGGCATATTTTTTCCGGAAGGCAGCAGGCCACCTTTCCGGTATTGATGGCGCCAGTTGAAGAGCAGGTTATCGTTGATTCCGTTTTCCCGGGCGATCTGCGCCACACAGGCTCCGGGCTGCAGTGACTGCTCCACTAAGGCGATTTTAAACTCATAAGGGAAGTTGGGCCGCCGGGGACGTTTTTTTACCACGGGGGCTTCGGATATAACGGTGCTTTCAGGACGTACGACTGGTACCGTGGAAAATTGTCCGTAAAGGCAGGCATCAAGTTCCTGCTCCGACATGCCTGCGGGCAAAGGCCACGAAAGGCCAGCTCTCCGAAAGCGCACGAACATACTACAAACTGTTGATTTTGGTACACCCAGGCGACGCCCGGCCACAACCCGGGGTAAATGTTCTTCAAAGTGAAGACGTAAAGCTTCAGTGATCCAGGTCCGGTGTTTCATACGATAGTGTCCATTAAAAATGATGGACATTATTTTTGTAGAGCCGGAGGAAACAGACCAGACGGTCTAAATGAGCCGGTTACGGCGCATACGAACGATCGTGGTTTGATAACGGTTGATTTATTTTGTTGCACAGGGGCGATCGCCAGGCAGGTACCGGAGGCGGGCTCTGAAGTACTGAGTAGGGTGATCGCGTCAGGCCGCGAAGTACTGACTCGGGGATTAATAGCAGGTGATGATGTACTGACCCGGGAATGACTCCGGGCTGATTCAGGTTCTTATTCGCTGTCAGCCCGCGTGGTTGCTGGTCTGGCTCATTTCCTGCCGTCAGGAGTTCAACTCCCGACTGCAGGTTATGGCCCGGTGCACGAACACCTGACGGCAGGTATCACTCACCCGGAGAAGGTAAATCCCTCAAGAGGCAGCAACTCTGCCAGTCGCTCCTCCGGCCACTCCGGCAGACGCATCAGGACGTCTGTCAACCAGGCATGCGGCTCCAGACCGTTGCGTTTCGCGGTTTCCAGCAAGCTCATTATTTGCGCGGCGCGTTCTCCCGCCATCTGCGAACCGGCGAACAGCCACGATTTTCTGCCCAGAACCACGTTTTTGATGGCCCGTTCACACACATTATTATCCAGCGGCACCGCACCATCTTCCAGGAAGCGGCTCAGTTCCACGCGATGAGACAGCGCATAGGCAATGGCTTTGTGTAATGCCCTTCCCGGAGAACATTGCGGTTCCTGCTCTTCAAGCCATGACCACAGTTCTTCCAGTATCGGACGGGCATAACGCTGTCGCCACTGGCGGATTTTTTCCACGGGGCGGCTACTGATCTTCTTCTCAAGACGGTACAACCCCGCGATTTTCTTCACGGCTATGGCAGCCCGTGGATCTTTACTGATTTTATACAGGTCGGCGAAGCCCCTGCGGGCATGGGCCCAGCATCCGGCCAGCGTGATCTCCGGCACTTTGTTTGCCAGAGTCCGGTAAGCTTTATGTCCGTCGACAACCAGCGTCCCGCCCCAGCCCTGAAGCCAGTTTTCAGGATACTCATGGCTACGTCCGGTCCGGCAGTCGAAGCACACAACTGACGGTCCCGTCCTTTCTCCACTGACGTATGCCCACAGATAACCGGAGCAGGATTTACCGCCTTTCTTCGTGTTCAGGATCTTCAGGGTAGTCTCATCTGCATGCACCACCGGACGGTTTATCAACTCGCGATGGAGTAACGCCGCCAGGGGAGATAATGCGGCACCCGCCGCGCCAACCATGTCAGCCATCGAACTGACGGGCAGCCCGACATCTGAACGGGCAAAGACCTGTTGCTGGCGATACAGAGGCAGGTGGTCACCGTATTTATTGATGATCACCTGTGCGATGACTGATGGCTCAACGGCACTTTTCGGGAGGATATGTGCCGGCATTTCACCGCTGAACACCTTCTGGCAACAGGGACAACTGTATTGTGGACGGACATAACGGTTCACCACAAAGTGAGCGGGAATATACTCCAGCTTTTCACTCACCGCATCGCGGATATAGTGCAGCGGCTCGTCACATTCAGGGCAATGGTCAGTGTCCGGCTGGATAATTTTTTCCACCCGTGGAAGATGAACCGGTAAGGGTTTGCGTATCGGGCGTGAACGGGACGCTTTTTCGTCTTCTTCAGGGGATTGCGGGAGCAGTTTATCCAGATGTGCGGTAAGCGCGGCGATATCGGCATCAACATCCTCTTCGAACAGGGAGCGTTGCATACCAGCCAGCGTTCCACATTTTTTTCCGAAGCGCTGTTGACGAACCAGTTTCAGCATTTCTTCCAGAAGCTGGATGCGCCGGCTTTTCTCCAGTAATTCCCGCTCTTTTTCGGCATTCTCCGACATGACTTCTTGTACCATGGCAAGTGCCATAGCACGCAGTTTTTCGATGTCATTCGTGGTGTTGAGAGCGGAGATATCCATACAGGGGAGTATACCACTCCAGATACGGATATTCATTATTTTTCACTGAGTTAGCAGTGTATTTTGCGTGTTTTCAGGGCGCAGTTCAGGTTCATTCTGCCAGACCCATTTCGTCAGGTCATGTCCCTTAACCTGCTGCCAGTCAACACCGGCAATCAGCCAGTTAAACTCGTCGGGAGTGAGGTGCCAGGCAGCGTCATTTGCACGTGGCCAGCGGAAGCTGCCTTTGTGCAGACGGCGGGTACACAACCACACCCCGTGTTTATCCCACCGGAGAACTTTGATACGCGAACGGGCTTTGTTAACAAAGACGAAGGCGGCTCCCTCATGCCATGTCGACCGGAGTTCATCCTGTATATACTGCGTCAGTGAGTCGATGCCCCGGCGCATGTCAACAGGTTTAATTGCGATGAAGACATTATCAGGACTGAGCATATTTGAGTGCCCTGAAGACATCGGTAAGTTGTGACGGCTGACAGCACATCCGTACTCCACCGGGAAGGAAGAGCGTGACTGGCTCATTCGTGACGGGCTGTGGTACATCAGCATGCAGTGGTGGCGCAATATGAACGGGAAGAACGGTCGGTTCATTTGCCCGGCGTTCAGCTTTTGCGACATCCTGCGGCCATTCGCGAAGTGATGTGAAGGGAATATCGTTGAGTTCACAGTATTGCTGACGTGTAAGACCACTGGCGCGCCAGGCAGCAACGTGCTGCCTTTTCTGTTCAATGGTCCATCGGGGTTTTGACATCGATTATCTCCGGTAAGTTGGTGAATGGATGTCGGTAATACTAACTGACCGAAGATCCCTGTGAAGATGACTTCCCCGTAACGACACGTTAATGCCAGCGAATGTGGCGTTGAAGATCCGTTGCGCCGGTCCGGGTCCCGGTCATGATGACCGGGACCACAGAGAGGCGATGGTTCTGTCAGAAGGTCACATTCAGTGTGGCCTGACCGTTATACCCTTCAGCGCTGCTGCCGCTGACGCTGTGGGCATAACCGGCCTGAACGCCCAGGGTGATATTTTCCCGGACACGGGCTTCCAGTCCGGCCTGCAGGTCCAGTGACGTGCCATTCCGGGACGGTGAGAACGTCATGTTACTGCCGGCGGCGGCTGTACCCATGCTCATGTCACCCCGGGAGCTGAAGGTGCGGATAACAGAAGGCTGTACCCACCAGTTCACCGGCAGTTCACGCACACGGTGTTTTGCACTGTCGCGCAGGGTGTCACGGGATGAGGTGCCTTCACCAAAGCTCATATCGTTGTGGCTGCCCAGACGGAAACCAGCACGCACATGTTGTGCACTGCCATGCCCAAACTTCACATAACCGGCGTTATCCTGGCCGTCATCCAGGGAAAGTCCCTGCCAGGTATACTGCAGTTGTGGCTCCAGCATCAGGTTGTCAGTGATACTGAAGGGCAGACCGGTTTCCAGTGAGCCCAGCCAGCCCCAGCCCCGGGCGCGGAAGTCGTTATTGTCCGATGACGCTTTCATGCTGTGGCGGGCTCCCTGTGCCACAATGTCAGCCCACAGGCCGGAGGACGTGTGTGTCAGATTCAGGTATCCGCCCAGGCTGCCGGCATCATCCCGGACCGTGCCGGCGCGGGAACCGTCATCATCCTTAACATCAACGGAAGAATGGCCTGCGGCACCATACACCCCTGTCGTCAGAGACATACCGGCAACCTCTGTTCTCAGCAGGTCACCCTCCAGACGGACGAAGCCATAGCTGCCGCTGCTTTCCGGCGTGGCTCCACGGGCAATACCGCCGTTGTTATCGTGACCGAGATGACCGCCCTGAATGCTGAGACGGACGCTGTTATTTTCACCGTTTACACCGGTCTGATGGCTGCGGGAGCCTGCCAGAATCCGGTCATAGTCCATTGCCTGTGTCAGCATGGATGTATACAGGGGGACTTCAGCACGATAAGCATTTTCACTGCGCAGGTACCAGTCTTCATCGCTGTCACGGTTCAGGGTGTAGTTAAAGGCGCCGGCCTGAAGCGGGCGACTCAGGGCAAACGCACCTTCTTCTGTGGTAGCGCCATTCTGTGCATCCACAACCCGGATACCCTGTCCGGTGGTTGCCACCCCGAGGTTACTGTTTCCGACATTTGTAAACGCAAGCCAGGTTTTGCCGGTTGCCTGACCACCATTAATCACCAGCTGGTCAGAGGCATTGCTGCCATCAAGGCGAACACGCATATTGATAGTGCCACCCTGACCGGTGAGGTTACTGGTTGTCAGTTTATGGAACGTTACCGGGGCGTTGCCTTTTGCAACAGCACGGCTCAGTACGGCATCCGGTGTTGTCTGATTGTCAAAGTAAATCTCCCCTGCGTTAACAATATCGCCGGTACTGACCACATCACCATTCAGTACCATGCTGGCGCCTTTACTGAGCTGTGTTCTGCCACTCAGACTTCCCCCGGCAGCCAGCATCAGTGTTCCACGATGTCCGACAGTGGTGTTGCTGGCCTGTCCCCCGGCATTAACCGTAAAGCTGCCGCCATTTTCCAGCAGCAGGCCGCTGGCCTGACCGGATATGCCATCAATACTGAACTTACCGCTGGCATTGGTCCCCTCAACAGTGGCACCACTGTCTGCAATCAGGGCACCACCGGATGTCATGGTGACACCTGTTGCCTTACCACCGGCAGACACTGCCAGGGTACCGCCGTCATCCACCCGTGTTTTCTGCGCTGAATGGCCTTCCAGTACATCCAGGCGACCACCGGACTCCAGAACAACGCCGTCAGCCTTACCGTTTTCCACCGTGAAATTGCCCAGACGGTTGCTGCCAAGAACCGTTGCCGCAGTACTGGTGACCAGTGCTCCACCCTGTTTCAGGGTGACATGTGTGGCGGTACCACCGGCGTTCACCTGCAGTTTGCCTTTCTGGTTAACGGTGGTATTTTCAGCCACTGCCCCATCCTTCACTACCTGCCAGCCGTCACTGTTTACAACAGTGCCAGACGCTGTACCGCCGTTGTGCACATACTGGTACCCCCCATTCAGCGTGGTATCCAGTGCGTGACCATGTACCGTCTGGTCGCCGCCGGCATAAACCACAGTGGTATTTGCTGTTCCTTCAGCAGCCACAATCTGACGACCATTTTTATTGATGGTGGTACGTACGGCATTTCCGCGAACAAACTGCCCGGTATCACCATTTTCTGCATCCGGTCCCCCTTCTGCGCCGGTATTCACAACCGTGTCGGTTGCCACTGCGCCGGATTTGACGGCCTGCCAGCCCTTCTCATTAATGACGGTAACCGTTGCAATCCCGCCTTCATGTACCCACTGCTCACCGCCGTTCAGAGTGGTATTCACTGCCTGCCCCTGAAGGCTCTGTCCGCCTCCGGCACTGATAACCGTGTCTGAAACGCTTCCTCCGGCATTCACTCTCTGAAGACCACCACCGGTGACAGTAGTGTTGTTGGCGATACCGCCATTTTGTATCCATTGCCCGCCGGTATTGGCCTCGTTATCCGGCCCATACTCCAGACCGGTACTGATGGTCATTCCGTTGGCCGTACCGAAGACAATCTGGTTGTCATGATTTGTCAGTGTTCCGCCGCTCACGGTTTCTCCCGCCTGTACGACCGTGTCAGCAGCCAGTACCGGGACTGACGTGACAGCAGCAAGAGACAGCGCAACCGCCACACCGGTGCGTTTTCCCCGTGAGCGCGCCAGTTCGGAAGCCACCACCAGGGTGCCCGTAATGTGATTCCATACCAGCCTGTAGCTGGTGTTCAGATGTCGTTTCATCAGCTTTTCCTTACAGAGGGTGAATAAAAAAGCCGGTACCCACAAATGTGGATACCGGCAGGTACAAAACAGCATGGTCAGATAAAGTGGTTTTTCCCGGACATAAATGCTTCCCCTCTCTCATCCGCCAGAGAAGTATCAGTCCGTTGTGTGCAATTCCGTTCTGCATGATGAAGAGATTCAGCTGCATTTTCGCAGACCATTAACCACTATAAACGATCGATAGTAACGATCGATACCTGTTTTATCGATCGTTTTATTCTATTAACAGCAAGGCAGTCACGCAAGAGAAAGAGGTGGGTCTGAGGTGTTTGTGTCATGTTTTCAGTTGGTTAACGCAATGTAATCAGGCATTTCCCCTGGCAGAGTGTTCAGAAGAAAATCCAGTTCCATACAGCGCGGGCAACAGAGACCACCGAGTCACGGACGGCACGCAGAACCGCGCGTGCAACAGAGGCAATACAGACGCTCTCCGCAGTGTCAAATATCCGGTCCACCGCACCGGTAAACTGTTCACGGGCCTGAGACCGGACAGATTCCGTGCGCAGCTCGTCCTGCAGGCGGGTCATCAGGGGACTGGCGGCATGGTCGGGAAGCGCTGTCATGAGCGCACTGACCAGCGTATCCAGTTCCCAGCCGGTGCAGGCCGATACGGCCACAACCGGATGTACGGGCCGGAACAGCCGGAATACCGCATCTGTTTTCTCACGAATGTTCTGTGCCTGTGCGGGAGAAGGCTGAATGCCGGCCATATCCCATTCATGGCAGGGCTCCGTTTTGTCGGCCTGCGTCACCACAAACAGCACCTGCTGATGTCCCCGGTGCAGGATGTGTCGCCAGAAATACTCATCCACAGACAGGGCACGGTCATCGGCTTTAATCAGCCACAGTACCAGGTCAAGTTCAGGCAGAATGTCACGGTACAGGGCTTCATACTCTGCATCCCTGTCCCGGCTCTCGCCCACCCCGGGCAGGTCAGTGATAATCATGCTGTGACCGTGGCCACTCAGACGGAAGCGCCGCACTTCCCGGGTGCCGGCGTGAACATCACTGACCGGGGTGACCTCCCCCTGAAACAGTGCATTACAGAGTGAGGATTTACCGGCCCCGCTTTTACCCATAATGCCAGGCACGGGTTCGTGGCTGGTGAGTTTGCGCAGATGTTCCAGGATGTGACGGGAAAGTGAGTAAGGCAGGGAGGAGAGCGGTTTTTCAATTGCCTCAATGGCATCAGACGGATTCATACATGTATTCCCGGTGAAAAAAGACAAAACCCCCGCACACCGGAAAGGTGGCGGGGGACTCACGGAGATAATATATGTCTGAAATTATCTGGAATGTCGGTACCTTTTATACTCTTCAACAATCAGGTCATGCAGCATTTCGCCGGTACTGAGTCTTCTGACCCTCGATAATTCTTTGAGCTGCGCCCTGGTTTCTGCGTCAAGAAAAAACTGTACATTGACTTTATCTTCCTGCATTTTTTTGTACTTGCGCTGCGCCTTGGCCTTATTGAAACTGTTTCTGAAATTTTTTATATCGTCAGGTGAGGTGAGTGGACAGGTAACCCATATGTCAAATGAAAGGTGAATTGCGTGGTAAATATCAGCAGAACCAGGAAAACTGGCCAGTTTTTCCAGTGCAATATTTTTTCCCTTCAAATAATTCCATGTCCATATGCATTCATGTTCGTTCTCCGGGAGGAGGTAACTGAAAGGACTCTTTGATTTAAATGCCCGCATCCATCTGTCTTTGGTCTGGATTATCCACTCATCCCGCAAATTCTTATCAGAAAGAATATCGAGAACTCTGAGTATTTGTCTGAACTGTGTCGATGAGTCCGACGGGAAGGCATTCCCTTCCAGATACTCTTCTTTAAGATACAGTTTATTCTTTTGAAGCAAGTCTGCGCTTATTTTTGCCCTGTTATTCTGGATAAACTGCATCAACAGATACCAGGAAAATAAGCATGCGCGTTCACTGCCCGCGATCCAGGATATTTTTTCCAGGGGGACCAGGAAGGCCAGGGCCTTCAGACGCATACCAGAAATTATTTGTTCAAGTTCAAAATCTGAAAGTGTGATGTTCAGATTTTCTCTGTTTTTTTTTATGTAAGCGATAAAACGTTCCGGGGGATCATAAACATTAAGGGGCAGTACGGAGATATTACGCTCTCCAAGATAATAAGAGTAATACGCATTTGTTCTTTCATTCATAACCTTATCCGACAAAATTTTCTGAACCATCCTCTTTCTCCGGTTGCTTAAAAATTAAACATAATAAGGTGATAATAACATGATAAAAAGAAGTTTATAATAGTATATTAAGGTGGTCAATAAAAAGGCAATCTGCGCGCTGTACAGTCATTCTGACAGGAAATGCAGGAGGAAGGGAAGGTAACCGGCTTCGTTATGCTGACAGGAATACCTGTTATCATGGAAGTGCACTCATGTGGCCGACGTAGCTTAAGAGGATGGAAGAGTGGAGACTGCAGACAGGGGGTATTGAAAGGTAAACATGTTTCGCCCGCCAGCTGCACCGGGGGCCAGCATCACTTTTTTTACGTTGTAACCCGGTATGCATTCCGGCTTTGATGATTACAGTCAGAGGGAGCAGACTGACGTTATTTAACCGGACAGAAAAATTATGGACACTGAAATATCGTCTGTTAATACCTCGTTTGTCGGTGTGGTATTCCCTGTATTACCGGCGTCACCGATAAAGAGAGTTATAAACGCCAGAAAGGTACCTCCTTTATGCCGGGGAACACTTACGGAAAATGAAGTCTGAAAAGGAGCACAATGAAAAGAGGCGTGTCCCGTAAATATAACGAATCATCGCAGGATATGCATTATCAGGTGATACCAGAGGGCATTAAACTGTCGCCACGGATAAGAATATACAACATTTCTGATAACAAAACATCATAACGTGTTTCAGATATGTTCCGGCATCAGTCTGACGGATATTATTTCCCGGGAAAACAAACCTGCTACTGTGACGGTTAACTGTATCTGCATAAATTATTTATAATGAAAGAACAGTATTACGGATTCAAATATCATCCTGTTTGCATTCAGGCGGACATTCCCGGATGCCGGAAAGAATATCCTGCAGGCTGAGTGAGTCTCTTCCACAGTGCCGGGATCGCTGTCGCCACGTACATATTGTCACCAGGATGGGTATGTACCGCAGCATGCCATTTCTGGTGAATAACCGCACCTGCACATTCAGTCTGCTGAGAACCTGGCGTGCATCGGGCTGTAAAGAACATCCCTGTCCGTGGCTCCTCTGGTGGTGTTGCCTGCTCAGCAATGACAGGATGCCCTTAAGACGCCCGTCATGGCTCAGTATGATGACGACGAACACGCTCTGCAGGTGAGCATGCGGGGCCGGGAGCATCATCATTTCCGTATTTTGTCACACCTTCCGGAAGCAACCGGCATCAGTTGCGGTTATCGTCAACCGTTGTGCGGTATGCCAGGAGCACGTACTGATCCATCAGATCCGTCAG
>OIWS01002359.1_pt1 | contig 15604 bp, 12 predicted proteins | sample 1587611 | NCBI WGS metagenome assembly OIWS01 (sample SAMEA3888919, study PRJEB22519) | human gut metagenome | biome: human gut; feature: human-associated habitat; material: faeces | place: Denmark | collected 2010 | reverse complement strand
AAACTGTGTTAAACTACTTTTATTGTAGCTTGACACAGTTTAATTTACACTCTCGGCAATAATGATTATCAATACAGACATTCCTAGCTGTATAATTACACCTGTAGAGAAAATCGTCTTTAGCCTTTCTATGTTACGTTTGCCTAATTCGAATGTAATAAAACGACTGATAGATGTTGAGAGAGAACCACTCAGTACAGAGAACATGGTTACGATTCCTCCAACCACATTATTAATACCATAATCCTCAACACCAAGTGTATTCAATATCACTCGTGATGTAAAAAGACTTACAGTCATTGTAAAGAGCATTCGCACATACAACAGCAATGTATTTTTCGCTATTCGTTTGTTATTGTCTGATGTTTGATTTGACATATATTACTTTCAAAATTCTTTAATTCTCTGTTCTTCTTTCAAAGAACAAACAAGCAGTTGTCCGTGCTTCTCAGCTACGATATAGCCATCCAATCCCTGAACTACCACCTTGCTTTCATCGGCTGCATGAACCACGCAGTTTTTGCATTCATACAATCGGATTTTCTTGCCTAAGCTGCGGCGATATAACAATACTTTTCGATGTAATCGTCCTGGATTGGAGAAATCTTATTGTTGAGTTTCTCCACCTTCTCTGGGATTACATCTACTGCTGTTACATGATGGTGCTGAGACAATAGCGTTGCTATGCTCAGACCGACGTAGCCGGTTCCGGCTACTGCTACTTTTATATCTTTGAAATCATTCATAATGAAATTAACTTTTCTTATTTATATATTCTGAAGTATTCCACTTCCAACGTATTCTATAAGACTCGGCTCGTGTGCAACGACACGACCATCACAAAGAGCATTCGGAAGTAAAGAAGCAAAGTATTCTTCGCTATTCGCTTGTTGTTATCTGATGATTGAGTTGACATTAAAAATTTCAATTATAAGCTCAAAATATATCATGTTGAATATAAACTAGAATGGTAATTCTGATGCATCAAAATTAGGCGTAACCTGTTTTGTTATAACAGGAATACCTTTATCTGTAAATTGAGCATTCAAGCGATTTAACAATTCTGTGTCCAACAAAACTTCATTATCATTGGCATGCGATTGAATATTTCTCCAAAATTCAGAATCCGTATTTTGAACCTCTTCTATCAGAGACAACCATTTTGAAGCATCTCCAGTATTATTTGCAGATAACATCAAGTTGGTTAAGCATGACAAATATTTAGACCGAGTATTTGGATTATCGCAAAGAATCTTGAAGATTTCCTTAGCTACCACATTAGGGTACATCCCTTTTATTTTTATACCTTGATACTCACCGAGAAAACCATAAGGGTCACCATCTGGCAAAAGTGGCAATACTGTTATGCTCCTGCCTAAAGCTATCCCGACTTCTTGATCACACCATTTGCTCTCATGAAACCCATCATACATCATGGCAGACATACAATCCATCGAATTGAGTGCTTTCTCTATTTCTTTCAGCCATTCTTTAGATGGTTTTATATCCTCATGAGCAACAAAAGAAGTAATGCCATATTCTTCCAATGCTGTTTTTAAAGAACTGGCTTGTGCTTTCTTTTTTGTAATATGACTAATAAACATCCTAAAGTATCCGTTTCGCCAACCTTGATATGAACCAGATTCAAACAAAGTAGCCTGCACATTGGAATTTGGACAAACAGCAAGTCCGTAGAACTGTTGTTGCCCACCTTTTGTTACTTCATTGAAAGAAGTAGAGAGCAAACTTTCTAAATCCTCTATTTTTTTATATCGCTTTTTCAACTCAACATATTTATCTGTTTGAACGTCTATGACTATCGAACAATATACATTACCAAAAGTATCTTCGTTCTCATTATATGTTATGTTGCCTATCTGCAAAATTTCACTTTCCTTCTCATAGCCTTGAGCTAAAAGTAAATCTTTCACAGTCGGTACTATTTTTGATAAATATTCTTTTATATCCATAAAAATTTCATTACAAGAATTTTTCGACACGATTTATTGTTAACTTCGGAAGTCCCAACTTTACTAATGAGGAAATTATAATATTTCTCTTTCCATACAAGAAATCATACAGTATGTTCTTATCTTCCGCCATTTGAGTACCATTGAAAATCATATTGTCTATAGAATGTAAAGCTATTCTATCTGATAATCCTCTTCTAAGCATCATTATTTGATTCTTGGAACAGAGACCTTTCTCTACAATGAAAGGCCAATCATTCAATGCTTCATTATGAATGTCAAACCGTGTACACAAATAGCGCAGTATAGATTTTGATGCTTGCAGGAAATTTCCTCGCAACCACTCAATCTGTTCTACGACATCATCTATAGACATTTGCATTTTATCAGCAATTTCAACATAACGCAGACCTGACATCCAAAAAGCCAATAACGTCATTGTTTCTGATTCATCCTTTATGTCTATGACAAGTGAAGTCAATGACACTATTTTCTCAATCCAATCATCATAATAGAGTTCCTCTACCGTCAAAGTTTTGATGCCACAATCATCTTCTATTTTATCTTGAAGAACAGATAGCATATTAGGATTTATACGAGAATCCTTATACATCTGAATTTCTGTATTTGTTAATCCCTTAAGATAGTTATAGCGCACAGAGAAGATTTTCTTAATTTGTTGCTTGCCTTTATCTGTCCCCAGATGATATGATAATGAAGCCTTTGATATTTCAGTTGGAGTTGCTTCGTCTATAGTAAAATCATCTGTACTCAGCAGTAACATCTTGTCGATGCTATCTGTTAGACCATTGTCGTCTAACATTTGTGAAATCTCTTCGTCAGTAAGTTGTTCTTGCCTATTTGCTTCAATAGCCAAAATTTCATCAACAATATCATTGAGCATACCTTTGGCAAGTTTTAGTCTTTCGCCCAAGGCTGCTTGTTTTACAAACCACCATTTATCTTCTGCACATATAACAAAGCCGTATGTTTCACGACCTGCTCTACCTACACGTCCTATGACATTCATCAATGTTTCGCGGTTCAGCAGACCTTTACCAGAAGGATGCCTAATATCACCGAGAACAAGTGTCTTTATTGGAAAATTAACTCCTTCTGCCAATGTGTTGTTGCAAACTATCATTCGCAAAGCACCTCTCTCAAAACCTGTCTCTACGATTTCACGTATTTCTTGAGGTAAATCTGCCGTATGGACAGCAAAGCCATATTTAAAGAAACCTGTTTCATAATAGGTCGAACCGAAATTATAATCTGTATACTCCCACAGTTCTTTCAATAGATTTTGTTGTCTGTCATTTAGGTAGCAACTTGGCGACGGCATTTTTCCGTTTTGTATGATAGACAATAAACATTCTCCATATTTACGGCAACTTGAATTACCTCCTTTAAAAGTTGAATAGAGCATAACGGAGCCTGCATCCAATGATTTTAATGCCATCAAGCAAGCTCTATTGCGCTGGATTTTAAGATTGAGCCCCTTGCTTTCTTCTTTATTTACAAAAGATTGAAATTCAAATATCGCCGGTTTGTTGAGATTTTCAAATACTTGCAAATTAATATCTGCACCATTATTTTTGGCAACACCAAAGCGAATTTGACATGGGCGATAATCGCTTTCTCCAACTTCTTCTTCACTTCCTCCTAACCATGTATTTATATCGCCAATATTAGGAATAATGGCTGAAATAAACAAGAAACGTACTCTTTCTTGTCGGCGAAGACGTGAGAGAAGCATCTCGTAATTCAACCCTCTACCAACACTCTCTATGAGTTGTCCCTCATCGCAAATAACGAGGGTAAACTGTTTGAGTATATCATCAATAGCTCCTTCAAGGCTCATGAAGGTTTCTGGAGTTGTAATAAACAAGTCTGCCTCTGACAAGATGGCCTCGGTTGTCGTCATATTACTTCCTCCATATAGAGAACGATAGGTAAAACCAAGTTGTTTAGATATTTTCCTGTATTTTTCTCTCAGTTCATGTCCCAAGGAGCGAAGAGGAGCAAGATAAAGTATCTTCGCATTCTTCGTTTTCTGTAATTCTTGATATATCAGAAGTTCTGTAATGTATGACTTACCTGCACTTGTAGGCATTCGGAGCGAGAAGGAATGCTCAAAGTTTAATAAGCCCTTGGACAAAGCTTCCCTCTGCGAAGGCAAAAATGAAAATATATGTTTATCAAATGAATATCCGATATATCGTTCCCAAGAAATCGTATCATCAAATTTATATAAATCAGTTCTGATATTATCTTCTTGAAGCTTATCCAAAACATGAAGCAATAGTAGTGAATCAAAAAAATCATCGGCACTTTCATAATTCAATTTTTCTGCACACATTTCCAAATCAGCTTTATATTTGGATATAACGGAGTCGTTTCCATCTAATAGCCACAGTTTGATACCATAGTCTTTGATTTCTTTATCTTCTGCACCACCAGAAATAACATAGAAAATCAATCTTGCAGCATCAGTCTTCAACAACTCTAAACGACAATCACGGATATACATGGCAGCAACAGCTTCGTAATCGCACAAATAATAAAGTGCAGCCACATACAGTGCATTGTCATTTCTATTCACCCCTTCAAAATCTGCTTGTTTCCAACGCTCATTGAATATTTCCATACCATGAGCAAGATTAAGGAGTTCAGCTTTTCTCCTATTGTCGTCATGCTCTTCCGAATCTTCCATATTCAAGATGTTAAACATTCGGGTAAGCAAATTGACATAAAAATCAGCATATCGAGGTATAAAGTCATACTCAAACGGTAAAGCTTGAATACGTCTATATGAAAAGCGCATTTCTGCCGCAACAGTATCTTTTATCCAAATTCTTAAAGTACGATTCATAATTTTCTTTTACGAATTGGGAAGCTCTTGATACAGACGTTCATATTTCGCTTTCAAATCATCCATTGGAATGACAAATATTGCCATAGAATGATGATTTTGATTTTCTGCCTTATTGAAAGCTCCAATCTTTGCTATCAAATTGGTGTCCAAATTTCCAATATGATAATCCTCCATATAAGTAGAATCCACAATTGCGATAGCATTATGTTGTGTTTGGTATGGATGCTCTACAGCATCCTCAAATCGCTTCACTTTATTTACCATATCAAATTGTTTGTCACGTGTATATCTTTGCCTCAGAAAAGAAAGTGTCTTTCCCTCTCTTGACACACTATCTTTCAATGCACCAGCAATGGCATTATTGATGGAACTTTCACCTTTAGCAGGTTTAGTAGCACGAGACTTTACTTCTACTGTCATTAGCTTGTCAGTCTTAGACAGCTTCGTTTCATCGGGACAATACAACAGCATAATATCGGCAAAATGAACAGCTCGGTCACGTTCTTCCTTCCACCTCCATCTTAGAGGTGCCACATTGTACTCTGGATTCTTGGCCAAAAACAAATAGTAGGATAATATCTCTGCAAATTCACCTGATTTTATAATAGCATCTGTTGGGGTAACTCCTTTTATCTCCTCATTTCGTGAAGTTCCCATCCCCGCAACAATAGCATCCAAGTCCTCATCTGCAATGTATGCTTTTCTATAGTCATCCAATGCAGCATGAATGAACTCGTCCGTACGAGTTTCATCAAACACATACATTATGATGCTATGCACTGCGTATGTATCAAAATCTTCCGTAAAATATGAAAGAATATCAAACATTTTAATTTACTTTTCTTTATCATAGAACAATTTATAGAAATGTTTCTGACGCTTTTCGTCATAACCTTTTTCTATATCATTTGCTCCACGTATAACCACATCATAGTTGTCATCAAGATGAATTGTCGTAAGTTTCTTTAAGCCTGTTTTCTTAAGAGAAGAATTATCTGACTCAAATTTTTCGTCTAACTCAAATTGATTTTCGGACTGTTTCTCTTTGCGGAATTCATCAAAAAAATTAGAAACATCTTGATCTCCAAAAACTTCTTCTTTAAAATGCTCCAATTCTATTTTTTTTTCGGAATCATCCAATATTGACAAAGCCTTATTCATCATGTTTGCCTTTTGGACATCATCCTTATCGTCCAATTGAGACACGAATGATTTGCACATTTCAAATAGACATTCCGTCTGGCTACTATTAGTCTTTCTCTTCTTGACTTGTAGAAATGAATCTGACCAATATTGGGATTCGGGAGCTTTGTTCGACTTGTCTATCACCGCTACTTGATAGCCGCTATCTTCATCTTCATTGAAAATCAAACAGGCTTTTTCAAAATGCTTTAAAGAGAAACCTTGCTCTTCTGCAATTGTGTAACTATCAGCGACAGGTGTCACCCGAAGGTATGGAGTTTTCTGTTCTGTCTTGAACAATCCGACAGCATCGGATGCCTGCCCATCAATAACACAGTTAGAAAAATAGGCAACGTAAAATTCTCCATTCTTTATCTTTGAATAAACACTATTTTCATACAGTAATTTCGCAAGTTCTTGTGAAAGAAGTACGAAATCTGTTTTGTTTGCAAACATTGCCTTTATCAAAGAATACACGCTATTATTTTGAAGAGGAGACTTGAACTGTAAACTTGGACGTTCTCTAAAGGGTGTTAGAAAATGTTTTACTAACAATTTATTCAAGTCATCAGTCACATCTATGCTATGATTTGACAACTTAACGCCATCCATTGAAAGTTTGTTTCCAACCTGATGAATAATTATATCTTGTACCTTTACGTATTCTGTATAAATCATATTATTCTACTATAAAAAAGAGTCCAACTACAGCAATGCCAAATACTATAAGTACAGATCCCCAAATCCATGTTATACATTTCATCCGAGCTTGTAAAATAGAGGCATGACTATCATTCATGTTAGGATCACAATCCTCAAATACTTTTTGCAGTTCATTCTTGCAAAGTAATTTTTCATATCTGTTCGATATTTGCTTGTAATGTCGTTCAAACAGTTTAATTTTCATAGAAGTATCACTTCTGCATAAGTACATATATAGAGCTGAGACTAAAAGCAAAGCTAACATCAAATACAAAATAGGAAAGGAAAATCCCGTTATGACATCTTGTTTTGCTATTGTGCGAATGACAATTGTTGAAATTATGAATGAGACTATCGTGAGTACATTCTTCTTCATACCATCCACATAATCATCACTGATTTTATCTATCTTTTCTTGTAAACCTAACAGTATCTCAGAAATTTTGTTTCGTAACTCAATGTATTGCAATGAGTTTTCTTTTTCATAAATCTGATAGTTAGATAATATAGAATAGAATGTATCTGTATTTAAAGATAAATCCACCACATTGATATTCAATGATATAATATTTCTGGCAATGTTTATTTTATCAAAGAGTCCTCCATCACAATAAACCCATTTGTAGATTTTGAAATATATATTTGGGGTAGCGTTTGCCAAGCTACTAACCTGAGAGATGTCATATACCTTATTAGGATAGGCAATCAATCCCAATAGTTTATAATTATATTTATCCTCAATTATTTGAGAATTGTCAAACAGAAATGACTGGCTCAACATACAACTAAGCTGCAAGAATGTCTTTTGAATATCATTTGTCGCCTGTTGCAAATAGAAATCCTCAGGCAACAGTTTTATTTCATCAAGGCCCTCAACATAACATACATCTTTCCGTGAAGAGAACTTTTGATTTCTATTTACCTTTATGCAATTTTCTTCATCCAACTTGAAATCATTCCCATTTGGCTTGAAAGCTATACTTTGCGTATGCCATGTTTGAAATGGAGCATAAAAAACTTCAAAATACAGAAAGTCTTCAAAGACAGAATTTATGGAACAAAGAAAAGCAAAAGTACTCTTATTTAACAGAGTGGTAGTAAAATTATCAATGTCATAAACGGAAAGATAATGATTTACTTGATGCTTATCTATTGTTATCTCAACCGATAATTCAGAATTTTCAGGTTCTTCTTCGTATTCTTCTTTAAAACAGTTCCAGTTATTATTGTCTGAAAGATAATCTGTATTATCAAAGTCATCGGTATCCATTTGCCGCCAACGAATAGTCATACCATCCCTACTTGACAACAAAACAATAGGAGCATCATCAGGTAATTTTGTATCATCCTTTTGCAAACCAAAGGATATACTCGTTCTTTCACAGTCCTCATGGATGCTCAAATCCATCGGAGCCTGTGTGAAGATATTTACTATTTCAAAAACTTTTGCAGATGCCATAGCCATTTATGGACGTTTTAGTCCTCTTGCATAATTATAGCCTTCTTCGCTATATATCTTTATGTATTTCTTGTCACCTTGGTCTATTCCACCTAATATAACATTCTCTATGTCTTGAATATCTTGCTTAATCTTCAATTCCAAGTCTTGAGTAAGCATGATGGAATCCTTAAATTTATCTTTGATAACTTCAGGCTTTTTTGTAAACTTTTTATCGAAGTTATATTTTTCTGGTAGTTTCAAACATTTTGCTTTCAAATCATTTATATCCAATGTTTGGTCATAAGGCACATAAGAGCCTATTATGACATTGGCGAAATGATCTATATCGAATTCACCTTCACTTCGAAAATAGGCAATTATTTGATTTCTCAAATACATATAATCTTTTTTGTGCTTCTTCTTTATTGGATTTAACAAATCTTTTTTCACTGCATTAAAAGATGTTGTGGAATTCTTCTCGTCAGATGTCAATTCTTGCAAATCCAAGAAATCACGATACCAATATGCGGCATCTGATGAACTGCTATTTTCGTCATGAGACATGATTTTGTATACCTTATAGTCACCATCCACTTTTTTAGCAAAGAAGACACAAGATTTAAATATCTTTCGATTTTTAGGCAAACCTTTGCCGTCATTTCCCGAACCAGCCATGATGTACTCATCGTAATCTGCTTTTATGAAAAACAGTTGCGTCTCATCTTCTGTAACATCATCTTGAGCGACAATAAACATACTTGTAGGAATTTCATGTCCCATGTGCTTGATACGATCATTTGCCACTCTTTCTTTATCCAACAGACGATTTGCCATAGTTTGACAGGCATCTTCTAAAGATTCATCTTTCAGTATACGCATCACATTATTCTTGGCGGTTTCTTCACCATCACGAAACTTATATTCTCTTTCGTACTTACTGCGGTGCTTTTCTATAACTTGAGAAACATAGTTCTCTATGTTTTCCAAATTTTCAAAAGTCTCTGCAGATGCCGTTTCATTGGCTCTATCTATTTTGAAAAGTTTATAAAATTTTAATGCCATAACGAATGTTATAAATGTGGTTACTTTTCCTTTTTTATCATATCATTGTAAGCGGTCACTTTAGGTACGTTAAGCCCTAAAATGAATGCTTTTTTATTATCTTACGATAAGAATTGTTACGCAAACAATGCAACATCTTGGTATAGCTTATATTTTGTTATTTACAGAACCCATGAAGGTTCTTGCTCTTGTACTCGGTTCGAAACTTATGAACCATTGAGGCATAGAGCTTACCTTCTTCGGTTATATTCATTTTGTCCCAAATTTAAAATTCGGGGCAAAGGTATACATTTTTATTAACGTACACAAGACGGCCCTAAGTGACTGCTTACGTCAAATATTATTTCTAAATTATCGCAAATTCCAGATTTTCAATCTAGATGGCTGCAAGGAGGCAAAAATATCGGTTTTATATCGTATTATATGCTCCCTGCAGAACGAATGACCTATAGTTGTACGACCATAAGGCTGCGGTTGTACAACTATATAGGCTATGGTTGTACAACTCTAGAGTTATGGTTGTACAACTATAAGGGTCTTAGTTGTACAACTGCAGAATTCTGTTTTTTCGACGCAATTCACAAATATAGATAACATACTGATTTTCTGTTACTTACATATTTTTGTCATATTTCAGATATTCTCTAAGAAAGATTTTCCGGTCGAAAATACGCGAATTTCAGAGCAAAAATCAAGAAAAATTGTTAGCATTTTTCTATAATTCAATCTTGCCTAAGATCTTGAACTTCTGCTGATTTCCTGAAGGAATTTCGTAAACATCATCTCTTTGACCTGAAGCAGATGAAGTTTCAACTGAAAGATTATCGATGTTTTCTATCGCATTCTCCTCTTTCAATTCTTCGGATACATCCGAAGTCTTTACATCATCAGAATCGTCAACAGCTTTAACTTCCAATGCAAAAAGACCATCATGACGGAAACCAATCACAAAAGTTACTTCTTTGGTCTCATCCCTGCCTTCCACGAAATTACCCTTAGAAGGAGCAAAAAACGCAGTTAATCCGCAATCTAGCTTGATTTCTCCCTGTGTCGTACTGCGAATGCTGGATATGGTTCCATGCAATCGTATACAGTTAGAAAAATCGGTATTCTCGTTATAAGGCACAATACCGCTTATATCATGATCATTGACTAACAAATCAAAGATGTATTTGTCATTGAGGGACTGCTGATGACAAGTAGATGCCAAATACCTAATCTCCCTTATCTTGTCTGTATCAAAATAATCCTTATCATGAATAATTGTAAATGCCTTTAGGACAAGAATATTATAATTTGCTTCCAACTGCACTATAGGATGATGCTCACCAGATGCTTGTGCCAATGTCTGGAGACGGGAAATAATCTCATCAACAGGCGTATCCTTGCGGCATTTGCGAACAAACTGGAACCAATAACGTAATGAGAACAGATTGGTATTACCTTGCTGAATATTACTATTTAAATAGTTTTCTACCTTATCCTGTTCCTTCTCTGTTAAAAGTCCCCAAGATTCACCAAGACGTTTCGGATCACCCTTAACCTTACTCAGAAGGAGATAACGAACATACAACTGGCGTAATCGTGGTCGCTCTTCATATAATGCTTTCTCGATGGCAGCACTTAAATGATTCAACATACCTGGCAGATCATCTACGAAATTCTTGCTCTGAGACTCACTTCTGTTCAGATAATCAAATGACTTATGTGTCTTCTGCGTATTACCCAATGTCTTCATCTGTGAGAGAAGAATCTTGGTCTCATCAATCAGTTCGAGCATAGAAACATATTGCTCCTGATACCATTCGTTTTCACGAGAGAACAGGAACCGTCTGTAAGTATCATACGGAGACAATCCTTTTCCATATTCTATCAAGATAACAATCAACTGAATTTCAGAGATATATGCGTAGATATTCTTAGAGTTTAAACGGCGGCTCTCCTTAAAATAGCCACGCGCTTCTTCTGTCAAATCTTTTATATCCTCAAATTCAAGTTTTACATTTTCACGCTTATAATATTCCAAGAGTCTACGCTTACACATACCTGCAATATGCTGAAGATTAAAATCTTTCTCACCATTTGCATCAAAAGCTCTTTGTACGAATGTCATTGCCTCGTCAAAATGCTTTGGTATGCTTGCCTTTTCATAACAGAAACGAGCCAAATGCCCCCAGAAATGAGGTTCATTAGGAAAACTGTTAGCTAATCTTGACAGCACATTTCGCTGATCAATCTCTTTATAACCAAGGTCCTCCAACAACTGTGAAAAATGAGTATTGGTGTCTTTTGTCCAGGCTTCTTCTACTCCTAGCAGATCTTCTTTTCCTCGCTCCAGAAAGACACTAATCAGAATCTGACGGGAATCGTCTACAAGATACTGCTGATTACTTTTAATTCTTTTAATCAGATTGATAGAACTATCATAGACCATCTCCTTCCAACCTCCTACACTACATACAGACTGTAGAACAGCATCGGCAAACCGGGCATAACGAGGACGCCAGAGGGTCTGTTTTCCGGCTTCATCTGTAACGTTGCTCAATATCTTATAAAGTGCCTGCTCTTCATTATGATGACTGCGAAGGTATTTCTGCAAGCCAATCACCACCCCATCCTTCTTAAAGAGATTTCGGAAAATAAGGTCTGGCACCTCTTTCTGAGAGTAATGATAAATCATTGATACATAAAGAACAAATTCATTAAGAGATTGTGATAAAAGACTATTGTAATAACTTACATATTTCTCTATTTTTTCCTGTTTGAAATCATCATTACAAATTGCCAACGAAAAATCTATCACCTCACACTGGTTCGGTAATTTCTTATCCCATTCCACCATATCGGATTTGTTCTTGGCATAGAGAGTAACTTTATTTACGAACCGGTTCTTCTCATCAGAATCTGCCATTGTATCAGACAAATGGATGTTGTTCTGCTGGTCGGATAATCCAACTTTTTTGTTATGCCTTTCGACTATTACAAATAAGAACCTAGCCTTGTTTGAATTGCAATTTCGTATCAAGGCATCTATCGTTGTGATATTTACTTTAGAAGCTTCAACTATTGCCAAAACCGGTGTCTTTACCCTATTATAAAAGAGATGAAGTTTTTCTTCTGTCACACCTTTTATATACTTATTTAAAAGGACTACAGGATACTCCTTTCTCAAATCGTAAGCTAATCTTCTGGACAAAGTGGTTCCACCTGCACCAGCATCATGATAAAGCAAGAATTTGGAAGACTGGCGAAGCTGTATACGATCCTTGATTTTGTTTTTAAGAGCATCCTGAATCCTACGAGTTGCTTCAACTCCCTTTGATATATCATTCCAACTAATGTCTTCACCTCTAAAGAATGTGTCGGAAGGAGATAAATCATTAGGTGCCGTTGCTCCGATACTGGCATGAACAACATCCAATCCACCATCTTTCAAAGTGGAAACAATAGACGAGATATCGATACAATCTAACTTGCCTGAAACCCTGGAAGGCACGATGACACTGGATAAAGGGACAGATGCAACACAGGACATGGTTTCTTCAACTCCCAAAATGAACTCATTGGCACTCATCTTAAACGATGCACTATTAAAACTATAGTCCTGAGCTTCTTCTGAAACGTTTACCAAATAGTCTTCATCTGTAGAGACGAAGATAAAATGTACCAAATCTGCCTCAACCTCCTCTATATCATCTATAGAATGTATGATATCCTTAAGATAACGATCCCCTACGTTCAGACAAACGATATAATATTCGTTTGTAGAGTCTGTCATGAAACGACGAAGTGCTTCTTTGATAAATTTGCCGTATTTTCGCTTATTCCAGGAACGGAAATCTGAGCATGAAGTACCTACACTTTCTGACAGCCCGTTAGCAAACAACCAATTAAGTCGTCCACCACTAGTACTGATCGGCAATGATATATGACTTTCATACTGGTCTATCACCAAAGGAACCACCCTACTGTCCTTAGCTGCCCCAAAAGCAGTAAAAAGACCATACTGCCCTTTTGTATTCGAATCAAAATCCAGAATAAAGGACCAAGGGATTCTAGCAAGGCTAGACTTGAGATCTACAGACGTATTCTTATCATTCGGTGGACTGATAAGGATATATTGATTGCGATTATTGAAATTGTCGGCAGCTTCAAGCACTTCACCAAAGTCAAAATACTCCTCCAAAACGTCTGCATTTACTTTTCCCTCATAGGCATCAGTTAACTCTGATGGTATATCTTTATGCATACTTTTATAAAAACTGACTGTCAACTTTCGGGAATAGGCATGCACCAGTTTAATACTCGCTTCAGTTTCGATTTTATCTGTTACTACATCGGAATCATGCATACCTTGATTGCCATCTTCCTGTATAGCCTTAAGAGCCTGTAATTCGTCTTGTGATATATAACCAGAACTGTTCAGAGTATTCAACAATGCTGAATAATTTGGTCGCCATTCACTCTTTAGAGGGGTTCCATCCAACTCATGGGAACCAGCTAAATAATTGCAGACTTTCGTTTCATCCTCTCTATCGTAAAGCCGATATTTCATAAAAGCCTCTCCGCTTTTACGATAAGACAGTCTGGCTTCATCCCAATTCTTCTGCTTGAAATGACAGGATGCCTTCAATACATCAGAATAATAATTACTGAGCTTAATTTTCTTCTGTTGTTGCATAGTCGTATGTTTTAAAGTTTAGTTTCTCAAAAACCTCGGGCAACAAGACTAATCATAGTCTTGCTTTACGCCCAAGGCTCTTTCACTTGGATGAACCTCATTACTATTCTTCTTGGGCTTTGCGGATGCTGGTCATCTCCCTTTCATAAAAAGCTTGCGCCTTAGGATGTATAGGCCTTACATGCAAACTTACTTCTATCAAGGTTCTCTCCAAGCGATGAATTTCTTCAATCTGCTCTTCTTTGCTTTCAAAGAAACAAGGACAGAGATATATCATCGTTGAAATAATGTAATCAAACGTCTCCTTTTCAAGTGACCCATCTAAGTGAAGAGGATTCAACTTGCGGAGAGTACGAGCATCAATACCAGTAAATTCCGAAAACTTACGGTCGGAAGTTAGTCGCCACCTTCTTCTCGCTTGGCGAAACTCTTCGGCAGCGAAGGCTATCCATTTGTTCGTCTTGCTTTTCGTAGAGTTTTCGTCCATAAGCCTATTATCTTCCTGATAAAAGGCAATCTAAACAGAACTAGGACTGAAAAATCTCTAATAAGTGCAAAGCTAAGTAAAAAACGCAGCATTCATGAATACCGCAGCATTTGGGAGCAAAGCACTATTTTTGCAAGCGAACAAGGAAAGAATTTGTTTTTAATATATATAATAATGTATAAAACTATCAGAATATGAGAGCAATGTATAAAAGCGAACTGGCTGCTTATGCCGGAGTGTCGACTGGGACACTGAGAAGATGGCTGATGCCGTACAGACAGGAACTGAATGAAATTGGTGTGAAACCGAAAGACCAGTTGTTAAGTCCGAAAGCAGTTAAGTTCATATGTGATCAGCTGTCTATCGATATCTAACAATGTCGAACAGCACGCTTTAGAAAAGCCGTACCTTCGCAGCGTCAATCAGAACAAACGGGATTGCTCATCTCTTTAAACTGACGGTGACTGAACTTTATTATTAATTTCTTAAATGTTTTAAATTATGAGTAAAAGTTACAAAGTGTCTAAGAAGACCATGAACATGGGCCCTAAGAAGGGTAAGACTGTTTATAGCGTTCGCCCTTACAGTTACGGTACCTTGACTACCAAGGATATCGCTAACCAAATCGCTATGGAGTCTACGGCTACTCCTGCTGATGTGATGGCGGTACTCGACCGCTATACCTACTATGTGAAGGAGAACCTGAAGAAGGGTTACGACATCGAACTGTTCGGTTTCGGTAAGCTCTATCTCCGTTTTCTTACAGGTAAGGCTGTAGAGACTGAGAAGGAGGCGAATGCCAAGCTCGTGAAGAGTATCCTTCCTGCCTTCCGCCCTTCGTACTATCTCCTGAAGAACGGCAGCCGTGTTTACAACCTGATTCCTGATTCCATCGAACTCGTCAAGTACGGTGAAGAGAAGAAGGATAAGACTACTGGCGGAGAAACTACTGGTGGTGAGAGTACTGGTGGTGAAACCACTGGCGGCGGTTCCGGCACCGAGGCTGGCGGAACTGGTTCCGACAATGGTGACGGATTGGAATAGTCTCCAACTCTGGCAGTGCCTTACCTCTCTGAAAGGGAGGCACTGCTAAACTCTGATCACTTACTGAACTTTCGCAAGTTTTGCCCACACGCCCTGAAAGGGCAAAAGCCCCTAGCCCAGGGCATCGCCCTGGGTAATTACGGACGCAAACCTGTCGCCC
>OIWS01002357.1_pt1 | contig 15612 bp, 16 predicted proteins | sample 1587611 | NCBI WGS metagenome assembly OIWS01 (sample SAMEA3888919, study PRJEB22519) | human gut metagenome | biome: human gut; feature: human-associated habitat; material: faeces | place: Denmark | collected 2010 | reverse complement strand
CGGTGTTGTCCGCGTTGCTGGTTATTCAGTTGTTTGGGATTGTGATCCCACCCCCCATATTTCTCCTAAAGAGCACCAAAAGGAGCGCTGCGGCCATTCTCGGTCGCAGCGCTCCTTCATTACTTTTCATGGTGCGCTTCGAGATATTCTGTTGCCGGCAGGATTTTCTGCTATGTTTTACATGATAACGTCAGAACAAACGTTTGTCAATGGCCCTCTGCAGAAAATTTTCTTTTGCTGCTGTCGCTTCTGAATCGAATCGATTCTATCCCTGCTTCCGAGAAAGCAGGACATTGTGATCTGCAGATATTGAGATTGAAGAGAATAGCAAACACAGCCGGTGTCCGGACACACGGCGAAATGAGCGGTTCAGCCTTGCATCTGAACTGCTCATTTTATTGTTGGGGGAAGCCCCACACCCCTTTCATGTTGAAATTGAAAATACTTCCTGAACTTTTCTGGAAAGTTCTTGCTTTTATTCGCTTTGGCGATTATAATTATAATGTGAATTTATACGCAGACGCAGAAATGAACTGCGATAGGAGCGCCGGCTATGAAATACTTATCCATCACACAAACCGCCGAACGCTGGGGTATCTCCACCCGCCGCATTCAGATTTTGTGCGGCGAAGGGCGCGTCCCCGGTGCTATCCGCATTGGCACGGTCTGGGGGATTCCGGAGGACGCAGAGAAGCCAGCGGACGCGAGAATCAAGAACGGCAAGTATATCAAGAAGCCCGTCGAAAATGAAAAATGAGCCGCAGATTATATCAGCGACTCTAACTCGAAATCGTGGTCGCTACTCGGTAGCTCCCTGACCGGAATCCCTTGATTTTTCGGGGTTTTTCGGGTGTTCTTAACTTAATATTTTTCTTTGTTCTCCCCATCAGTTCTCCCCGTTTTCCGAGGTGCTGATGTTGAGATAAATACGGAGACGTATCGAAGTGGTCATATGCTGGTACACACTGGTCGCAACGGCGTCCGTGCTGATGATATCCGGCGGGAACCCATCGCGCAATGCGCAGCGCAGAACTTCCAGATTGTAATTGATCCGGCCGGCCGCCATGTCAAAGATTACGCCGCGCTCTCGCGCCCGCTTTGCGGCATCTAATACATGCTTTTGCTGATCCAGGATGGTGTAGTCTCCCTTTCCCTGATACACATGGCACAGAATGTCCCCGGCATCCAGCAAAGGCAGCACCTGCTCATACGGAACCTCAGAATCGGTCAGATGCACACAAACGGGGCACCCCAGCTCCGCCGCAATCTTCTTCGTCTCGGCCAGGGGACGGATACCAAATCCCGTTGTAAATCCCCTGCCCATGCGGAGCTTTAGGCCAAGCATGTACTGTGGATAGTATTTTTCATACATCTCTCGGATGCGATCCAGGTCATAATACTTCGGATCCGGCACCTCATTGTGTCGTTCGGTTGTAACACCAATCGGCGTCACATTCATAAACGCCTTGATCGTTGTTTCGTTTGCCGGAATGACGTGGCGAACAAAACCTTCAAACGCCGCCGTTCCGGTAGAACCGGCGTCCACGGCCGCCGTAATTCCATTCGGCAGTGTCATCAGGTCCGCATGAATGCCGGCGTCTCCGAGTCCAAACGCAATATGCGTGTGAAAATCAATCAATCCCGGAATGACCAGATTCCCTTTTGCATCAATCACCTGTACGTTCTGTTCTCCGTCTAACGCAGGAACAATTTTGGTGTCCCTGATCACAAGCTCACCAAACTCATCCCTGCCGCAGCTTGGGTCCAGAATATGCGCATTTGTAATGAGTGTATCGGCCACTATCTTGCCTCCGTTATAAATTTGTATTACCTTTACGTTTCAAAAGTATTATAAATACACATATTCCGTATGTTAACTCAAAGCTTGCCTCGATATTTTGTATAATTTGCACGATTCCCAACGTATGTTGTCTTGAAGTTGTCTTTTTTACTTATCTTCCTTCAGAAGAAACAACTCCCCCCGGCCGGTGACCGGGGGGAGTTTTCATCTGCTTCCATTTTATGGCGCTCAAAGCTCCACGAAATGGTCTTCTTCGATGAGGTAAATATTCTCGCGCTTGAAGCCGTAATCCGTGCAGTTGGCGATATGCGGCTCGAGCGTGAAGGGCTTTCCGGCTTGCCGAATGGTCAGCTTATTGCCCTTTTCCAGATAAATACGGTCTGCCTGATCAATTTCGATCGAATGGCCGAGATTTCCCTTGAAGTCCAGATTGCGGAAGCCCAGCTTCTGAATCTCCGCACCGAGCACCTCGAAAACCGCTTCATAGGTCATATCCGGATCGCAGTGCTCCACCATATAGCGGTGGATGTGAAGCTCTGCCTCAAGGCCCTCTTTGTGCTTCGGGTCCTCCGGCTGATCCAGCGGGCACATTCTGCCGTTTTCCATAAACAGCGTTCTTGCATAATCGCCCCATCCTTTGTGATAGGTCGGCGCAATATCGATCGTAATGATATCATTTTCTGCCACACGATACTCGTCGGTGTGGTTGATGTCCTTGCTTCCGACCGAAACAGCGGAATGCTTTCCGAGCAGAACCAGCCCGGGCAGGCCGTGGTACCACCATTCGTCCGACCCTTTGTCCACCATCTTTTTCTGCGCCAGAACGATGATGTCCCGTTCGCTCATGCCGACGGTGATCTCGCGGTTGAGCTCGAGCATCGTCTGCTTTGCGATGTCCTGCGCCTTTTGAATATTTGCAAGGTTCAATTCTGTCATAGTAATTTAAGCACCTCTTCTTTTCTGACCGCACCGCTGCGCGCGCCAAGCTTCGACACGCACAGCGACGCCGCTGTGTTTGCAAATCTGCCGGCCTGTTCGGCCCCCATTTCGTCCAGCTGCGAAATAAACGAGGAGCAGAATGTATCGCCGGCCCCGGTTACATCGACAACCTGCGTTTTGCGCGCCGGAAGCTTGTACACCGCTTCGCCGCTGTAGATTTCGCATCCGCGCTCGGCGAGCGTGACCACGACCGTCTGCATGCCGAGCGACTGAAGCATCCGTGCGGCATCTTCATAACTTTTGCCCTGACGGATGCTGTCAAAGCCGGTTTCATTGAAAAAGCCGATATCGACATTGCGGAATCGCTCCGTATCGCCGTTGCGCTCATAGTCCACATCGTAGTCCACAACGACCTTTACGCCGTGCACCCGCAGGACCGGCGCAAGCTCTTTCCACCGTTTTCCTTCGCAGGTGATGCAGTTGAGATAGCCAACGGTCGAGTACAGATACTTTGCGCCCTTGAGCACCTCAAACTGTTCCGGTGTAAAATCGATGGTGTCGACGTGCAGCGTCGGTATAAAGATCGTATGCTCCTCGCCGCACAGGAAGATCATCGTCTTGGAATCCGGCAGCGTATCGTCATAAATCGTCATGGAAACATCTACGCCGGATGCTTCCAGATCCTTCAGCAGCAGCTCCGTGATCGGGCTGTGGCGCAGGACCGTGCAGAATTTCACCTGATTTCCGAGCGCTGCATAGACGCAGGCCGCATTTGCGATCATGCCGCCCGGAATCGCCTCAAGCGTCTGCACCTCCACCTTGTCTGCAACGGACGGCCAGCGCGGTGTCCGGTAATACTCGTCGAGCGCAACGTCGCCTACATAAACGGCATAGTCGCGTGCGCTTTGCGTCAACTGTTTTTCTTCTTTCATACTTCTTCCTTTCGAACGAAGTTATGGACCCAGCGCATGCTCAGCACGCGCAGCGTACCGACAGTCCCTTCCAGAACCATTGTCATCTTCACGATCAGCACAACGATGACCGGGTCCAGATGAAGCTGGAATGCCGCCAGCGCAGCAGCCGGGATGCATAGCAGCCACATGATGACAATATCGGAATACAGGCCCGTCTTGCCGTCGCCGCCGGCTCTGAGAATGCCGATCATGCAGGTCATCTCCAAAAACGACAGCGGGCAGACAGCCGCAATGATCAGCAGGAACGTGTTCGCATAAGCCGCCGCTTCCGCGTCGAGCGCATAAATGCCGATAAACGCGCTGCGGAACGCAAGCGTTCCAAGGCCTGCCAGAATGCCAAGGCCCAGACCGATCAGGATAAAGCTATGTGACTGCCGCCGGACCTGCTTTTTGTCTCCTGCGCCGATGGCGTTTCCTGTCAGAATGGAAACAACATACTGGAATCCTTCTCCGACTGCCGAAATGATGGAATAGAACGTCGCCATCACGTCGTAGCCTGCCACGACGGAGGTTCCGAGCTGGCCGGTGATCATATTGCCGCTGCTGGTGCCGACGGACCAGATCACCTCGTGCAGCACGATTGGAAGGCCCGCTTTGATGTAGTCCTTCGTCATCTGCCGGTCGCGCTTTTTCAGATGGCGCAGCCGGAAGCCGATCCGATCTTCAAACCGGATCATATAGGCGAAGATAATCAGCATTTCCAGCGTTCTGGCTGCAACCGCGCCGATGGCCACACCCTCGATGCCAAGTTCCGGAAGGCCGAGCTTTCCGAACAGCAGACCGTAATTGAGCAGGAGGTTGATCGCATAGGTCACAAGATTGTTGCAGAAAATGATCTGCACCTTTTCCACGCTCCGGCACGCAGCATACAGGGAATTGAGAATACCGACCGCGACATAGGAAAATGCAACGGTACGCAGGTATTCTCCGCCGACGCGGACGATATAATCGTCGCTGCTGTATACGCGCATGATCTGCGGTGCAAAGCACAGCACCAGCGCCACGATCACCAGCGAGAAACTCAGCATGAAGCGCAGCGAAACCGAAACGATGGTCTGAAGCTTTTCCTTGTTCCGCACACCCCAGTACTGCGCCGCCAGCACCGCCGTGCCGCCGGAAAAACCGATCATAATCACGCGGACGATCCAGGATACCTGATTGGCCTGCGTGACGATCGTCATATTCACCTGGCTGACAGTACCGAGCATCATGGTGCTGAGCGTATCGACGCTGATCGACAGAAGCATCTGCAAAATCAGCGGCACCATAAGCACCGCGACGTGGCGGTAAAAGCTTTTTTCCCGAACCAGATCAAATCTCATTGTTTGCCGCTCTTTTTGATCGCGTCAACCAGCCATCTTCTGAATTTCGGCGTATCAACTTCCATTGCAACGTGCATATTGGGCTTCTTGCCGGATTTCTGTCTGGTATCTGCCGCCGTATGGCCTGCCGTCAATGTGCCCTGCCACTCGGTGTCCATATAGAAATCCTGATATGTCATGCACTGCGGGTACAGCGCTGCGCCCAGTGCCAGCGCGTCATGCATCACGGCGCCCTCGCCGCGCTTCTGCGCCTGGTTGATCATATACTGGAGCATGTCGGCCGAGAAGGTGCAGGCTCTGGTGTCAACCGTGCGCAGCTCGTCGACGTCTTCCTGCGTCATAACGGCTTTCAGCGTCACGTCCAGACCCACCATCGTCATATCCCGGATGCCGGAGGTAAAGACAATGTGCGCTGCAATGGGGTCAACCCAAATGTTGAACTCGCTGTTGTTGTTCATGTTGCCGCCGTAAACCGCGCCGCCCATGAACCACAGTTTCTTGATCAGCCCCGGCAGATCGCTGTGCTGGACGATAGCCAGCGCGAGGTTCGTCATCGGACCTGTAACAAGAAGCTCCAGCTCGCCCTTTTCTTCTACGGCTGTCTTGTAGATCAGCTCCGATGCAATCATATCGACAGCCTTTTTCTCTTTGGCGGCCGGGATAGCGATGTCGCCCAGACCGCTTGCGCCGTGGCAGTCTCCCTCGTGGATGGCCCGGTCGTACATGGAGCGCTGCGCGCCGCGCGCAACGGGAATGCTCGAACCGAAGTATTCCATCAGATTCAGGTTGTTGTTTGCCACGGCCGGCTCTGCCACATTGCCGTTGCAGGAGGTGATTGCCTTGATATCGATCTGCTCATTGTAGATGGCAGCTGCCAGCATCAAAGAATCATCCGTACCCGTATCGCAATCAATGATAAAAGGTCTGCGCATTATTGAATCAGCACTCCTCTCTGAGCTGGAAGACGCGATCCATGAATTCACACACGTGCGCTTCCTTGACATGACCGATGTCCTTATGACCTTCTTTGAAGTAGCTGCCGACGATCGCCGCATCTGCAATGGAAAGCTTTTCCTTCACAGTGTCCGCCGTCATTCCGGCGGCAATGACCAACGGGAAATCGCCGATCAGCTTGCGGAACTCCGCAATTTTTCCGGTCGAGGTTTCAAGCCCGGTGCCTTCGCCGGTGCAGGCCATCGCGTCGCAGCGCTGCAGGCCAAGGCGCATATCCTCTTCGATCGATCTGCCGGACAGAACAGGTTGGTACTTGAAACGCACGCCGCCGATGATCGGAAGGGTTCCTGCCTTTCTGTAGGCCGCGATCATTTCTGCGTAGGGTACGTCGAGATAAACCGGCAGATGACCGCAAACAGAGTCCACCTGCATGAACTTTCCGCCGTACATGCTCGTCATTTCATAGGTGAACGAAAAGTTATCCAGAACGTTTGCGCCGTACAGATAGTCGTCCTCCTGAGACAGCGCCTTCATGCAGGCAACAACATCTTCCCGCGAGCCAAAATAGTCTTCAAGCAGCATCGCGTCCACGCCGCATTTTTTATAGATGGCTGCCTCTTTCAGACACTCCTTGATTTTCTCGGCCGGCGTATCGCCGATCAGATGCAGCATACCGATAATCGGCTTTTTGACAGAAAACAAATCCAGAAACATATTTTACTCCTCCATCAATTTTTTGAACATCTCGTCGGCCTGCGCGAACAGCTTCCGGCGCAATTCCTCTGTGTAATGCGGATACGGACCGTACTGCCCGGCGTTGACGCCCGCGGCAAGGTTTGCAAGGATCGCGGTCATCAGCGGGTGCTTTCCCTCGCAGTAGCCGTAGAGCGACGCTCCGGTCGAGCAGTTGCCGCAGCCCGTGGCGTCGACCGACTCGGCCGCGCCGACAGACGGCGCGAACCACGCCTTGCCGTCTTGAATCATGTAAGAGCCCTTTTCGCCCACGCGGAAGAAGCACGGCTTGCCGATTGCAATGATCTTCTGAATACTCTCTTCTTCCGAGTGCGTTCCGAACAGCGTCATCGATTCCGGCAGGTTGACCGAATACATGTCGATCTTCTCGATCAGCTCCATCACCTGCGCATGCAGCGACGGATCATCAATATCAACCGTGGAGAGCTCTGCCTGAATGCAGGCGTTCGGCGCTGCCTTGCGGATCTCGTCGAGATGCTTCCACACGCTTTCGATCACGCGCGACTCCAGATAAATGCCCTTGACGTCCGGGCCGGCGTGCTTGATGATGTATTCTGCCTTGACCTCCGGAACCAGTCCGATTTCCTTCTCAAACGCTTCGCCGTAGATGGAGTGCTCCCACCACTGGCCAGCCGCGTTATATTCGACAATGTTGTACTGCGTTTTCGGCAGCACCTCTTCCACACCCGCCTGCGACAGACCGTTTCTTCTGAAATAATCGCCGTAGAGACTGTCAAAATCGGGGCCTGCCGTTGTGATGAACAGCAGATCGTCCGTATAGGGCCGGATGCCGTTTACCGTGTACAGCGTTCCGCCGAGAAAGCCCGTTTTTTTCGAGCCGTCGGCATAGAGCATATCGTTGACAATCGTGCTTCCTGTCACAAGATACTTTGCCATAGTTTACTCCTGCTTTTCTAAGCTATTGATTTGTTTACCTGCGGTTGTTACAGCGCCTTGACCAGCTCGTCGGATGTGAGAATCCGGCCCTCAAGGCCGATGTTCTTCGCAAGCTGCGCCATGATCGGCATCTTGATTCTCGAATCCTTGACGACTTCCTCATTCCAGAAGATATCCGCCGCCGTGCCGTCGGCAATGACGTTCTTGTGCGCCATGGCGACAACACGGTCGAAGTTGTTGAGCGCAAACTCCATGTCGTGCGTGATGGTGATGATCGTCTTGCCTTCCTTGTGCAGCTCGGCGATCAGCGAGCTCAGAACCCGGGTTCCGTGCAGATCCTGACCGGCCGTCGGCTCGTCGAGGATGATGTACTTGGGGTCCGTTGCAATAACGGCCGCGATCGACACGAACTTCCGGATGGGATACGGAATCTCATAGGGGTTCGTATCGAGATATTTTTCAATCTGAGTCAGATCCACCGCCTTTTTGACGCGCGCTTCAATTTCCTGCTCGTCCTTTTTCATATAGCGGAGCATGTACTCAATTTCTTTTCTTGCGGTGTTGTTGAAGATCTGCTCATCGGGGTTCTGGAACACGTAGCCGACCACACGGGCAGTTGTTGCCGTGGTGACAGACTTGGTATTCACGCCGTCCACGATCACATCGCCTTCTACCGGACGGTGCAGACCGTTCATCATCTTGACGCAGGTGGTTTTACCCGCACCGTTCTGTCCCACGATGGCAACGCGCTCGCCCTCGTTGATGGTAAGGTTGATATGCTCCAGCGCGCGATAGCCGTTCGGATATGCAAAGCTGGCGTTCTTAATTTCAATTGCCATCGGTTACGCCTTCCTTTCCCGGACCAGCCGCTCCGCGTCTTCGATTGTGACCGGAATCTCGGCCAGCGGCTTGCCGGCTGCCTTCATTTCGTGACCGAAGCGAGTCACTTCCGGCATCACAGCGCCGTATTCGTTCAGACGCGGGTTCACAAGAACTTCCTTCGTCTGGCCGTGCAGCGCGATCTGGCCGTTCTGAATGACCACAACCTCGTCGCAGTATTCCGCGATCAGGTCCATCTTGTGCTCGATGAGCAGAATCGTCTTGTTGGAATTTTTGAGCTCGGAAATGATGCTGAATACGCCCTCGGTTCCCTCGGGGTCGAGCTGCGAGGTCGGCTCGTCGATGACAAGCGTCGGCATATCCATGACCATAATGGAAGCGAATGCGACTCTCTGCCGCTGGCCGCCGGAAAGCTCGTTCGGGTTCTTTTCGATCAGCTCTTCAATTTTGAGCTTCTCGCAGACCTTGATCACGCGCTCGATCATCTCGTCTTTGGGTACGCCCAGGTTTTCAAGACCCATGGCAATCTCTTCAAAGACCGTGGGCTTAACGCCGCTGATCTGAGAGAAGGGATTCTGGAAGATATAGCCGATCTGTACGCTGAGCTCGGCCGTATCCCATTCGCGGATGTCCTTGCCGTCAACCAGAACGTCGCCTTCGAGCGCGCCGTTATAGAAGTGCGGAATCAGGCCGCGGATCAGGTTGCAGAGCGTCGTCTTGCCGCCGCCGTTTTCGCCGACAATGCCGTAGAACTTGCCGCGTTCAAAGGAAATGCTGACATCTTTCAGCGCCGGCTCTTTGGAATACGGATAGCGGTAGGAAACATTTTTCAGTTCGATAAATGACATTTTTCTTCCCCCTTCTTATCCGATAACGCCGGTCGAAACCGCGACTCTGTAGCCGATGGAGGCCAGCAGGTACAAAACCGCGACCACGTCGAGTACGATTTCTTTCTTTGTGGTCGGCCGCAGATCGCGCAGCGTCGTGTGCTTGCCTTCATAGGAGAACGCGCGCGCCTCCATTGCGATGGACTTTTCCTCGGTGCCGGACATGGCGTTGAGGACGATCGGGCCGAGTGTCGGCAAAAATGCCTTGGCGCGAACCAGCATGTTTCCCTCGGTCTCGATGCCGCGGGCCTTCTGGCTTTCCATGATGGTGTTGGCCGACTTTCTCATGTCGGTGATGCTCTGCATGGAACTGAGCATAATAAAGCTTGCTTCATGCCGCACACCCTTCTGTTCCAGGGTGTACATGATGTCGCGCATCGGCGTCGTCAAAAAGAAAATGAGCAGCGCGCCGGCAAAGCCGACCATATAGCCCACGATATTCAAAGCCACATCGAAACTTTCCCAATACCAGTCCCAGCCGAAGATAGAGAACATGAGTGTTTGGTTGATGTCGCGATGGCCGATCTGGCGAATAATCACAGTGAATACGAGCAGCAGCAGTCCAACGCCCGCCATCGCCTTGGCATAGTTTTTGCCGATGCCGACGGCGTATGCCAGAATGAAGTAAAGCACGATTATAACCAGTGCGTAGCGCCAGTTATAGACCACGATCGCGCTGATGGCTATGCACATGCTGATGATGAACTTGGTCATCGGATTCAAGTCCAGCCAAAAGTTCCCCGTCAGAGGATATTTTTTAAACGAATAAGCAAAATTTTTATCCACGGTGCACCTTCCTAATAATTTGGAGGCAGAGAGTATTCTCTGCCTCCTCTGGCTAAGGCTGAAATTATTCAGCTTTCTTGGAGATTTCTTCTTCCTGCTTCTTCAGCTCGTCGCTGATGTAGATGTTGCCGAGCGGGAGCTTGGTGAGGAATCTGGTGGGGAATGCCTTGAGAATGAGGAAGCAGATCACAACCGTTGCGATCTTGTCGATCCAGTCGATTGCAGTTTCGCCGATGAACTGTGCGATGTACTTCGAAACGTGCAGAGCCTCATACAGCGGAACAGAGACGATCGCCGTTCTGCCGGAGCCGAAGTCGAAGCCGTACACGACCCAGGTGATCAGCGAGCCAACACCGCCGCCGATGAGTGCGAAGAAGATGGAGCTGACGAGCGTCAGGCCGATGTTCTTGAACCAGCCCTTCTTGGAAAGCAGCGCCGCAACAAGAGCGAACGCCATGTTGAGCGGAGCGTAGAACAAGATGGTGGGGTCTGCCAGTGCGTTGAGAATGTTGGTGATCAGACCAACGATCACGCCGGGCCATACGCCGCAAAGCGCGCCGACGATGATGGTGCCGATGCAGTCAAGGTACAGCGGGAGCTTCAGAAGGGTGATGATCGAGCCCACCACGAAGTTCACCGCGATGCCAATCGGCATCAAGAAGAGTATCAGCTTGTTGTTGTTCTTTTTTTTCATAATTGCTCCTCCCTATGAAAAACGTGAATTTTGGCAGCATTCCTGCCGCCTATCTAAAAACAGGTGATTGCACCTGCTTTTATACGGGATTCTATTGCAGCTCAAAACCAGTATTTTTGTAAATAATGCAAATAAAATTCTGCAAACCGCGTCACGCTGCCGAGCGTGATATTTTCATTCAGCACATGCGCCTGCTTGTCGTCTCCGGGGCCGGCGATGACAAACGGGATCGGATGCTTCGGAAGTACCAGGGACGCGTCGGTGAAGAAGTAGTGCCCCCGCTTTTCCATGCACAGGCCGCTTTCTTCGGCGGCCGACGCGATCTTTTCGCGGAAGCGGCTCTCGGGATCGCACTCGATGGCCGGGCGGTTATTGATGATTGTGAGCTTGGCCGCAACGTTGGAGTAGCTGCGCTGCATATCCTGGCAGAGCTGCCGCGCCGTGCGGAGAATTTCGTCGTGCGAGGTTCCGGGAATGGTCCGGATATCGATTTCCAGGGAAGCTTCCGCCGGAACAATATTCGTCATATTGCCGCCATGGAACCTGGTAACGGCCATGGTGGTACTGCCAAGAATCGGGTGCACGCGCCCGTCTTGTACCGTCTCGCGCAGCTTCTGGGCAAACCAGATGCCGTATTCCACGGCGTTGCGCCCAAGATATGGCCGGGACGCATGGCTCGCCACGCCCCAGATCTCCAGCCGCAGCCAGAGCGCGCCTTTTTCGCAAAAGCTGATCTTTTCATCCGACGGCTCACAGACGATCATCTCGTCGATCTCGTCGAACCACCCCTGCTTTTCCAGGCTCGTCACGCCGAGGCCGGCGCTTTCTTCATCGGCGGTAAAGCAGAAGTAAACCGGCCGTTCCGGCTTTTCTTCCATCGCTGCCAGGCGCTTTGCCGCCAGAATCATGGCCGCGTCTCCGCCCTTCATATCCGCGCTGCCGCGCCCATAGAGCACGCCGTCGATGCACTTGGCCTCGTGCGGATCATATTTCCAGTCTTTTTTGTCCCCGCAGGCTACGGTATCCACATGACCGAGGAAGGCAACGCCGCCCTTGTCTGTCTTTCCGGGCAGCTTTGCCACAAGAGACGCGCGGCCCGCGCCGCAATGCACCACATGGCATTCCAGTCTGTCCGGCAGAAGAGACTCGATCAGAGAAATGATCTGTGTCTCGTTTCCCTCCGGCTGGCAGGTGTCAGTTCTGACCAGCTGTGTCAGAATTTCTTTGCTTTCCTCATCCGTTACCTTTTTCCATTCCATGATACGTTACCATTCTGTTCTAGTAAGAATACATCGCAAGATCGCCCACGCCGGTTCTGTGCAGCATGCCGAATCTGCTGATCCAGCCGCCCGCACCCCAGCCGCGTCTGACCAGACGGTTCTCAAAGGATACGATCCTGCCATTGACAATTGTATAGGTTGCTAGCTTGTCCGCCGCATCAACCACTGTGATATTTGCCAGCGCGCCCACGCCGAGATGGCCCGTTTTCTGTGTCCACCAGTCGTTTGCCGTTCGCTCGGCCAGCAGCGCGGCAGGGCCGCTTGTCATGGTGGCCACCGCACCGTCCAGCGGCAGAACGCCGAGCTGCGCCAGCTCCAAAATTGCCGGAATATTGTCCCGTGTATCTCCGAAGCCCTTCATGGTGGACTGGTTCTGCCCGTCGGAAACCAGGACCTTCACAAGCCCTGTGCGCAGCGCCTCATAGGCAAGCTCCTGCGCCGCGGCCGAAATCTGCATTCCCTCGCGGCTGCCCCTGCCGGGCCGCAGCATGGAAGTGACAAATTCCGCCGAAATATTACCGCCGACCAGCGCCAGAACACGCCGGAAGCTCTCTTCCGCCGGTCCGTGCGAGCCGCAGCCGGCTGCCGTGGCATGCGCCAAATGGAGCGGCCTGCCCTTCGACAAGGCCGCCATGCGTTCGGCATGCTCGGGGTCCTGCGTATGGGACATATAGACAAGGTTTGCACGCGCCGTCAGATCGAACAGGCTCTCGATGCTCTCGTCGGGCATGATAAAGTGGCCCATGTGGTCCTTGATTCCGACGGTAAGCGCCGCCGTTGTGTTGGTAATCGGATTGCGCGTCATCTTCCGGGACATCGTTTCAAAATCAAGCTCGCCCTGAAACATCTGTACCAGCTCTTCCTGGGAAAGCTGCGTCGCCAGCACACTCGCGCCGCCGAGATATACGCCGAGATTCATCGGAACGCCGCGGTCAACCTCCGCGCCCAGCAGCGCCGGCGCCATAAAGGTATTGCCCGCGCCAGGAGAAAGGCCCATCGTCACGCCGTCCTGCGCCGCACAGATAATCGAACCGGTGCTGACTTCAAACAGATCGCCCAGATGCAGGTGCATATCAATCAGGCCCGGCCAGACGAGAAGCCCTTCACAGTCGATGACGTCTTCCTCCGGTTCCGGCCGGAGATCCTCTCCCGTTTCCGCAATCACACCGGACACAATCCGGATGTCCCGGACCGCATGGACGGCGTTGCGCGGGTCAATGACACAGCCGTTTTTCAAAAGCAGATGGTTCTCTTCCGGCTGTCTGGACGCTACATATGTCATCTGATTTTGCAGCACGCCCGCCAGCGTGTCTACCTTTCCAAATGTCGTCTGATACACCGGCCGTGCCCCCTGTTTCAGTAATTCTGATACATTTTTACCGCAGCGCTCGTTCATTTTTATTCATTATAGCAAAAGGCATGCAGATCATCTATGTCCTGTTCAGACAAAAAAATTCGTCGTATATTGTCCATTTCGGACAACTGTCTTTTCCTGCTCCGCATGGGCTCACAGCCGGCTGCTGCGCATGGCGTCCAGCTTCAGGGCAATTTCCATATTCAGCTTCTCGTCCGCGTCGTCCAGACGCTTGTCCAGAACCTGACAGATCCGGCGATAGCGGTATTTCATGGAATTGTAGTGGATATAAAGCTGCTCCGACGCTTTTTTCAGGTTCCATTCACAGCTCACGACGGTTTGCAGCGTCTGTAAAAGGTTTGTGCCGTGCGCCTCGTCATAGGCCCGAAGCTTCTGGATATACTCCGCGCACAGCTCGCGCGCCTCCTCGCTTTTGCTCATGCGCGAAAGCAACTTAATAATGCCAAGCTCGTCATAGAACGTGATGCAGTCGTGTTTTCCCTGCTCAAGTGCAATGCCGATGGCCTTGGATGCCTCGCGGTAGCTCTCGGAAACCTCATAAAAATCTTTTTTGTAGGTGCCGACACCGATCGTCAGCGTCTGGCCCATCGCCTGCCGGACCGTCTGCCGGACCTGCTCAAATACCGCGCGGCACTGCGCCGCAATGGTCGACCGGCCGCTGTCCGGTGTAGACACGGCCAGCATAACCCGGTCGCTCGCCCAGCGGTACACGCTCAGCGGGAAGGTTTTTTTCACAATGTCGGCCGAAATCTGCGTGATTTTTTCCATCATGTCCGCAAGCGACTTTCCACGCTCCCGGTCGAGGCTCTCCGTATAATGTGCCTTCATATCGTCGACGCTCAGAATGACCGCGTAACCGCCGTCCGTAAAGTTCCAGCCGTAAATTCTGGCGCGGTTGGCAATCTCCTCGCGCGTCCGGAAGTTTGCCTTCAGCAGGTCCTCCACAAAAAGCTCCCGGTAGTCGCCTTCGATTCTGCGCTCGGCCAGCAGCTTCTGCACCTTGATGATCAGCACCACGCTGGCCTGTTCCATGGTGATCTGGTGGTAGTTTTCCATCCCGGTCTCCGAGTCGCCGCGTTTTTCGCCAAAAAACAGATAGCCGTACTGCTCGCCGCTGGTCTTGATCTGGTAGCTCGGATACTTTGCGATCAGCGTTTCCACAGACTGTTCCCGCCGCGCAACAGCCAGCGCGTCCGCCTGCAGGGAATCGTCCGGATTTTCTTCCGAAAAATAAGCCCGGTGGAAATTCACGTCAAAATATACCGCACTGCGGGAAATATACTGTTCGAGCATTTGCAGAATCTCCGCGATGCTCCGCTCTTCGATTGCCATGCGGATAAACTCGCGGTGCACGTTCTCAGAATAAATCATCTCCCGGCTCTTGCGGTTGACGACCTCCTGCAAAACGGGGTTAATGACCTCTGTGAAGGCAAGCTCCACCGGAATAATCAGCAGCGGAAAATTGAGCCGCTCCGCCGCCTCCACCGCGCTCGGCGGAATCTGGTCAATGAAGCGGCCGAGCTTGATGCCGAAGGCCGAGGCGCCCCACTCGTCGAGCTTTTCCACCATTTTGGTAATGTACTCCGGATTATCCTTCATCACATAGCCCGAAGTAATCAAAAACTCGCCGCCGCGCATCCATTCATAGATATCAGGAGCGTCCATGACGCTTACGGTTGAAACATCGCGGTCCAGTCCTCTGCGGCCCGCGACCACCTGAAAGCGTTCAAACGCCGGTATTCTCAAAATTTCCCGCAGCAGCATATCGTTTCTCCTTCGTCCTTCAGGCAGATTGATGCCTTCATTTATTTGTATTTATTATAGTGCAAAGCGCGCGGCGCCGCAAGCCGAAAAGAGCCTGCGGCGCTGCGGCACCTACTATGAAGCAGCAAAAGGCGCGCAGGGTATAGCCTGTGCGCCCTTGTGGTTCTGCAATTTTATTTTTATGTGCTCAGTCGGCAAACAGCGGCGTGGAGAGGTACCGGTCGCCGGTGTCGGGCAGCAGGACGACAATCGTCTTACCCTCGTTTTCCGGCTTCTTCATCAAACAGCCACGGCTGCTTTGTGTTCACTTTCGGCGGGATCGTATAGCGGGCGGACTGGTCATGCA
>OIWS01002352.1_pt1 | contig 15649 bp, 15 predicted proteins | sample 1587611 | NCBI WGS metagenome assembly OIWS01 (sample SAMEA3888919, study PRJEB22519) | human gut metagenome | biome: human gut; feature: human-associated habitat; material: faeces | place: Denmark | collected 2010 | reverse complement strand
ATTACAGCGCACTAAGACCGCACGAATATAATGGTGGGTTACCACCAAACGAATCAGAAAACCGATACTGGAAAAACTCTAACGCGGAGGCCAGTTTTAGTTGACCACAACAGACTACCTGAAGGGAGCCGCGGTCGCCTAGCAGTTGCAGTAGCAGGAGATCATCCAGCCGCAGTACAGGTCACGATGACTCTGGTTAATGATACCGGCTTTGACCCCGTATTTTCCGGCTCTATCGCTGAATCATGGCGTCAGCAGCCGTGCACACCATCCTATTGTTGTGACTGGGAGGCTGCCACCATGCTTCGCGCTTTCCCTCTGGCGAAAAAGGGAGAAGGACGGGCCCGTCTGCCTTCACTTTATGCCAGCTTCGGTAAGCTGGGTGAGACACCGACTCATAAAGATATCATTGATAACAATCGATCCATCAACTGGCCTGTATAACGTGGCTGCCGGTGATTAAGAAAGCTGCACCTACCTAAGTAGTAGCAAACGCACACTTTTTAGAAAAATCGATGGTCAGAAACTGGATTAGCAATTCCGTTCCAGGGTTGCTTTTGATTTACGTTGGCGTCTGATCATTGATTTATCCTCAAAAGCCCAACCTCATTGGTAATGAACCAGCTCCGTGAATGTCCGCTCTGGCACAGAGCGAAATTTTTTGATCTCCCCCCCTGAAATCTAAACTTAGTCATGTCACGTTTTTGGGTTTCTAAAATTTTAACTTCGCGTTTTTCGTTGCCGTAAGGGTTATACAGAAATGTCCGTTAAGCAGAGTTCAAAATTGATTGCCGTGATCACGACTGGTTTGAAAGCCGCGCCCAAGCCTGTACAGCTCTGGTTTGCGTTGATTATGAACCTGTCAGCCTAAAGCAAGCGGATGGACGATGAGTATTGGTAATCTTTCAGAGTCCGGAAAAGTTCAGCCCCAGTCTGAACAGGCTTGCTGGCGCCAGTCCAGTTTCATTCAGTCGTGGTTTGGTTCTTACGGCCTGTGCAATCTACCTCATTAGGCACATCGGCCTGCCAGATACCGGCTCGGGGTGTATTTCCGCTTCCACGCTGAATACTGTTCTCAGCAATCCTGGGGTCATCACCTCTTCTGGTGTGCCTTGCGCCATAACATGTCCGTTTGCCATTACCACCAGTTGATCGCAGTACCGGCTAGCCTGATTAAGGTCGTGCAGCACAGCGACCACCGTTTTCCCCTGAGTCCGGAGTTCGCCCATCAACCGCATCAGGTCCACCTGGTGATTGATATCAAGATAGGTGGTTGGCTCATCAAGTAATACAACGGGCGTATTCTGGGCCAGGACCATTGCCAGAAATGCGCGCTGGCGCTGACCGCCGGAAAGCTCGGTTAACCGACGAACGGCAAGATGATTGATCCGGGTCTGGTTCATGGCGACATTAACTCGTGCATTGTCTTCAGCGGAGAGACGCCCCCAGAGTGACAGCCAGGGATTACGACCATACGAAACCAGCTCCTGGACTGTGATCCCCTCTGGCGTTAAATGGTGCTGAGGCAGCAGCGAAAGCCTGCGGGCCAACTGGCGCGATGAGAGCATATTTATGGGATTATCGCCGAGAAATACGGTGCCAGACTGCGGCATTAAAAGCCGCGAAAAACAGTTTAACAGCGTCGATTTCCCGCAACCGTTAGGACCGATCAGGGCGGTGATCTTCCCCGTTGGCAGTGAGAGTGAAACGTCGTTAAGTACCTTGTCTGTCCCGTAACTGACCGTCAGATTTTCAGTTCGTAAAGTCATTTATCGCATTCTCACAAGCAACCAGACAAACCACGGCGCACCGATAATGGCGGTCAGCACGCCAACCGGGAGCTCCAGTGGGGGATGAATAATTCTCGCCAGCAGATCGGCAACCACCAACAGCAACGCACCTGTCAGGGCCGAAACAGGCAGCAGTCTGCGGTGACGTCCACCGGTGATGCTACGCATCATATGCGGCACCACGAGACCAATAAAGCTAATCGGGCCGCAGGCGGCCACGCCGGTAGATGTCATGGCGACAGCTAGTAACAAAGCCCAGAATCGGGTATGGGGCACCGACACACCGAGCGTGGTGGCGCGCGCATCGCCGAGTGCAAGGAGGTCGAGATCGCGGCAAAAACTCAGGCTCAGCGGCAGAAATAAAATCATCAGCGGGATGGCAATCTTCACAAAGCTCCAGTCACGGCCCCATAAGCTGCCGGTCAGCCACAGCAGGGCGTTGTTCACATCCTGCGGGCGCGAGAGCATCAGATAATCCGTCAGGCTGGCCCAGCATGCAGAAAGCGCCACGCCGGTGAGCGCCAGCTTCATCGGCTGGTGGGTCTTTGCCAGCATCTTCAGCAATATCAACCCCGCCATGCCGCCCGCAAAGGCCAGCAGCGGCAGCACCATCACGGGCAGTGACGGCATAAGAAGTAGAGCCCCCACAGAGGCCAGGCTGGCGGCATGGTTAACACCGAGAATATCCGGTGATGCCAGAGGGTTGCGCACAATCCCCTGTATCAGCACGCCCGCCACGGCGAGGGCTGCACCGACAAACAGTGCCAGCAGCAAGCGCGGCAGTCGGTACTCCATCAATACATAATAATGCTCGCGTCCGGCCTGCCAGTCGGTCAGCAGCGCGCGCCACGGCACGGGGATCACTCCCATATGGAGTGATAACAGCGCACAGCCCGCCAGGGCAAGGGTGATGAAAATAACCAGCGCAATTTTCATCCTCGCCTCCTCACAAGCCAGACAAAGCAAGGGCTGCCAATCAGCGCCAGCACTGCGCCTGCGGGCAGATCTCCGGGGAAGGCCAGTGCGCGTGCGAGTACATCTGCCAGCAGCATCAGCGTGGCCCCCAGCAGCATGCTCACTGGCAGTACGTTGCGCTGATCGAAGCCTGCCCAGAAGCGCGCCAGATGTGGCACCAGCAGACCGATAAACGCCACCGGACCTGCCACGCTGACGCACGCACCAACCAGAAGCAGCACTAACATATTGATGACCAAACGTAGCCTCGTCAGGTTCACTCCCAGCGTATGGGCGGTGCTGTCGCTGAGGTTGAGCAGGTTCAGTTGATTCGCCAGCAGCAACACGACAGGGACTGCAGTGACCACCACCGGCAAGAGCTGCCAGACATCCTGCCAGCGGGCGTGGGACACTCCGCCTGCCAGCCAGTAAAAGATGCCGTAAGCATGATCTTCGGCCAGCAGCAGGGTGATGCGGGTAAGGCCCATACAAAAGGCCGACAGCGCGATACCCGCGAGGATCAGTTTGTTTCTGTCATGGGTATGACGAAATCCGCCTCCTGCGGTCATGACCAGCAGCCAGCTCACGCCGCCCCCGCATGCCGCGATGAACGACAGAGAATAGCCTGCAATCGGCGTCGGACTCAGCGCGCTGGTAAGCGCCATAGCCAGCGCCGCGCCGCTGTTAATGCCGAGCAGTGAAGGAGAGGCCATTGGGTTGTGGGTCAGGGTTTGCAGCAGCGTGCCCGCGAGCGCCAGGCTTGCGCCGATCAGAACGGCGACCAGGCTTCGTGGCAAACGAAGGTTTTGCACCAGCGCTTCTGGTAGCGTTGGCGTGTGTCCAGGCAGCAGGGCGCGGGTTGCATCTGCTCCGGAAACAGGAATGGCCGAGTAGCAAAACAGACTCAGCCAGAAAATAATAATAAGTGCTGCAACGGGAAGCCCCCACAGCAGCACCGGGTGTTTTATCGCGGTCATTTCACAACGGTAAGCGGCTGATGGTGGAAGATTTTTACCGTGTCAGCGGCAATACGCTCTGCAGCAAAAATACCGCGCATCCGCGCCCAGGTGTTACTGTCGACCGAAGCAACCTGCTGCTTCTGCGCGGCGGTTAACATCTGCCAGAGCGGATCTTGTTGCCAGCGTTTAACAATGCTCTCTTCGCGATAGTGGGCAACCAGCAGCCAGGCAGGATTGACCGCCAGCAGTTGCTCCAGGCCGATGGACGGCATGGACGCACCCGCCATCGCAGCGGGAACGTTCAGCCCCAGAGAGGCCAGCACGCTGCCGGTCCAGGTCTCCTGAGTATGCAGGTTGAATTGCTGTTCGCGTGATGTGCCAAAGGCCACGCGTGTCCCTTTGGGAAGCTGGCTGGCCCACTGCGCCATCCTCTCTTTATGTTGTTCCAGGCGTGCCTGCATCTCTCGCTTTTTACCCACCATTTCGCCGATGATAGCCGCAGATTGCAAATTTTCAGCGTAGGTTTCGTTGCGGGACTTAAGCAGCAGTACCGGCGCGATTTGCTGCAAGGCGATGTAAACCCCCGCATGGCGACTGCTGTCGGCAATGATCAGGTCTGGTTTCAGAGCGGCAATGGCTTCCAGGCTCGGCTGCGCGCGCGTTCCGACGGACTGCCACGGTTTCAGGTGCGCACGCACTTCGGGCAGGATGCGTTTTGCATCGTTATCGTCGGCAATACCGATCGGGCTGACGTCCACGGCGGCCAGCGCATCGGCGAACGAGAGTTCCAGCACCACAATCCGTTGTGGCGTTTTTTCGAGTGTAAACGTGCCGTGTTCGTCCTGAACCGTGGCGGCAAAGGCGTGGCTGATCACCAGCAGCAGGCCTGCAAAAATAAAACGGATAAATGCCAACATAATCACATTCCAGCTAAAAGCCCGGCAAGCCGGGCGTTAACACATCAGAACTTCAACGACCCCTGCATATACAGCGTGCGCGGCTGGCCTGCATAGATGCCTTTGTTGTTGTCGTCATAAGAGCGGATGAAGTAGTCCTGGTCGAAGATGTTTTTCACACCGAATGCCAGGTTCAGATCTGCCATCTGCGGGCCAAAGTCATACGCCACGCGTGCGCCCCAGAGCATGAAGCCGGGAATGCGGCCGGTACTGCCGTCGGCGCTCTCTTTCACCGTATTGGCGTTATCCGCAAACTGGCTGGACTGGAAATCGCTGTTCAGATTGAACGTCCAGTTTCCTGGCTTGTAGTCCACGCCCAGCGTGCCTTTATGTTTCGGGGAGAATGGTACCAGATTGCCGTAGGTGTCGCCTTTCTCGCGGATTTCCGCGTTCACATACGCATAGCTGGCGTAGATGGAAACGTTATCAAGCGTTGGCGTTAGCGTACCCAGATCGTAACGTGCCTGCGTTTCCAGCCCGGTATGGCGCGTTTTGCCACGTGCAGTGACGGTGTCGTTGGTCTGGTTGGAGTCGTACTGATTGTTAAAGTTAATCAGGAACAGCCCCATTTCCGCCGTCAGCGCGCCGTCGTCGTAGCGGGTACCGAGTTCCCAGGTTCGCGCTTTTTCCGGTTCCACATTGCCGCTTTGCACAGCCTTGCCAATCTGGCTGTACTGTACGGTGCCGAACGAGCCTTCAGTGTTTGCATAAAGATTCCAGCTGTCAGTCAGGTGATAGAGCACGTTCAACGCCGGAAGCGGTGCGTTATAGCTCACTTCTTCGTGCGTGCCTGTGATGGCGTTGTTCTGGTATGACTCGATATGTTCGAAACGCATACCCGGCGTGATGGTCCAGTTGCCGATGTCGATTTTGTCATCCAGATACCAGGCGTGCGCCTCGGTGCCGGAACGCGTATCGCGGTCGTAAGGGCTTGAGCCGGACGGCAACTGCCCGCTGCTGGTGGCGGTGTAGTAACGCATTTCATGCGTTGATTCATTCACATAGCGATAGCCCACGCCCACTTCGTGCGCGGAAGGGCCGATCATAAAGATCTGGCTGTAGCGTGGCTCAATACCGCGCACCCAGTAGTTACGCGGCGAGAGGGTGATGCGTTTGCCTTGCTCCAGGTAGCCGCTGCGCAGGGTTTGGGTGTAGAACCCCTGAATGTTGAATTTATGCTGGCTGTCTGGCTGGAACTGGTAGCCCAGGCTCGCCAGCTTGCGACGACCCCAGAAGCGGTCATACGGGCGGGTGGATTGCCAGCGATCGGCGTCGTAATCCGCGCGAGACAGGCCACCGGGCATGTCGGCTTCACCGTCGTAATATTGCAGCAGGCTGTTGAAGGTGTGCACCTCATCCGGCGCATATTTGCTTTTCAGCATCAGGTCGTCGATGCGGGTGGCGCTGTGCTCGCGCCAGTCACTGCCGCGCGTGCCGGAGTAGAGCAGCGCGGTGCCAAAACCGTTGTCCGCTGTGCCGCCCACCATCAGGTTGTGCGTCTCTTTCGGGTTGTTTTGTGAAGAGGTTGGGCTGAGCTGACCTTCCACGCCCGCCTCGATACCAAAGTCCTGCGGAATGGCACGGGTAACAAAGTTCACCACGCCGCCCACGCTCTGCGGTCCGTAACGCACCGCACCACCACCGCGTACCACGTCAATGGCATCCATGTTGCCGAGCGAAACGGGAGCCAGTGAAAGCTGCGGCTGACCGTAAGGGGCGAAGGGGACGGGGATGCCGTCCATCAGGACGGTCGAGCGGCTGGTGAGGCGCGGGTTCAGGCCCCGGATGCCAAAGTTCATCGCCAGGTCGTGGCTGCCGGTGCCGTTGTTTTCCGGCGCGCTGACGCCAGGGATGCGGTTAAGTACCTCACGCATGGTGGTTGCGCCGGTTTTGGCGAAATCCTCACGGCGGATCACGTCACGCGCGCCAGCATGTTCAAATACGTCGTTTTCACGCGCATCACCCAGCCAGTCGCCGACCACGGTCAGGGCATCTTCTTTTGGTGCGGGCGCGGGCTCCAGCGTCCAGCTATTATTTCCCAGCGGTTTTACCTGCAGTCCGCTGCCGTCCAGCAGTTGTTGCAGGCCGCTCTCGACGTCGTAATCGCCGTGCAGGCCGTTGCTCTGCTTGCCGCGCGTCAGGCTGGCGTCAACCGAGAGGGTAAATCCGCTGTGTGCGGCATACTGATTGAGCGCTTTATCGAGCGATCCCGGTGCGATATTAACCTGTGCAGCAAAAGCGGAAAACGAGAGACCGGCCAGCGGCAGCAGGCTCAGGCGAATGGCGTTAACCAAAGGTGTTGTTTTACGAAAAACGCGTAACGGCGTCATACCTTCCCCATCATCATTTTTGTTGTGTTCAGCTATGAGTCGAACGAGAAGGGTAAAAAGGACAATCGAAATAAGAATTATTTTCCTTACAGTGGTGAAATGTTTATCCAGTACCGCGTAATAGACTGAATTTTAACGGGAAGCGTTTGCGCGATAACGTTCAGGATCGCATCGGTATTTTTCAGCGGGAACGTCCCGCTCAGGCGCAGCCCGGCAACGGCGGGATCGCAGCGCAGCACGCCGTTGCGGTAACGGGTTAGCGTGGCTATCACCTCACCCAGTGGTTTATCGCTGAAGCTCAGGATGTCCTTCGTCCAGCTTGTACTCTCGTCATCCAGCGGTTTCACTGCGCCAAACTCAGAGGCGCTGAACTGCAGGCTTTCACCAGCGTTCACGATGCGTTTTTGCGCGGGGGCACTGGCGAGAAGCACTTCCACAGCGTGCTGCTGAACGTCAAGCTGCGTGAAATTATCCTGCTGGCGGACGGTAAATTCTGTCCCTAAAGCAGTGAGCTGGCCCTGACGGGTCAGGACACGGAAGGGGCGTTGCAGGGCATCTTTCGCGGTAGTAATGGCGATTTCACCGTACCAGAGCCGGACGGTGCGCTGATGCGCATCAAAACGCACATCCGCCGCGCTTTGGGTATTCAGCGTGAGCAGGGAGCCATCTTCCAGTTGCTGACGGCTGACTGTGCCTTTGGCGGTGCGGTAATCTGCCCGCAGACCTTCGCCGGTTTCCGACTGCCAGAGCTGCCAGCCTCCGCCAGCGCCGAGCAACAGCAGTAATCCTTTCATCACGTGACGGCGGGTGAGGCGGGTATCGTGCAACGCCCGGCTGGCAACGTCGCCAGGCACACCGCCAAGCTGGTTGCGCAGGTTTTCAACCTGCTGCCAGGCCCACTGGTTATCCTGATCCTGTTCATACCACTGTTGCCAGCGCGCTTCCTGTTGTGGGCTGACGCGCTCGCCGCTTAGCACGGCATACCAGTGGGAAGCTGAACGCAGCGCCTGACGGCGGGAATCGGTTAACAAAGGATTCATAACCCATACTCCAGACGGAACAGCAGGCAGTGCTCGACGGCTTTCGCCACGTATTTTTTCACGGAGCTGATGGAAACACCGAGTTTGTGCGCAATCTCGCTGTATGTCAGACCATCCAGTTGCGAAAGCAGAAACGCTTCACGTGTTTTGCCGTTTAGCCCGTCCAGCATGCTGTCGAGGAGTTGTAGGGTCTCGAGTTGGCTTTCGCGTTCCTCAGGTGAAGGCGCTCCCCCCTCCGGCATAAGCGCCAGCATCTCCAGATACGCTTTTTCCAGCGCGTTTCGGCGAAACAGGTCCACCATCACGCGTTTGGCGATAGTGCAGAGGAAGGAGCGAGGATCGCGGATCGTCGAGAGCGTTTCGCTGACCATTACCCGCAAAAAAGTGTCCTGGGCAATGTCATCTGCATCAAAAGCAGACTGGAGTTTGCGCGTCAGCCAGCTTTTCAACCAGCCGTGATGTGTGCCATAAAGCGACTCGAACGTTAAGGAAGCTGTGGTAGTGGCGCGGTCAGACATGCGGAGTGCATCAAAAGTTAATTATCACGTAGTCATATTAATATGAGAATGGTTATCATTACAATTGGAAATAAAATTGTTTCCAATAGACATTTTTAACATGTTGTTTTTCTAAGTGTTATAAGGTAGGTATAAAATGGGATGGAGCCTCTGCTTCTGGCATGTGTCGGTCAGAATGACTCATGATGTGGTCTGCTATTATTGACATCCTCACTGCCCTAAAGGATGGGGATTTCGGTAATGCTGCCAACTTACTGATTTAGTGTATGATGGTGATTTTAAGGTGCTTGCGTGGCTTCCATTTCCATCAGATGTCCTTCCTGCTCCGCTACTGAAGGCGTGGTGCGTAACGGCAAAAGCACTGCCGGACATCAGCGCTATCTCTGCTCTCATTGCCGTAAAACATGGCAACTACAGTTCACTTACACCGCCTCTCAGCCCGGTACGCACCAGAAAATCATTGATATGGCCATGAATGGCGTCGGATGTCGCGCCAGTGCACGCATTATGGGCGTTGGCCTCAACACGGTTTTACGTCACTTAAAAAACTCAGGCCGTAGTCGGTAACCTCGCGCATACAACCGGGCAGTGATGTGATTGTCTGCGCTGAAATGGACGAACAGTGGGGCTACGTCGGTGCTAAATCACGTCAGCGCTGGCTGTTTTACGCGTATGACAGGATACGGAGGACGGTTGTGGCGCACGTCTTCGGTGAACGCACTCTGGCCACACTGGAGCGTCTTCTGAGCCTGCTGTCGGCCTTTGAGGTCGTGGTATAGATGACGGATGGCTGGCCGCTGTATGAATCACGCCTGAAGAGAAAGCTGCACGTTATCAGCAAGCGTTACACTCAGCGCATTGAGCGACATAATCTGAATCTGAGACAACATCTGGCAAGGCTGGGACGGAAGTTACTGTCGTTCTCAAAATCGGTGGAGCTGCATGACAAGGTCATCGGGCATTATCTGAACATAAAACACTATCAGTAAGTTGGAGTCATTACCTCCTCCCGAACTCAAAGCTATCATACAGATAATTACTGGTTAACCCTATATAGGGCATTTTAAAGTGTGATCTTATCCAGCAATAATGGACACGCGGCTAAGTGAACCGCCCCGGGTTTCCTGGAGAGTGTTTTATCTGTGAACTCAGGCTGCCAGATCATCGTTTCCGATGGAAGCATAATAAGCTTTTTCTGCTTCTGCCGGTGGGATATGGCCCTGCCTTTCCAGCAATCGTCGATTGTTATACCAGTCCACCCACGTGAGTGTGGTCAGCTCATCATACTGACACGTGCATTACCCCTACCGCGATAATGCAACCGTACAATATAGGGCGTTTCCTAAACGCAGCCCTCATCACTCCAATCCAACAAGACACAGCATTTTTGATCACGAAGAAAGACAAATAATTTCCGTAAATGTTTCCGTTGTTACAAATAACAACAGTGTTTTACATTTCTTTGGCCTCAGGCCCGCGCATGTTGCCATTCGATGTCATTTTCCTGACTCGTTTCTTCTTTATGGTGTAGTGTGATCTTCACTTTATGGATGCTAACAATATGAAAAGAAAAATTATTCCCGTGCTAATCGGTTGTACGCTCTCTTTCTCTGCCCTGGCGGCACAACCTACGGCTGAGCGCTATGTCGTCAGTTTTCCAGAAGGCACGCACGTGAACTACGCCGGCGCATTTGCCAGTGCATTCCCGAACGGCCTTCCGGTTGGGATAGGTTCTGGCCTGCTGTTCACCGGTAAACAGGGCGATGCCCTGACATTCGCAACCATTACCGATCGCGGTCCGAACGCGGATTCACCGAAAGAGGGGAAAAACGAAACTAAAATTTTCGTTACGCCAGATTTCGCGCCGCTGCTGATGACGATTCGTGTACAAAACGGCAAAGCGGAGGCCATCGATCCCCGTCCTCTGCATGACGATAAAGGCGCGATCAACGGTCTGCCGCTGGCAAGCGACGTGATTGGCTCCACCAATGAAGTGGCCTTCAGCGACACGTTACATAGACTGAAGGGGGATAATCGCGGGCTGGATACGGAAGGGATCACTCCGGATGGTAAAGGAGGTTACTGGCTGTGCGATGAGTATGGCCCGTTCCTGATTAACATCGACAGTAAAGGGAAAATCCTGGCAATCCACGGTCCGCAGGCGGCGGAAGGGGAAAAAGCGATTGCGGGCGGTTTGCCAAATATCCTCAAATGGCGTCAGGCGAACCGCGGCTTTGAAGGCCTCACCCGTATGCCGGACGGGCGTATTATTGTCGCCGTGCAAAGTACGCTGGATATCGACGCTAAGAGCAAGAAAAAGGCGCTGTTTACGCGTCTGGTGAGCTTCGATCCGGCAAGCGGAAAAACCGCGATGTACGGTTATCCTATCGACAGCGCGGCCTACAGCAAAAACAGCGACGCTAAAATCGGAGACATCGTGGCGCTCGATAACCAGCACATCCTGCTGATCGAACAGGGAAGAGATAAAAACAACAGAATGCGTAACCTGATTTACGAGGTCGATCTCAATAAGGCGAGCGACCTGTCAGGCTTCGACAAGCCGGGTGAGTATCCGGAGTTTGATGATGAGAAAACCCTGTCACAGCGCGGCATTACCCTTGCGCAGAAAACGCAGGTTGTTGATCTGCGCTCCTTGGGCTGGCAGCAGGAGAAGGCTGAAGGGTTGGCGCTGATCGACAGCAAAACGCTGGCGGTGGCGAACGATAACGACTTTGGCGTGAAGGTGGCGATGCAACATCCGGTCGAGGGCAAGACATTCAAGGATTATCGGGTGAACGCGGAAGGAAAGCTGACGCTTGACGACAAGCAGGTTGAAACGACCCTCAGAGTGAAGCCACTGGAGAAACCGGAGTCTGACAGTGAACTGTGGATTGTGACGCTGCCGGAAGCGTTGAAATAAGTTTATAAGGTACGGACAGCAGTATCGCTTAGTTTTTCAAATTCATGTATGTGAACAATATTGGGGTTCCGGCGTAGACCCCCAATGAAAGCGTCACCACGTGAAAACATGCCTGCACGGTTTACACGTCATCTCATGGTGGCAGCCGGTTAACTTTCCTGCTACACCAGTGGAAAAAGGCCATAAGCAGTCCGAACAAAAGTAAGCGTACAGCGAGGGCCGTATTGACGGGGATGTGTTATTCAGCTGGCAGTGCTATGCGCCACGGAAGCAGTTCGCTGACCCGGTTGACCGGCCAGTCTGCTATGACGCCAGGCACATGGCGAAGGTAGCTTTCTGGATCCACGTCATTCAGTTTGCACGTCCCGATCAGGCTGTACAGTAGCGCTCCCCGCTCACCACCATGGCCAGAGCCGAAGAACAGGGTCTTCATCTTTTCACGCAACCAGCTTTCCAGGGATTTCAACAGCGGTTTCGTTTTTCGCTGACGTTCAGCAAGCCGCTGCTCTGCCGGCATTCCCCTTATATCCGCCTCTATGGCGTACAACTGACCGATCTGCTCTAGGGCTTCTTCCGTCAGTGCTGACGGGATGCGGACGTGCACATCGTGGATCTTTCGGCGGGCATGAGCCCAGCAGGCAGCTTCCGTTATCCCACCATTGCGATACAGCTCGTTGAACCCGGCGTACGCATCCGCTTGCAGCACACCGCTGAAGCAAGCAAGATGAGTCTGCGGATGGATGCCTTTTCTGTCCGGGCTGTAAGCGAACCACACTGCAGGTGCCAACGCTGACCCGGCATTGCGGTCATCACGAACATACGCCCACAACCGCCCGGTCTTCGTCTTCTTATTACCCGGCAGCAGTACCTGGACCGGGGTATCATCGGCATGGAGTTTGCCGTCAGTCATGACATAGCCATGAAGCGCCTCTTCCAGCGGAGACAGCAGCCGGCAGCATGCATCCACCCAGCCCGACAGCAGTGAACGGCTCAGCTCCACACCTTGCCGGCCGTATATTTCTGACTGGCGATACAGCGGGGTGTGCTCTGCATACTTCGAGGTCAGCACGCGGGCCAGCAGCCCCGGTCCGGCGATACCCCGCTCGATGGGCCGCGAAGGTGCAGGTGCCTGCACGATGGCATCGCACTGAGTACAGGCATGTTTTTCCCGTACCGTCCGGATAACCCGGAAGGCGCTACGCATCAACTCCAGCTGTTCGGCGGTATCCTCGCCCAGATAGCTCAGTGAACCGCCGCAGTTCGGGCAGCACGGCGCCGCAGGCAACAGCCGCTTTTCGTCACGGGGTAGTGATTCAGGGAACGGCTTACGGGTGCGGGTCTGACGCAACGGACGCTGTACTGCCGGGTCATACACCCTACCAGTCAGCGTATCGCTCTCTATCGCTCTCTTTCTGAAGCCGGTTCAGATCGGCTTCCATTTGTGCGATACGGCGGGAGACTTTTTCGGAACGACTGCCGAAGTTCATCCGGCGGAGTTTATCCAGCTGCGCCTGCAGATGGTCTATTTCGCGTTCACGCTCGTTCAGCTTTTCCAGCAGGGCACGGTTCAGCGCCTCCTGTTCGGCAAGGAGACGTTTCAGTGCATTGATATCGTCAGGAAGTGAGCTGCTCATACCGGGTATATTACCAGGCTCATTCAGCGTCGACCAGGATAAAGAGGCTTACAACATAGTCAGGGACGTAAGCAGTCTTTTAGGCTGCCGCCAGTCGATACCTTCAAGGAGCATCGCCAGCTGTGCCGGTGTGAGGAACACTTTGCCATCCCGGGCTGACGGCCAGGCGAAGCGGCCGCGCTCCAGCCGTTTGGTCAGCAGACACAGTCCATCGCCGGTAGACCAGAGGAGCTTTACCTGACTGCCATTACGCCCACGGAAGATAAAAACGTGACCTGACATCGGATCGTCTTTCAGCGTCGTCTGCACCTTTGCCGCCAGGCCGTTGAAGCCGTTTCTCATATCGGTGATGCCAGCGACCAGCCAGATCTTTGTCCCTGATGGTAATGGGATCAACGTTTGAGCTCCCGTATCAGCAGGTTCAGGATATTTTCGCTGATGGCACCATTCAGACGGAGTGATCCGTGCCGGAACGTCACTTCACAGCTGATATTGAGTGATTCAGGTGTCGCAGCAGCTACAGGTTGTGACCGGGGGGAGGTTGTAGGGACAACATCTTCGGCATCAAGAGTTATCGGGAGCAGCTCAGGCACGTTGTTTTCTGTTGTTGAAGGAGGACGTAGTTTTCCTTCGCGCCAGTACTGGCGCCACTTGAACAGCAAATTATCGTTGATCCCATGCTCACGAGCGAGTTGCGCTACGGAGATCTCTGGTCGATGCGAGAGTTCAACCATTTTGATTTTGAACTCAACGGGATAATTAGGGCTTTTTTTACGCACTGCGGTTAATGATTTCATGGATAGCGTCCACCATATTTGGTGTCCACTATTCTCTCAGGAATTTCAGGATCTGCCAGACGGTGCTGAGACGACGCTTACGGTTTTTCCAGCTCTTACGGTGTATTACCTCCGCTTTGTAAAGGCCATTGATGCTCTCCGCCATCGCGTTGTCATACGAGTCACCAGTACTTCCTGTTGATGCCAGTAATCCGGCTTCCTTAAGCCGCTGTGTGTAGGCCAGCGATACATACTGAGAACCTTTATCACTGTGATGGACTGTGCCGGACGGTCGACGGGCCCATAACGCCTGCTCCAGAGCATCCAGCACGAATGTCGTTTCCATAGACGATGAGACCCGCCACCCCACGATGTATCCGGCAAACACATCAATGATGAACGCCACATAGACGACCCCCTGCCATGTGCTGAGTAGAGTAAGAGGCAGGGCGTAGTCGGACTATTTCCCTGCCTCTCCTCCCCGAACCGGACGTGCACCTTTCAGCGCATCCGGCTCTCCATTTAAATGCTGGCGAACGCCATTGCCACTTCTGTAAAGCGCGATGTATACGTGTTTCTGGTCTCCGTCCTCAGATAGGGATTACCTTCGGGTAGCCGCCAGCGGAACAGCTTCTTGCCTTGCCCCACCAACCAGTACAGTATTTCGCCGCTGAGCTTGCCGTGATTGGTTTTACCAAATAAAACCCACGTTTTGCTCTGACCCGGTTTCGGTGATTTACACCACCACCTCATCAGGGAAGCGATACCTGTACGGTATTTGCGGGCCAGCCAGTGAGCCAGCTTCCAGAACACGACACGGTCGATATAACTGAAGACTTTGGCCTTAAAATCAACGAACTGATAGAACATGGCCCAGCCTTTCAGTTTTCGGTTGAGTTGTTCAGCCATATCGACTTTGCTTTCACTGTAGTTGCCTGATAACAGTGCTGTCAGCGATGCGGCGAAGTTTCTGGCTTTCTCCTGCGGGATCGTTGAGACCACTCGCATCTCGCCATAACGACTGCGTTTGCGAATGATCCTGTGCCCCAGAAAGATAAAGCCGTCATTAACATGGGTGATTTTAGTCTTATCCATGTTCAGCCTGAGTTTCAGACTGCCTTCGAGCACACCCCGACACTCCTCCCTGATGGCTTCCGCCTGTGCTTTGGTGCCTTTGACGATGAGGACAAAATCATCGGCATAGCGGCAGTACGCCACCGCGGGTTTCCACTGCCAGTTTTCTCTGACCGCCGTACTTCGGCCCCGTTGGATACTGTTATTCCAGTACCACCGATCTTTTCTGGCTTTCCCGCTCAGGTAGCGCTCATGCAGGTATTGATCGAACTCATTCAGCATGATGTTCGATAATAGCGGCGATATAACACCGCCCTGTGGCACACCTTCACTGGCCGCCCGAAAGAGACCGACATCGATATGTCCCGCCTTGATGGTTTTCCACAGCAGAGTCATGAAACGTGCGTCACTGATCCTGCGGCGTACAGCCTTCATCAGCAGTCGATGATGTACGGTGTCGAAGTAACTGGACAGGTCGCCTTCAATCACCCAGCGTCCCCGGGTTTCACCACAGTCTGTGAGCTGTAATTTCACCGTGCGGATCGCGTGGTGGACACTGCGCTCAGGCCGGAAGCCATATGAGAGCGTATGAAAATCACTCTCCCATATCGGCTCCATCGCCATCAGCATGGCCCGCTGAACAATACGATCCCGCAACGCGGGGATACCCAGTGGTCGCAGTTTGCCGTTGCTTTTAG
>OIWS01002350.1_pt1 | contig 15656 bp, 15 predicted proteins | sample 1587611 | NCBI WGS metagenome assembly OIWS01 (sample SAMEA3888919, study PRJEB22519) | human gut metagenome | biome: human gut; feature: human-associated habitat; material: faeces | place: Denmark | collected 2010 | reverse complement strand
CCAGGTGGCCGCCCAGGGAGAAGTCCGAAGCATCGTGGATGGCCAGGAACACCAGACCGATAAACGCCAGGGCCGCGCCGGAGATGGAGTATACCAGGTACTTGACGCCGGCCTTTTTGGCGGCCTTGGTCATGGGCTGCATCACCAGGGGCAGGGTGGCCAGAGTCAGCAGCTCATAGAACAGGTACATGGTCATCATGTTGGCGGAGAAGGCAATGCCCAGGGTGACGCCGAAGGATGCCGTGAAAAATGCCCAGAACATGTGCAGGTGCTTTTCGTGGCGCATGTAGTCAAAGCCATAGAGCATGGTAAAGGGCCACAGGGTGGCAGACAACCCCGCAAACAGACGGGCGGCCCCGTCCATGCGGAAGGCGATGGTCAGCCGGTGGGAAAAGTGCAGCAGGGTGAACGTGCCGTCATCGCACAGGAGGATGGCCGCCCAGGCCAGGGCCGTGGTGCCCAGGATCAGGAGGCTGTATACCAGGCGGCGGCAGCTCTCGCTGCGGATGGGCAGGAAATAGGACAGCAGGCCCAGCACCAGCGGCAGGAACACCGGCAGAAGGAGAAGAATTCCATTCATATGGCGCACCTCCTTACAGAATGGACCCGGTGATGTGCTCCATCACGGGGACAGTGATGCCGGACAGCAGGCCCAGGATCAGGCTGGCTGCGGCGAACAGTGCCAGAGACAGCACCAGCAGCAGCGGCTCCCGGACCCGGCTCCGGGCCGGGAAATCCTGCCCCGGAAAGAAGGCGCGGCACAGCGGCGGAAACAGATAGGCCGCCGTCAAAAGCGCCGAGATCAGCAGCACCGCCGGAATGATATAGCACAGGGGGGCGGACATGCCGTCCAGGGCGCCCAGCGCCAGATACCATTTGCTGAAGAAGCCGCCGAAGGGGGGAATGCCCACCAGGGACAGAGCCAGGGCGGCAAAGCAGCCCATGGTGACGGGGATCCGGCGGCCCAGACCCGGGAAGCCGTCGATGGTTTCCGTTTCCGTCAGGAAAATGATGGAGCCGGCGGACTGGAACACGCCGATCTTGGCCAGCGCGTGGAACAGCAGCTGCAAAAGCCCCCCCAGCAGACCCACCGGAGTCATGAGGAATACGCCCAGCAGCACATAGGAGATCTGGGAAATGCTGGAGTAGGCCAGACGCTTTTTCAGGCCGTTTTCCGTGCAGCCCATAAACGAGCCCATGAAGATGGTCACCAGGGTCAGAACGATGCACACGGTCTGGACCCAGGTGCCCCGCAGAGCCTCCGCGCCTACGGTGAAGTAAATGACCCGGATGGCAGCGATGGCCCCCACCTTGGCGATGATGCCGGAGAGCAGGGCGTGGGCCGGGGCCGGGGCCACGGGATGGGCCGAGGGCAGCCAGTTGTGCAGGGGGTACAGACCCGCCTTGGCCCCGAAGCCCAGCAGCATCAGAAACGATGCAGCCAGCAGGGTAGGAGAGAGCGTCTGGAAATAGCCGCCACGGACGAAGGTCAGGGAGGACTGCTGGGCCAGCAGCACCACGCCGAACAGGGCGATGAAGCCGCCGCAGACGGAGTAGTACAGGTATTTTACCGCGCCCAGCAGGGCCTTGGGCCGCTGGGTGTGCAGCACCAGGGGGAAGGACAGCAGGGTGGTGAGCTCATAAAACAGGTACAGAGTCACCAGATCCGCCGCCAGGGCCGCGCCCAGCACCGCCGCCTCCGTCAGCATCAGAAATGCGTAGAAACGGGGATGGTGCCCCTCGTGGGTCATGTAGACGGAGGCGTAGGGGATGGTCAGCAGCCAGCACACGGCGGTCAGCAGGCAGAAGAACCGGCCCAGGCCGTCCAGCCGCAGGGAAAACGTCAGGTCGGCGGTCATGTGCCACACCGGTGTGGCCATGTCGCCCAGGGTGCAGGCATCGATCAGCAGCGCCAGCAGCAGGGCCTGGCCCGCGGCCAGGATCACCGTGCGGGCCCGGTCGTTCCGGATCAGGCTTAGGGCCGCCAGCGCCAGAGGCAGCAGGAGGATGAGATACAGCATATTCGATTCCTCCCTTTCTCACTGACAGAACAGGTCCATGCCCTGGCGGAACAGGTCCATGAGCCCATAGGACCGCAGGCCAACAGCGATGTTCAGGGCCACGAATACAAGGCCCGGCACACTGGCCCAGAGCAGGCGGCGTGTATGCTCCATTTCGGCCTCCGGCACCCAGAGCAGCAGCGTGGTGTACAGGAAATACAGCACGTTCAGCAGGGTGGACAGGGCCAGCGCCAGCAGCACCGCCCAGGTGCGCCAGCCCATGTGGAACGCCGCAGCGGCAAAATACAGCTTGGGGATGAAGCCGGCGAAAATGGGGATGCCTACCATGGACAGGGCGCCCACGGTGAATACGCAGCCGGCGGTGGGGTCCCGGTGGGCGGCGGCCCGGAGGCTGTTGAAGTCCTGGTGTCCGCCGGAGGCGGCCACCAGGTCCGCACCGGACAGAAACAGCATGGGCTTGGTCAGGGCGTGGGACACGATCTGGAACAGCACCGCCGCCAGGGCGGCCTGGGTCCCCATGCCCAGGCCCATATAGATGTAGCCGATCTGGGCGGCGGAGGAGAAGGCAATCATGGTGGTCAGCCGCCGGGCGAAGATGGCGGAGACGGAGCCTGCGATCATGCCGCCGATGCCGAACAGCAGCAGCACCGTCTGGATGCCGGTGGCAGCGAAGACGTCGATGCCGATGACCTGGTAGATGACCTTGATGAGAAACACGATATACCCCTTGGACACCACGCCGGACAGAATGCCCGAGGAGGCGGGAGTGGCCTGCCCATAGGTATCGGGCATCCACAGATGGAAGGGAAACAGGCCGCTTTTGATGGCCAGGCCCGCCGTCATCAGGCCCAGGGACATGGTCACGGAGAACCGGTGCCCGCCGGAGGCCCACAGGTCCGCGATGGCGGTGTGCAGCTGGGGGAACAGCAGGTGGCCGGTGACGGAATAGGTGAAGATGACGCCGATCAGGAACAGGCCGGAGCCCATCAGGGCGAAAATCATATAGCGGGCGGAGGCAATCAGGGCACGTCCGCCCCGGCGCACCGACAGCAGGGCACAGGAGGCGATGGTCAGCACCTCGATGAACACATAGCCGGTGAAAATGTCGTTGGTGTAGCACAGGGCCATCAGCGCCACATGGGCCAGGTCCACCATGACCCAGTAGAGCTTCTGCTTGTCGGCGGGGACATCCAGCAGGATGCGGCCCATGCCGCCCAGGACGCACAGGAGCATCACCCCGGCAAACAGCATGGCCAGGAAGGGCTCCAGGATCCCTGCCGTCAGCTCGTTGCCCCAAGGGGCGGGGTAGTGACCCATCATATAGGAGTAGCGAACGTGGTGAACGGTGCAGTAGACCAGGAGGGAGCCCTGGAGCACCACGCTGGCAGACAGCAGGAAAATGCTCAGCCGCCGGGCCCAGCGGGCGTTGGCCGCAAAGGACACCACGGCGCATACCAGAGACAGAATGATGGAGAAGAAGGGGAAATTCTGCACAAAGCTCATTGCTCGCCGTCCTCCTTCTGCCGCTTTTTATGGGACATCATCATATACAGCTTGTCCATGTCCAGGGTGCGGTAGGTCTGGTAAATGCGGACGGTCAGGGACAGCATCACCGCCGACACACTGACGGACACCACGATGCCCGTCAGCACCAGGCCCGCGGGGATGGGGTTGACGTAGTGCTCCATAGAGGTGACGCCGTCCACGATGATGGGAACGGTGCGGCCGGTGATATAGCCGCGGTCTGCCAGCAGCAGAAACACGCCGGAATCCATAATGTCCAGGCCGATGACCTTTTTCAGCAGGTTCCGGTCAAACAGCAGCATGCAGAAGCCGATGACGAACAGCAGAATGGCCACCACCAGCTCGTAATTGGAAGCAAGGGCCTTCAGCATCACAGTTCCCCCCTTCTGAAGTACATATAAAGGCTGTACATGGTGCAGCACACCACGAAGCCCACCGCCACGTTCAGGGGCAGAATCAGCCCGGCGGACAGAATGCGGCCCGGGGTGCCGGGGGAGATGACAGAGTGCAGGTGATTGGCACCGGTATAGAAGGAGTAGCTCTTGGCCAGGCAGTAAAAGCCCAGGGAGCACAACACCACCGTCTGGAGCCGCCGGGGCCGCAGCACGGCGGAGGCCGCCGCATCGCCCCACACCATGGCAAACAGCATCAGTCCCGCTGCCAGAATAGCACCGCCGGAGAAGCCGCCGCCGGGGGACAGGTGGCCGTTGAGAAGAATATAGATGCCGAACACCAGGATCACCGGAATGAGAAACTTGCTCATGGGGGCCACGATGGGGTCCGAGGCATAGTCCACCACGTCGGGCTGGAGAAGCCAGCGCCTTTTGCCGGAGCGGTTGAGCAGGATGGTCACGGCGCACATGGCGGTGAACAGCACAAAGGATTCGCCCAGGGTATCGAAGGCACGGTAGTCCAGGATCATGCCGGCCACGGTGTTTACCGCGCCGGTCTCCTGGGTGCCCTGCTCCACATAGCGCTGGGCTACCTCGTTGACGGTGGGGGCGGTATCGGAGCCGTAGGGGGGCAGGTCCGCTGCCGTCAGCAGCATGAGGGCCGACAGCACCACGCACAGAAGGCCAGCCAGCACGTTGTACAGCCGCAGGGACCGGTGGACTCCCTGCTCCACCAGCGTCCGGTCCCGGTGGGGGGTCGGATGAGCGGAGACGTTTTCAGCCGGACACTCCGGAGGCTCCTTTTGCAGCTGCTCGGACAGGTCCAGGCCGCCGTGGAGCCAGAGCTGCACCAGGGAGGGCTCAGAGGGTGTCGTCATGGTGGTCCTCCTCTCTGCGGGCCTCATGCTCCGCGTCCTTGTCAATGAGGTTGATACGCCGCAGGGTCAGGAAAAACAGAATGCCCGTGATGCCTGCGCCCACGGCGGCCTCGGTGATGGCCAGATCCGGAGATTCCAGCAGCAGCCACACCACGGACATGATGATGGAATAGGCCATGTAGATGATGACAGCACGCATGGGCTTTTTCACCAGAGCGGTGGCCACGGCACAGACCAACAGGCCGATCAGCAGGAGGATGCGGAAGACCGTACTCATTGACCGGCCTCCTGTTCTCCGTCGGGCAGCTCCAGGTGCTGCTCCAGATTCTGGTTCACCCGGTACTCAAACTGGGCCAGCATATGGCCGGACAGGGGAGAGGTGCACCACTGGAGGATCACCACCAGCAGCAGCTTCCACAGCACCGGGCGCAGGCCCACCGCCAGCATCACCGCCAGCACCAGCAGGGAAAGACCCAGGGTGTCGGCTATGGAGGCGGCATGGAGCCGGTTCAGGGTAAAGTCAAAGCGAAACAGGCCCACCATGGCGGTCAGCAGGGCAAAGCACCCGGCCAGCACGCACAGAGCCGTCAGGCCGAAGCGGATCCATTCACCGGTCATGCGATTCGTCCTCCTTCTTGTCCTGCCGCTTGCGCTGGTACAGGTTGATGTAAATGCGGCACAGCAGCATTACCGCGATAAACGACAGCACCACATACACGATGGCCACGTCCGCCAGGTAGTCTTCGCCCAGCAGATAGGCCAGGATGGCGATGATAATGGCCACCAGCGTGCCGGTAAGGTTGATGCCGATGATGCGGTCCGCCGTCAGCCGGGCCCGGATGATATAGACCATCACTGCCAGCAGGCCCAGACCCAGAAACACCAGCGCGCCCCAGAACAGATAGTGATAGCACTGTTGGATCAGTTCCATTCCGGGCCCTCCATTTTCCGCAGGAGCCGGGTCAGACTCCAATCCGGGATGTCGGCGGCATGAGCCTTATTCAGGCACAGCACCAGGTAGTCCTCTCCCTCCTGGCGCACCGTCACAGTGCCGGGGGTTAGGGTGATGGAGTTGGACAGCAGCATCCGGGAGACGGGCTTTTCCAGGGGCGCGTGGACCCGGACGATGGCAGGGTGATAGTCCGGCTTCCGGGACCAGATCACCCGCATCACAGCCAGGTTGGCCCGGATGATCTCCCGCACAAGGATCGCACCGTAGACAACATAGCCGCCCAGGCGCTTCAGAAAACGCCGCTCCGCCTGGGGCCGGCAGCCCAGGGCAGCCACGCAGAACGCGTAGACCGCACCGGTGATGACCACGCCGAACAGGCAGATCTCCAGCGTGACTTTTCCGTTCAGGATCAGCCACAGCAGGAACAAAAAGATACACATGACCATGGGGGGTTCCTCATTCCTCTCTCATGCATACGGCAAAAAGCCGTTAAGTGATTTTTGCGATAAGGGCAAAAATCTTCATACAAAATTTATTGTAGCATGTATACGGAAATGAAGTCAACAAAAAATGGGGATTCCCGCAAAAAATCGGAAGATTCACCGGGAAAAAGCGAAATCAGGCGGCGAATCCGTGAGAATTCGCCGCCTGCACTGTATAAATTTCCGGAATTTTCCTCATATGAAAAGGACTGCGTATGCCGCCAGGGTGAGGACAATGGTGCGCTTATGGGTTTTCCACATGTTGCTCGTCTCCCTTCAGCCGGGTCAGCCACAGCAGGATCTCCTCCAGCACCGAGGCGTTCAGCTCATAGAATATGAATTTTCCCCGGCGGTCATCCCGGATCAGGTCCGCCTCCTTCAGCACCGACAGGTGCCGGGATACGGCGGCGGCGCTGATCGCAAAGTGGTCCGCCAGTTCTCCGGCGCTTTTGCGTCCGTCCCGCAGCAGCTCCAATATGGCCCGCCGGGTGGGGTCCGCCAGCGCCCGCAGCGTATTTTGCAGCGACACAATGAGTTCCTCCGTCATTTAACAATTAACTGAAATGTTAATCATATGATAGCAAATATTTTTCGGTCCGTCAAGTGTTGCAATTGCGACAGACAAGAGGGGGCGTTGGGCGTATACTCACAGGCGTATCATTGGAAATAAGGAGGACTCATTTGATGATTCGCAGGATCATTCACATAGACCAGGACAAGTGCAACGGCTGCGGGGCCTGTGCCAAGGCGTGCCATGAGGGCGCCATCGACATGGTGGACGGCAAGGCCCGGCTCATGCGGGAGCACTACTGTGACGGGCTGGGGGATTGTCTGCCGGCCTGTCCCACCGGGGCCATCACCTTCGAGGAGCGGGAGGCTCCCGCCTATGACGAGGCGGCGGTGAAGGCTGCCCAGGCGGCAAAAAAACAGGCCCACACCGGCTGTCCCGGCACGGCTATCCGCCAGCTGATGCACAAAAAGCCCGCACCGCCGGCACCCGGCGGGGAGACGGAGAGCCAGCTCACCAACTGGCCGGTACAGATCAAGCTGGTTCCCACCCGGGCCCCGTATTTTGACGGGGCGGAGCTGCTGATCGCGGCGGACTGCACGGCGTTTGCCTATGCCGATTTTCATAGCCGGTTTCTGGCCGGGCGGGTATGCCTCATCGGCTGCCCCAAGCTGGACGGAGTGGACTATACCGGAAAGCTGGCGGAGATCCTTCGGGACAACAGCATTCGCTCCGTAACGGTGCTGCGGATGGAGGTGCCCTGCTGCGGCGAGCTGGAGATGGCTGCCCGTCGGGCCGTGGAGCAGTGCGGCAAGGATATGCCCTGGCAGGTGTGCACCGTCCATATCGACGGCACGGTGACGAAAAACTGACGTAAAAAACGCTGACCGCACGATAGAGCGCGGTCAGCGCTTTTTTCAGCTGCGGGCCGTCGGCTCAGAGGCAGACGGATATAGCACCGACTCCAACGCGATGAGCCCGGTAAAACGCCAGGATGCGGCATCGGATGCCTGCGGCGGGTCCATCTATTTTCTGAACGCCGCCCGGCCCGGAAAAGTGGAAATCCGGTTTACAGGAAAAGCTTCTTATGGTATACTAAAGGGACATTGTGTTTCCTTCCAACGGTTTTTACAAGAGGAGCCTTTCATGCTGAAACGAATCAAAGATAGCATTTTGGATATTTTACGGCAGGCCGACTGGCTGCTGCTGTGCCTTTGCTGCGGGGCGGCGCTGTTCGGGCTGGTGATGATCGCCAGCGCCACCAATTTTCTGGGCTCATGGAAGATGGTCATTGTCCAGGCCTGCGCCATTGTGCTGGGGGTGGGGATCTATTTCCTTATGTCCCAGATCGACCTGACGGAGGCATCCAAGCGGTGGAAGTGGCTGCTGGGCTTCGGCATCGTCCTGTTCCTGCTGCTGAAAACACCCTTGGGCATTGAGAATAACGGCAACCGGGCCTGGCTGGGCATCCGGGGCTTTCCGGCCAATATTCAGCCGGCGGAGATCGTGAAGCTGACGTTTATCCTGGTGCTCAGCAAGCAGCTGGTGTGGGTGAAGGAGCACTGGGGACTAAGGTCCCTGCGGTCCGTTGCGTTTCTGGGCGGACATCTGCTGCTGATGGTGGGGCTGTATTACGCCATCTCCTCGGATATGGGCAGCGCCCTGGTGTATGCGTTCGTCTTTGCCGCCATGGCCTTTGTGGCCGGGGTGGCGGCCCGGTGGTTTGTCATCGCGCTGCTGGGCGGCGGCGCGGCGTTTTATCTGCTGTGGGAGCTGGATAAAATTCCGGACTATATGAAGGAGCGGTTCATGGTGGTGTTTGACCACAGCCTGGACCCTCTGGGCGCAGGCTGGCAGCAGACCCGGAGCCTTCTGGCGCTGGGCGGCGGCAAGCTGACGGGGCAGGGGCTGTTCCACGGCATCCAGACCCAGGGCGAGTATTCCGGCAGTCTGCCCTTCCGGTACACGGACTTCATCTTCTCCGCCATCGGCGAGGAGCTGGGGATGCTGGGGTGTCTGGCGGTGCTGATTCTGCTGACGGCCATCATCGTGCGGTGCCTGATGGTGGCGAAAAACGCCCGAAACACCATAGAGAGCTACGTTTGCGTGGGTGTGGCGGCGGTCCTGATCTTCCAGACCATCAGCAACGTGGGCATGTGTCTGTTTGTGATGCCGGTGGTGGGTCTGACGCTGCCGTTTTTCAGCTATGGCGGCTCGTCCATTGTGACGCTGTTTGCGGCCATGGGGATGGTCAGCAGCGTCCAGAGCCATTCTCTGCCGGATTGGCTGCGGTAAAGGGGGATGCTGCCATGCATGAGACGGAAGCGCTGCATATCCGCAGGCTGACGGCGGAGGACCTGGAGCCCCTGCACCGGCTGCTGTCGGATCCGGCGGTGATGCGGTATCTGGAGCCGCCCTTCACCCGGGCGCAGACGGAGGCGTTCCTGCAAAAGGCGGGCATGGGCCGTGAGCCGCTGATCCGGGCGGTGGAGGACGGCCGCGGCTTTGCGGGATATGTGATCTATCACCCCTACGACGAGACGTCCATGGAGCTGGGGTGGGTTTTGGCTTCTGACCGGTGGGGCAGGGGGTACGCCCTGGCTCTGACCCGGCAGATGATTTGCCGGGCGCGGGAGAGTGGCCGGGACGCGGTCATAGAATGCCATCCGCAGCAGGCGGCTACCCGGCATATCGCGGAAAAGCTGGGCTTTCGTCCCTGCGGCATGGACGGCGGGTGCTGCGTGTACCGGTTGGCCGGGAAAAACGAATAGATAAGGGCTATCCGACCTTCTGATATGCTCCCTCTGTGAGAGACAGTGAAATAAAACACTGTCAGTCATGGAGGGAGCATTCCTATGCCGCACAGGCAGCAATTAAGCGCACAAGCACGAGCCGCATAAAAAAAGCGGCCAGCAGCGATTGGCTGCTGGCCGGGAAAACGATCTATTTTTTCACTGTCCTCCTGACGGGGTGCGGTTCAAGGCTGAGTGCCGCCTTTTATGGTGTGATAGGAAATTGCCGCTTATTGATCCTGTGCCCGGCGCTTGTAGGACTCGTATTTGGCCTTGGCGTCCTCCTCCGCCTCGGCAAACAGGACCTTGGCGTTCTCCGGGAAGCTCAGCTCCAGGGAGGAGTAGCGCACCTCGCCCTTCATGAAGTCGTACAGGGCCATGCTGGGCTCCTTGCTGTCCAGGGTGAACTTGTGGGTCTCGGGACTGTAGCGGTATAGGTTCCAGTAGCCGGAGGCCACGGCGTCCTTCATCTCCTGCTGGACGCAGCCCATGCCCTTCTTGATGCCGTGGTTGATGCAGGGTGCGTAGCAGATGACGATGGAGGGCCCCTTGTGGGCCTCGGCCTCCCGGATGGCCTTGATGAGCTGAGCCGGGTCGGCGCCCATAGAGCACTGGGCCACATAGACGTTGTCATAGGTCATCATCAGCATGCCCAGGTCCTTCTTCTTGGTCTTTTTGCCGCTGGCCTGGAACTGGGCCACTGCGCCCACAGGCGTGGCCTTGGAGGACTGGCCGCCGGTGTTGGAGTATACCTCGGTATCCACCAGCAGGACGTTGACATCCTCGCCCATGGCGAACACATGGTCCAGACCGCCGTAGCCAATGTCATAGGCCCAGCCGTCGCCGCCGTACATCCACATGGTCTTTTTGGACATATCCTTGCGGCGCTTGAGAATCTCATCCACCAGAGCCTGCTCCTGGGCGGAGAAGGTCTCGCTCTCCAGCAGGTGCAGCAGCTCCCGGGTGGCGGGGGTGGAGGCATCCAGATCGTCGTAGGTCTCCAGCCACTTGGCAATGGCGACCTTGACGGCAGTGTTCTTGGTCGTGCTGTCCAGCCGGCGGACATATTCCGTGACGGCATCGCGCAGCTGCTTCACCGCCAGACACATACCATAGGAGAACTCGGCGTTGTTCTCAAACAGGGAGTTGGACCAGGCGACACCCTTGCCCTCCTTGTTCTTGCAGTACGGCACGCAGGGCATGGCTGCGCCCCAGGCCTGGGTGCAGCCGGTGGCGTTGGCCAGGAACATCTTGTCGCCGAACAGCTGGGTCAGCAGCTTGATATAGGGCGTTTCGCCGCAGCCGGCGCAGGCACCGTTGAATTCCACCAGGGGCTGGCGGAACTGGCTGCCCTTCAGGGTGAATTTGTCGAAGCGGTCGTTCTTCTCGGGGATGGTTTGCAGGTAGCTCCAGTTGGTCTGGTCCAGGGACACCTCGTGGGCCGGGACCATACGCAGGGCCTTGCCGCTCTTGGGGCAGGAGGCCACGCAGCTGCCGCAGCTGGTGCAGTCCAGGGTGGAAACGCCCATGGTGAATTGCAGGCCTGCCAGCTGGGGACCCTTGGCGGCGGTAAGCTCCAGCCCGGCAGGGGCATTCTTGACCTCGTCCTCGTTCAGCAGGTACGGGCGGATCACCGCATGGGGGCACACAAAGGAGCAGCGGTTGCACTGGATACACTCGTCCTTGTCCCACACGGGCAGGTGGGTGGCAATGCCGCGCTTTTCATACTGGGAGGTGCCCAGGGGCATGGTGCCGTCCTCCATGCCCTTGAAGGCGGAAACCGGCAGGTCATCGCCCTTCTGGGCGTTGATGGGCACCAGGATGTTCCGGATGATGTCGGGCACGTCGGCACGGGGCGGCTGGATGGCAGCGCCGGTGAGGTTCTTCCACTCCGGCTTGACGTGCACCTCCACCAGGGCGTTGATGCCGGCGTCCACGGCGGCGATGTTCATATTGACGACCTTTTCGCCCTTGAGGCCGTAGGTCTTTTTCACGGCGTCCTTCATATGGGCCACGGCGTCCTCCACGGGGATCACCCGGGCCAGCTTGAAGAAGGCGGCCTGGAGCACCATATTGGAGCGGTTGCCCAGGCCCAGGGCCTGAGACTCCTTATTGGCGTCGATGATGTAGAAGTGGATATCGTTTTCGGCGATATAGCGGAGGATGTCCCCGGGGATGTGCTGCTCCAGCTCATCTTCCTTCCACTCGCAGTTCAGCAGGAAGCTGCCGTGGGGCTTCAGCTCGGAGATGATGTCATACTTGGTCAGGTAGGTCTGGTTGTGGCAGGCCACAAAGTCGGCGCGGCTGACATAGTAGGTGGAGCTGATGGGATGCCTGCCGAAGCGCAGGTGGCTCTTGGTGATACCGAAGGATTTCTTGGTGTCGTACTCAAAGTAAGCCTGACAGTACATATCCGTGGTTTCGCCGATGATCTTGATGGAGTTTTTGTTGGCGCCCACGGTGCCGTCGGAGCCCAGGCCCCAGAACTTGCAGCTGATGGTGCCCTCCGGCTCGGTGAGCAGGGGAGCGCCTACCGGCAGGGACAGATGGGTCACGTCGTCCTGGATGCCGATGGTGAAGTGATTCTTGGGCTGATCCAGCAGCAGGTTGTCGAACACGGCCTTCAGCTGGGCGGGGGTGGTGTCCTTGCTGGACAGGCCATACCGCCCGGCGAAGATCAGGGGGCGGTTTTCCTCGTTGATATAGGCGGCGCAGATATCCTCGTACAGAGGCTCGCCGATGGAGCCGGCCTCCTTCACCCGGTCCAGCACGGCGATGCGCCGGACTGTCTTGGGCATGGCGGCCATCAGGTGCTTGACGCTGAAGGGGCGGAACAGGTGCACCTGCAGGAAGCCCACCTTCTCGCCCCGGGCGTTCAGGTAATTGACGACCTCCTGGGCGCAGCCGGACACGCTGCCCATGGCCACGATGACGCGCTGGGCATCGGGTGCGCCGTAGTAGTTGAACAGGTGGTATTCCCGGCCCGTCAGGCGGGAGATCTGGGCCATGTAGTCCTCCACCACGTCGGGGAGGTTGGCGTAATCGGTGTTGTTGGCCTCCCGCAGCTGGAAGTAGATATCGGGGTTATCCACCAGGGAGCGCATGCGGGGGTCCTCGGGGTTCAGAGCATTGGCCCGGAAGCGGGCCAGGGCGTCATAGTCCACCAGCTTGGCATATTCGTCGTAACTCAGCACGTCGATCTTCTGGATCTCGTGGGAGGTGCGGAAGCCATCGAAGAAATGCAGGAAGGGGATGCGGGCGCGGATGGCGGACAGATGCGCCACGGCGGCCAGGTCCGCCGCCTGCTGGACGCTGCCGCTGGACAGCATGGCAAAGCCGGTCTGGCGGCAGTTCATCACGTCGCTGTGGTCGCCGAAGATGGAGAAGGCGTGGGTTCCTACGGTGCGGGACGCCACATGCAGCACGCCGGGCAGACGCTCGCCGGAGATGCGGTGCATGGTGGGGATCATCAGCATCAGGCCCTGGGATGCGGTGAAGCTGGTGGCCAGGGTGCCGGCCTCCAGTGCGCCGTGGCAGGCGCCGCAGGCACCGGCCTCGGACTGCATCTCCACCAGGCGCACCGTCTGGCCGAAGATGTTCTTCTTTCCCTTGGCGGACCAGTCGTCGGCGTGTTCGGCCATGGGGCTGGAGGGCGTGATCGGATAGATGGCTGCAACCTCGGAGAAGGCATAGGCCACATACGCCGCCGCCTCGTTGCCGTCACAGATTTTCAGGAGCTTGCTCATATAGATTCCTCCTCATACTTTTTTGCGGCGGCCCCACACAGACCGCCGTCTGCCTGTATACACAAGTGTCATTTTAGCACTTTGAATCGGGATGTCAATGTTTTAACAAAAAATTTCATTGAATTTCTCCGTAAAATCCAACCGCGAGTCGTGGAAAGAAACAAAAAAACTATGGAGCTGCTGATGCGGCCCCATAGTTTGCATAAAAATCCTTATCTTGGTGAGAAACTCTTATTTCAGAAGCTCCAGAAACTCGTCCTCCGTGAGAACAGGAATGTTCAGCTCCTGGGCGCGGCGCAGCTTGGAGCCTGCGCCGGGTCCGGCCACCACATAAGTGGTCTTTTTGGACACGGAGGAGGCGGACCTGCCGCCTCTCTGCTCGATCATCTGTCCCGCTTCCTCCCGCGTGAATTTCTCCAGACTGCCGGTGAGGACGAAAGTCATTCCGGCAAAACGGCTGTCAAGTATTTCCTCCTTACAGGATACGTTGACCCCGGCGGCCTCCAGACGGTGCATCAGATCCTGAGATTGGGGGCTGTCCATCCACTGACGGATGTAGGCGGCGGTGATGGGGCCCACGTCGTCGATGGCGGTGAGCTCCTCCTCCGTAGCCTGGGCCAGGGCCTGAAGGGTGCCGAAGCGGCGGGCCAGCACCTTGGCGGCCTTTTCCCCCACCTGACGGATGCCCAGAGCGAAAATCAGCCGCCACAGGTCATTGTCCCTGCTCTTATAAATGGCGGCCACTGCGTTGGCAGCGGATTTTTCCCCCATGTGATCCAACGGAGCAATATCGGCGGCGGTCAGATCATACAGGTCGGCGGCGGTCTGGACCAGTCCCTTGTCGATGAGCTGGTTCAGCACCGCAGGCCCCAGGCCGTCGATATCCATGGCATTGCGGCTGGCGAAATGGGTGAGATTCCGCAGACGCTGAGCCGGACATTCCGCACCGGTGCAGCGCAGAGCCGCGCCGTCCGGGTCCCGCTCCACCGGTGCGCCGCACACGGGACAGGTCTGGGGCAGATAATAGGGCACCGCGCCGCTGGGACGGCGGTCCGGCACCACCTCCACGATCTCGGGGATGATCTCTCCGGCCTTCTGCACCACCACCGTGTCGCCGATGCGAATGTCCTTCTGGGTGATATAGTCCTGGTTGTGCAGGGTGGCAAAGGTAACGGTGGTGCCCGCCAGACGAACGGGCTCCAGCTCTGCCTTGGGGGTCAGAACGCCGGTGCGGCCCACCTGGACCACGATGTCACGGATGCGGGAGGTCTTGCGCTCCGGCGGGTATTTGAAAGCAACGGCCCATCTGGGACACTTGGCGGTACTGCCCAGTATATTGCGGTCTGACAAGTTGTTCAGCTTTACAACAGCGCCGTCGATATCAAAGGGGAATTCCATCCGCGTGTCACCCAGACGGCCGATCTTGCGGAGGATATCCGCCCCCTCCGACAGGGTGGCATGGGGGATGGCAGGGAATCCCTGTTCCTTCAGATACTCGATGGTCTCGGCATGGGTGGTGAACGTCCGGCCCTCTGCCAGCTGAAGGTTGAACACCGCAATATCCAGCCTGCGCCTGGCGCAGACCTTGGGGTCCTTCTGGCGCAGGGAGCCAGCAGCAGCGTTGCGGGGATTGGCCATCAGGGGCTTTCCCTCCAGCTCCAGCCGGTCGTTGATCTCCTGAAAAACGGAGCGGGCCATATACACCTCGCCCCGGACGATGAGCCGGGGCAGCTTTTCCGGCAGGACCATGGGAATGGAGCGAATGGTGCGCAGATTCCCGGTGACATCCTCGCCCTTGCGCCCATCGCCCCGGGTGGCGCCCTGATAGAACACGCCGTCCCGGTATTCCAAAGCCACGGACAGGCCGTCTACCTTGGGCTCCACGCTGTATTCCGCCCGGGGCAGGGTTTCCAGCACCTTGGCCAGGAAATCCTGAACCTCACTTCCGTCGAATACGTCCTCCAGGCTCTCCAGCGGGACGGGGTGCACCACCTCCGCAAAATCATTCAGCGTGGCGTCCCCCACCCGCTGGGTGGGGGAGTCCGGGGTGATCTCCTCCGGGTGCTCCCGCTCCAGGTCCTCCAGACGGCGGTAAAGGCGATCGTATTCAAAGTCGCTGATGGTGGGATCGTCCAGCACATAATAGCGGTAGCTGTGGGTGTTCAGAGTGTCCCGCAGCTCCTTCATCTCGGTTTGATAGTCCATAATCCACTTATCCTTTGTTCATGATGTAGTCCTGGGCGTACTGCTCCTGCTCCTCGGGAGCGGTGCTGAAATAGGTGTATGTCTCCGGCACGCTGCCCACAATGACGGTCTCCGCCACGGCGATCTCGTTGCTGACCTTGGTGGAGGCGGTGAAGC
>OIWS01002349.1_pt1 | contig 15662 bp, 13 predicted proteins | sample 1587611 | NCBI WGS metagenome assembly OIWS01 (sample SAMEA3888919, study PRJEB22519) | human gut metagenome | biome: human gut; feature: human-associated habitat; material: faeces | place: Denmark | collected 2010 | reverse complement strand
CTAGCATAGAGAAAACAAGTCTGTTAAACTCCCAAACTCTACCCTGAAACATCAACCCTACAGCTTGAGGCAGAGAAATTAAGTCTCGCATGGCACACATCAACAAATATAGTCAATGAGGAGGAAATCACTATGAGAAAAATAATAGAAAATCAGATCGCTTATTTAAAGAACACTTTGGCTCAAATAGAATATAGATTAAAGAATGTCCCGAAAGGTTATTTGAAAATTCAAGCGCGTAAAGGAAAAGTTTACTATTATCATCATTATAAGGAAAAAGATACAAAATTAGTCCAAAGAAAATATATTACCAGAAAAGATGCACAGCTTGCACAGGTACTAGCACAGAAAGGGTATGACGAAAGAGTTAAACCACTTTTGCAGAAAGAACTAAAAGAATTGGAAAGCTTTCTAAAAAAATACAATGAAAATAGAGTGGATGCGATTTATGATACAATGAGTGCAGAAAGAAAAAAACTAGTGCATCCAGTTCGTGAAAGTATACAAGAACATATGAATAGATGGCAAGATGAAAAATATGAAGTTAATACAAAATATAAAGAAAATTTAATTTATGAAACTGAAAATGGTGAAATGGTACGCTCAAAATCAGAAGTAATCATAGCGAATATGTTACGACATCATAAAAAATATTTATTGTATAAATATGAACGACCATTAGAGGTAGTTATAGACGGAAAAGTAACTATTATATATCCTGATTTTACGATATTGAATTGTATAACAGGGAAAATAGTCTATTGGGAGCATGCTGGGCGAATGGATGATGTAAGGTATACTACAGGATTTGTTCAGAAGATGAATACTTATGCCAAGAATAACATTGTAACAGGACACAACTTAATTGTGACATATGAGACTATGAATTATCCACTTGATATTAAAGTTGTAAAGAACTTGATCGAAATGTTGATAAACGATATTGAAATATAGTCGTAGGGTAAAATTATACAAGTGAAAAACCAGATACTGCGGATTTGTGGAGAAATTCTAATCAAATGAAGAAAAATATGATATTATAAATATGAAGACAATAAACAATGTTTAGTAGATGCAAGAGGAGGAAAACTTGATGAAGAAAATATAGCCTAACATTTACAAATGGAGTTAAAGGTATCACGCGATGATTTAGAGGGGGCTTTTGCGTTTGAAAAGGTACATGAGAAATATTCTGTCAGTGCAAAAGAAAATAGATGTTATCGTCACCGTTTTTACCAATTTGAAATTAAAAAGTTTAGTGAGCAAATAGAACAAGATTCCTTTCAAATTGATGGAAAGAAATTTTATTGGATGTCCATTGCAGAAATGGAACAGGATAAAAGAATCATGGAAGTGAATAGCGACATTGTTAGTATGGTGAAAAGAGTGGCGTAGATTCCATATATAATGAAATATTGTATTAATAACTGTATCGTTTGAAAAATTATAGGTCTGAATCCCATCCCTGTGGTGATTCAGACCTTATTTTAACTTTATAGGAAAATTGTCGTTTCCTATAAAGTCATAGTCTGTCAGGCGCTTATTATTGCAGCTGAGGAGTAAATCGTGGTACAATTTCGAATATATGGATTTTTCGATTGGGAAAATAGATGGAATGAAACAGAGTATAGGAGGTAGTTGTGAAGACATTAGTGGCGATCGGAGAGGCGTTGATTGACTTTGCACCACAGCAGGCGGGCAGACAGATCAAAGATACAGAAAGCTTTATGCCAAAGGTGGGAGGTGCACCGGCCAATGTATGTGGGGCATATGCAAAACTTGGTGGAAAAGCAGTAATGCTGACGCAGCTTGGAGCAGATCCGTTTGGGGATAAGATTGTGGAAGAACTTGCACACAGCGGCATAGACACCACATATATCTCACGCACAGAGGAAGCTAACACGTCGTTGGCATTTGTGGCATTGTTGGAAAATGGAGACAGAGAATTTACGTTTTTTAGAAAACCCGGTGCAGATATGCTGTATCGACCGGAACAGGTACCGGAAGAAGTGTTTGCAGATGCATATGCGCTTCATTTTTGCTCGGTTTCTCTAGGGGATTATCCGATGAAGCAGGCGCATAAGAAAGCGATTGAAAAGGCTTCGGCGGCTGGAGTGATGATCAGCTTTGACCCGAATCTTCGACCTCAGTTGTGGCCGGATCAGGCGCAACTTAAGGCAGCAGTGACAGAATTTCTTCCCTGCGCGGATATTCTTAAGCTGTCAGATGAAGAGTTGTTTTTTATCACAGGCAAAGAACATATTGCAGATGCGGTGGAAGAGCTGTTTGCTATGGGAATCTCTGTGATCTTATATACGAAAGGAAGTCAGGGTGCGGAGGTTTACACAAGAACAGCGCACGTGGCTGTGTCCGGCACTGGGAAAAAGGCAGTGGATACGACCGGAGCGGGAGACGGATTTATTGGTTCTTTCCTTAACCAACTCGCTTATGAGGGGAGAACCCTGGATGACATGAAGAAGATGACGGATAAGGAGTGGGAGTCCTATTTGATTTTTTCAAATCGTTACTGCGGAGAAAGCATTCAGAAAAAAGGAGCGCTATCTTCTTACCTTACCAGACAGGAAATGGAAATGCTTTTTGGTTGAGGATAGGGCATTGTTAAGGAAACGTTAAGTTAAGGTGTTAGAATTTATTAGCAGACAAGGAGTACAGGAGTCATATGGAAAAAAATAATAAAGAATATCCGATTTTAAGTAATTGGAAGTTTGTGTTTAAGGAAATGTACGACCTAGACCACAAGTACCCTTGGTATATTGCAGTACGATCGGTAGCAGGATTTTTGGCGCCGTTTATTGCAGCGATTATACCAAGTGCGGCGATCAGTATGGTCGAAAAAAAGGCAGATTTTTTGACTTTTTTTGGAGTAATGCTGGCGTTTGTGCTGGGAAATATGATTATGGGGATCGTATCGACAAAGTATGATTTTCTGATTAAAAAGAAAAATTATAAGGTGCAGTTTCAGTCTGTTCAGAAGAAAGTAATCAGCAAAATTATGACAGTGGATTACCAAATTCTGGAGAGTGCAGAAGGAAAACGAGCAGCGGATGGCGCAAAATACAGCTACTCGGAGGAATGGAATGGCTGGAGTCGCATTATGGATATGTTTACGCCATTCGCATTTAATCTGTTGGGAATTATCGTATATACGATCATACTGATTCCAAGATGCCCCTGGGTACTGCCGATTTTTGCGATTATGAGCATTATGAATGTGATGATCGAAAAGAAAATTGCGCAACGGGGTTATCGGAAATATAGAGAGACAATTTGTGAGACAGATTCCAGAGTGGAGTATTTTTTTCAGAGAAGTACATCTGCTACGGACGGTAAAGACATTCGTTTGTATCGCATGGAAAAGTGGTTTGTGGATGTCATGAAAACACTGGTTCAGAGACGAATGAAAGTATGGAAACGCGTGGAGATGTATTATTTTCTGCCGCATCTGTCGGACACGATCTGGTCGCTCGTGCGTGACATCATTGCGTATACGGTGTTGATAAATCAGTTTTTGGCAGGGGAATTGAATGCGACCACATTTACTTTTTATTTGGGAATTATTACCGGCTTTGCTGGCTGGCTGAATGGCGGTAATATGGGAGACGGTTTCGTTCGCGCTAACAGTGAAATGATCCGTTGCAACTGGGGCATTAACGATTACCGCAGTTTTATGGAGTTAAAGGATTCGGAGCATACAGTAGAGAAAGAGAATACGGAAAACACTTGTGCTAAAAATGGGACAGACAAAACGGAAAACGGTATTACGCTTGAGTTTAAGAATGTATGTTTTCGTTATCCCGGTGCAAAACAGGATGTGATACATAATCTGAATCTCAAGGTAAAGGCAGGCGAAAATATTGCACTGGTGGGAGTAAACGGAGCTGGCAAGACCACTTTAGTAAAGTTGTTGTGCGGTTTTTATCATCCAAATGAAGGACAGATTTTGGTCGATGGCAGGGAGATTTCTGATTATTCAGAGACAGAATATCGCAAATTAGTCGGAGCAGTATTTCAAGACATGATGGTGATGGCAACTTCGGTAGCAGAAAATATCGCTTGTGAAAAACAGGAAAATATTGATGAACCAAAACTGCGAACGGCAATGCAGCTTGCAGATATTGAGGATAAGGTCCTATCTTTGCCAAAGAAGGAAAAGACAGCGGTTACCAACTTTTTGGATAAGGATGGCGTGTTGTTTTCGGGCGGAGAATTACAGCGCATATTACTGGCGAGAGCTTTATATAAGGACGCACCGCTTTTGTTGTTAGACGAGCCGACCAGTGCGCTGGATCCTCTGGCAGAGACAGCGATTTACGAACAGTATCACCGGTTATCGGAAGGGAAAACAACGATTTTTATTTCCCATCGCTTGGCGAGTACCAAATTCTGCGACCGCATCATTTATTATGAAAATGGTCAGGTGAAAGAAGACGGCACGCACGATGAACTAATGAAAAAGAATGGTGCATATGCCAAGATGTTTGAAATACAAAGTCAATACTACAATGAGAAGGGTGGTGATTTCGATGAGTAAGCATGCGATCAGCAATGAGAAAGAATCTGTAGGGGCGATCATAAAGAAATTTATGCATGTCATCGGGATCAATCATCGGCTGTGCAAGTGGATCCTGCCTTGTAATCTTGGAAAAAATATAATTATGGCGGGTCTGCCTTATGTGGGCATTGTATACGGCTGCAATATCTTAAATGCATTAGTTGCACGGGAAGCGAAGGGACATATCATGAATATGGTCTACCAACTTTTGGTGATCACTTTTGCAATGACGCTCCTGTACCATATTTTGGATAAAGCAGGAAATGCGATGCGAGATAATATTCGTTACCGAATCAAGGCGGATATATCCAGTAAAGCCGCAAGCTTAGATTATCAAGATCTTGAGTCGCAGGATAGTATGCAGCTTTTGACGGCAGCGTTAGAGGGTGAAAAAGAAAGCGGTGGTATTTACTGGTTTTCGGATAAATTAGGTGTGCTGATCGGTGATGTTGCATCTATCTTTTATGCCTTTGTTGTGCTTGTCCCAATTTTGACACAGCAACAGCATTTGACCGGAAATGGTGTGATGCAGATCTTAAATTCTAAGTGGATCATATACCTTATTTTCTTGTTAAATCTGTTTTCTATGTTCCTTTTTATGTGGATATCCAAGAAGGGCAACAAAAAGCAGTATGAAATTTATGAGGAAAGTTTGGATGCGATTCGCAAGGACGATTATTTTTATCGCGAGATCCTCAGCAAATATGCGACAGGTAAGGAGATCCGTCTGTATGCCTTAAAGGATTTGCTGTTGAGGGATATGACGAAAGTGTGGGATGAAAAGTGCAATATTCAGGACAGAAAGCTAGACATTCAGGAAAAGATCCGAATCCGTTATTTGATCGTACAGGCGTTGCTTTTAGTGATTTCCTATACGGTGATCGGAGTCAGAGGCGTTAATGGGATGATCACGGGAGCGGAAGTAGTCAAGTATGTATCGGCACTAACGGCACTCGGAGGTGCTTGTCAATATATGGTAGATCATTTTGAAACGGTGTTGCTTAATATGCAGTATTTGCATCATTATTACGAATATCTGCAGTTGCCAAATCGCAAACAGACGGGTGGAAAACCTACGGCTGATCTACCTCCACAGGATCTGGTGATTACCTTTGAGGATGTAAGTTTTAAGTATCCCGGTGGTAAAAAGGATAGTTTAGAGCATGTTAATCTCACATTTCACTATGGAGAAAAAATTGCGCTGGTAGGTCCGAATGGTGCCGGAAAAACGACCTTGATCCTGTTGCTGTGTCGACTGTATGAGCCAACACACGGACGTATTTTGCTAAATGGGATCGATATTCGTGAATATGATTATGAAGAATATTTGGCAATGTTTGGTGTGGTATTTCAGGATTTCAAACTGTTCGCTATGACAGTAGCAGAAAATGTTGCTGCCAGTGAGGAGTACGATGAGCGGGAGATTGAAGAGGTTTTGGAGAAAGCAGGCATTTGGGAGCGTGTCCAGAAAATGGAACAGGGAATCCATAATCCATTGTATAATGTGGGTATTAAAGGTGTTGAGGTGTCCGGCGGTGAGGCACAGAAAATTGCGATTGCGCGCGCCTTATATAAGAAAGCACCTTTTATCATTTTGGACGAACCAACCAGTGCATTAGACCCTATGGCGGAATATGAAATTTATTCAAGTTTTGATCGACTGATCCAAGACAGAATGGCGGTATACATATCCCATAGAATGTCAAGCTGTCGTTTTTGCCAACGGATTATTGTGTTAAAAGACGGACAAGTGCAAGAGCAGGGAACGCATGAAGAATTGATAGCAAAAGACGGAATTTATGCTATGATGTGGAATGCGCAGGCGCAAAACTATCAATAGAAGGAGATTAGACTTATGAAAAACAATTATCAAAAGACGATGTACGCCTGTTTTACAGGTTATATCGTTCAGGCGATCGTCAATAATTTTGTGCCGTTGCTTTTTTTGACCTTTGAAAAAAGCTATCATATTCCACTCAGTCAGATTACGATGCTGATCACTTTTAACTTTGGTATTCAGTTACTGGTGGATTTATTATCGGCAGGATTCGTTGACCGGATCGGTTATCGGATATCCATTGTGCTGGCGCATGTCTTTTCTGCAGCCGGTCTGATCGGACTGGTGATCTTGCCGGAAATACTTCCGAATGCTTTTGCCGGATTACTGCTTGCTGTTGTCGTGTATGCGATCGGTGGAGGTCTGATCGAGGTGTTGATCAGTCCGATCGTTGAGAGCTGTCCTAGTGATAACAAAGAGAAAGCAATGAGTTTACTACATTCCTTTTATTGCTGGGGACATGTGGCAGTTGTACTTTTTTCCACGCTGTTTTTCAAGCTGTGCGGTATCGATCATTGGAAAGTGATGGCACTTATCTGGGCTGCTCTTCCAATCATCAATGGACTCGTATTTTGTAAAGTGCCGATCGCTTCTTTGATCGAGGAAGGCGAAACAGGCATGACACTTGGTGAATTATGCAGAAATAAAATATTTTGGATCCTTATGCTTATGATGCTGTGCGCCGGAGCCAGCGAGCAGGCGGTCAGCCAGTGGGCATCGACTTTTGCGGAAAAAGGTCTTGGCGTTACCAAAACAATCGGCGACTTGGCGGGACCAATGGCATTTGCAATCCTCATGGGAAGTGCCAGAGCCTTTTATGGTAAATTTGGCGATAAGATCAATCTGGATCAATTTATGATTGGCAGCAGTGCGTTATGTATCCTGTCCTATCTGACGATATCGCTGTCAGCATCGCCATTGATCGCGCTGATCGGCTGCTCGATCTGTGGATTGTCAGTCGGAATCATGTGGCCGGGAACGTTTAGCAAGGCATCGGCTTCTCTTAGAAATGGCGGAACGGCATTGTTTGCACTGCTTGCACTGGCGGGGGATGCGGGATGCTCCGGAGGACCTACTTTGGTAGGGTTTGTCTCTGATATTGCATCCGAAAATCTGAAAATGGGAATTTTAGCGGGTGTCATTTTTCCGGTATTGCTTGTCGTGAGTATTTTATTATTGCGGACAGTTAGGGAAAATAGGAAAGATTGAAAAGAAAGTAGATTGAAACAGCATAGATCGAAAAGAAAATAGATTGAAAGAAAGTAGATTGAAGAGAGAAAAGATTGAAACAGAATAGATTGAAAAGAGAAAAGATTGAAAAGAGAGTAAATGGATATTTGTAATTTTGCACAAAGAAAACATTTTCGTAATAGTTTCGAAAATGTTTTCTTTGTGCATTATGGCGAAAATATGAACAAAATATGAATGAGTATTGTAAAAAATTCATAATATAGCTATAATTGTCAATATGATTATGTGCAATTCAAACAAAAAAGTGTGAATAGGGAAACGGCGGAACGGAACTGCGCCAATTGGGAAAAGTATGTTTGGGTGAGAAAGCAAATAGGGAAAATATCTGAATGGGGATCAGAAATCAAGCGTATTCCAAGGAATGGGTACAAAAGAATAAACAATTTCAGAAAGGGAAGGTAATTTTATGAACAAGACAAAAAAATGGTTGGCGCATGTATTGACACTGGCAATGGTTATTTGTTCTATTAGCGTATTGTCATTCGGTCAGCAAGCAAAATCAGAGGCAGCATCCGGATCGTTTCAGAATCTGAATCAGAGCCAGTTTGTATCTGCGATGGGCGCAGGCTGGAATCTGGGAAATCAGTTGGAAGCAGCAAATAACGGAGTACCTAGTGAAACAGCGTGGGGTAATCCGACCATTACGGAAAATCTGATCAAAGCGGTGAAAAACGCAGGGTTTACATCCATCCGCATTCCGGTATCCTATATGGGACACATCGGCTCAGACAGCAACTATACGGTTGATGCCGGTTGGTTGAACAGAGTACAGCAAGTGGTAGATATGTGTGTAAACAATGGTTTGTATGCGATCATCAACATGCATGGTGATGGTTATACTACTTTGGATGGCGGTTGGCTGTTTTGTGGATCTTCCAACCAGACAGCGATCAAGGCAAAGTATAAGGCTGTGTGGAAACAGATTGCAACTAAGTTCAAAAATTATGATCAGCATTTAGTATTTGAGTCTATGAATGAAGAATTCGATGGAACATACGGAACACCTTCATCCACGGCATATGCAAATATTAATGCTTACAATCAGATCTTTGTAGACACAGTTCGTCAGACAGGTGGCAACAATGCAAAGCGTTGGCTCATGATCCCGGGATGGAATACCAATATTACATACACAGTTGGTAATTACGGATTTTCCCTGCCAACAGACAATTACAGAGACAGCAGCATTTCTACTCCAAGAATTATGATTTCTGTCCATTACTATGATCCATGGGATTTCTGTGGAGAGGAATCTTCTAATGTAACACAGTGGGGAGATACAGCAACAAACAGCTCAAAGATATCTTCCTGGGGTGATGAATCTGCTCTGAAATCACAGTTTTCCAGCTTGTATAACAAGTTCGTAGCAGCAGGTTACCCGGTAGTGATCGGTGAGTATGGTTCAATTGATAAGTCAGCATACGATTCTACAAGCGCTGCACAGAGAGCAGAGTTTGCGAAAAAAGTATGTACTTATGCTAAGAAGTATGGCATGGTGCCGGTCCTTTGGGATAATGGCTATACGGGCACATATGGTTTTGGCGTGATTGACAGAAGTACCTGTAAAGTAACACAGCAAAAGATTATTGATGCCATTGCATCAGTATATCCAAAGAGCAGCAGCTCCAACAGCTCCAATAGCTCCAACAGTTCCGCATCTTCTTTAGAGGGAACATACTATATTAAGAGTGCCTTCAGTGGTTTATATTTGGACGTTGCTAATGGCTCAGCTTCTAACAATGCTAATGTGCAGCAGTATACGTACACAGGCACAGATCGTCAGAAATTCAAGCTGGTAAAGGATTCCGCAACAGGATATTACTATATTTATACAGGTGCCAGCGGATATTCAAAGGTAGTAGATGTTGCAGGCAAAAGTACCGCTGATGGCGCTAATATTTTGCAATACAGCTATAAGGGTTCCAACAACCAGTTATTTGACATTCAAAAGATATCAAATGGAGCCTATGCGATTAAGACAAGAGTAACCTCCAGTGCTTCCTGCCTTGATGTATATAATTGGAGTACGGCTGCAGGTGGCAATATCGCTCAGTATTCTTATTGGGGTGGTGCCTGCCAGTTATGGATCTTAGAAAAAGCATCAGACACAAAGGGCACAGACATCAGTCTGTCAGCCAATGATCTTACTTACGGAAACTATACAAATGCCATTACATCAGGAAGTTTTACAATCGGGGCATCTTCTGGCAAAAATGTAGCGGTGCTTAATCGCAACGCTACTGTAAATGGCACAAGTTACAGCAAAGTATTGCAAATGAATGGTGGTGGTAACAGCACCGGAAGATATATCAAGTTTACGGCAACGGGAGCTTGTACGGTAAAAGTTACGGCAGCATCCACATCAACATCCGCATCCAGAACATTGCGTCTGGCATCCGGTAGCGTAGGTGGAAGCACAGTAGGAAATGCTACGATCACAGGAACACCATCTACGGTAACATACAAAATTCCTTCTGCAGGTACCTATTATCTGTATTCAACGAGAAATGGAATTTATGTATATCAGGTTAATGTAGCATACTAATGAATTGTCACAACTAATCATCACAAGTAATATAAAATGATACAGAGGGCTTTTTGATGCTAGAGATTTCAAAAAGTCCTCTGTATTTTATCTGAAAATTTAAAACAGTATTCATTTTCGTTATACAATATATTAGGCTGAGTAAAATTTCCCATACCGGGAGTTATTGACCAAACCACATATTGCTTATTATGTCAGCTGCAAAATATAATTAAACCATCGACATAATAAATATTATGTCAGGAAGTGACATAATCCCTTGTAAATAGGGAGGTTTGTTTTCATGGAAATTTAGAAAAATTAGATTAGATAGCAAAATAATAAGAAGATTATTTCCACTTTTTTCAAAATTTCAGCTTTATAATATGTAAAAATAATTTAAAACTGTACAAAAAAGATTGGCAACATCCCTTTACTTTCGGGGATTTCGCCAATCTTATGCTTACATGGTATTTCGTGCCAGATTTTTCCCTTGTATTCTAAAATGAACTGTGCTACACTGAAAATTGCAAATTTACATTTACGACATAATATTTAATACATCAAAATGGCATAGTCATCATAAAGAAGGAAGAAGACATATGTGGTATGTGGTTCAAACTACCAACGGTCAAGAAGATACTGCCATCGAGAAATGCAGGTAGGCAATACCTGTGGAAGTCGCTGACAAAATCTTTTCTCCATCTTATGAGGGCATGCATAAGTATCAGGGAAAATGGCATATTGAGATCAATAAACTTTTCCCCGGTTATGTATTTATTCAAAGTGAAAACGCAGATCAGCTAGAAACGTATCTGGAGCATCTTTCCGGTACAGTCACCCCGGTTCAGATCGGAGGCGGATTCTATCCGATTCGCACAGAAGAGCAGGCATTCCTGATGGAAATGCTTGATGCTGACGATTGTGTGCGATATTCGCTAGATTATATCGTAGATGGCAAATTGGTTGTCGAGCGAGGACCGTTATCTGGCAAAACGGATCATGTCCGCAAGATCGACCGCCACAAGCGCATTGCAAATCTGACGATACGTCTATTTGGTCAGGACAGGCAGATCCGGGTGGGTTTGGAAATCCCTGCACGGCTCACCGTTGCAGAGTACCAACAACAAAAAGCAGCTACATGAGTAGAGGTGGAAAATAATGTGGTATGTGATTCACACAATGTCAGGATTAGAACAAAAATGTAAGCAGCAATGTCAGCAGTATATTGATCAGACTGCTTATCGCGAAATGTTTATCCCAATGTATAAAACGAAAAAACACTTCAAGCAGGAATGGCATGAAGTAGAAAAAACATTATTTCCGGGCTATCTATTTGTAGACACTGACGACATTGATGCTGTCATTATTGGTCTTAAAAAAATCCGACAGTACACCAAAGTGTTAAAAGATGGTGATACGGTATCGCCCATCCGTAAAGATGAGCAGGATTTCTTAGCACTCATGATGGATGCAGATCATATTGTTCAATACTCCGAAGGCTTTTTGATAGGTGATGAAGTATATATCACTTCGGGACCTTTGAAAAAGGTACAGGGATGGATTCGAACAGTGGATCGACATCGGCGAATTGCCAAAATGGATGTTCCGATTTTTGGACGAGCTACTCCTATTGAAGTAGGGCTTGGAACTATCGCCAGGGTCAGTGAAGAAGAATTAAGTCAAATGATTTCTGATGTCATCGATCGACAAAAGGACGAAGTGCAATTTGAGAATCAAGTGAAAGTACTCTCGGGTGTGTTTGAAGGAGTACGAGGAAAATTCTTATATGCAGATCCAGATGCCGACGAATGGACAGTAGAGATAGAGTTATTTGGTGCTGGAACCAAAGTTACATTTCAGCGAGAAGAACTGCAAATGTTTATATGAAACCGTGTAAGCAAGATGACGAGTGACGCGTGTTGTGGAACGGCGGACAAAAAGAGCGAGTGAAGCGAAGAGAGAACTACGGACTGTTGATAAGGCAGGTGGTGGGTGGCGGAGCTCGGCCTTTTTTTGTTTGTAAATAACACAGGAAATTGGTTGGAGTCAAGATGGGGGAAAAATTAAGAGAGGCAATGTTTGAGCAGACCCGAGAAGCTAGGAATCGTACTTTCCAAGTACGAATGGGGAGAGGTGGGCTGTCAACTAAGAATGTGACGTTTTGAAAGGAAGAGAGATATGAAATCGATTTGTTTGATTGTTCCATATATTGGGAAACTGAATGATTTTTTTAAGCTATGGCTTAAAACAGCAGAAGCAAATGAAACAATTGATTTCTATTTGTTTGTTGATGATGAAGATTTTATCAATTCTTATAAGCCAGCCCGCAATGTATCAGTAATTAAATCGACACTATCTGAATTAAAAAAGCGATTTGAAGATTTGCTGGGGTTTGAAATTGCCTTGAATGCTCCATACAAATTGTGTGACTATAAACCAATATTTGGTGAGGCGTTTAAAGAAATAACTCAGAATTATGACTTTTGGGGCTATTGTGATTGCAACGATATGCTACTGGGAGGGATGAGAGAATATCTTACCGATGAAATCCTGGAAAAATATGATCGTTTTTTAGCCTTAGGACATCTTTCTATTTATAAAAACAACGGGAAGTTAAACGGAATATATAGGTTCGATGAAAATGGTTATCCGTCGTTAAATTATATGGATGTATATAAAACCGATGATTCAATGTATTTCGATGAATATAGGGGCGTGTACTCAAAATGCCTGCTAAATGGAGTTAAATTCTGGCTTCCAAAAGATGTTATGAGAGATCCAATCACATGTGAAGATATATTTTATTTTGATGGGATTAGCAAGGAAAAACAGTTTATTGTCCTCTGGCAAAATGGGGAGTTGTTTGTAGTTGATTCGAATTTGAGAAAAAAGAAAATGCTATATTGCCATTTTTATAGGAGAAAATTTGAAATCGACAACTTTAATGAGATACAAGCCATAAAAGTTGTACCTGGGCATGTATTTATAAATGACCTTGTTACAATAGATGATTTTAAATATAAGGAAGCAGCGTTTTATAAAGTTAGATATTATTTTCGAATGGTTCGAAATGCTGTTCGTAGATATGGTATTAGAAAAATAATACAAAGAAGAAAATGGACTAAGGATAGTAACGAGTATTTGAGTAAATTGGGAAAAACGCAAATATTGTGAAGTTTCCTATGCGACTTGAGTTCATAACTTTGATGACAATTAAGATAAAGGTGTAGAATTGATATGAAAATAAGTGTGATAGGACTACGAGGATTTCCGATGATAGAGGGCGGAGTAGAAAAACATTGTGAATCGCTTTATCCCAAACTGAACGATGACATCGATATCACTGTATATAGGCGGAAGCCATATGTGCAATCGAATGGTAATTACAAGCATATCTCGTTTATAGATCTGCCGTCTACCAAAATCAAAGGCTTTGAACCTCTTTTTCATTCCTTTATTTCTTCGTTTAATGTTTTGTTAAAAAATTCAGATGTGGTTCATTATCATAATATTGGTCCGGCGCTATGCAGTCCAATAGTGAAAATTAAAAAAATTCCGGTTGTTTTGACCTTTCATAGTCCAAACTATGAGCATGACAAGTGGAATTGGTTTGAAAAAGCATTACTCAAATTTTCTGAAAAAATCGCATTAAAAACGGCAGATAAGATTATCTTTGTAAATAAATTCCAGATGGAGAAATACGGAGATGATATAAGAAAAAAGTCTGTATATATGCCGAATGGAATAAACGATTTGCCAGTATCTCCTAATACAGATTATGTGGAGAAAATAGGTGTGGAAAAAGGCAAATACATTCTCAGTGTTGGAAGAATAACAAATGAGAAGGGATTTGATGTGTTAATAAAAGCTTTCAAGTTGGCGCGGAAAAACGGATTTAAGCTTGTTATTGCCGGAGGGGTTGAGTTTGAAAGTGGTTATATGAAAGAACTTCAAGAACTCAGCAAAGATGAAGATGTTATATTTACAGGATATACCTATGGCGACAATCTTCATCAATTGTATACGCATGCAGGATTGTATGTACTGGCGTCCAGAAATGAGGGATTTCCGTTGGTGCTTCTTGAAGCCATGAAATATGGCTTAGATGTTTTGGTGGCTGATATTCCAGCTACGCATTTAGTAAATCTGGACGAGGATGATTATTTTGAATGTGAGAATAGTGTGATGCTTGCCGAAAAGATTTCAGCTCGTGTTGTGGATTCTAAGAAGAGGCAATATGATTTGAGCCAGTATAATTGGGAGCGGATCGCAAAAGAAATGTCATCCATATTCTATGAAGTGGTTGGTGAGTAGCTGATGAATGAAAATAAACTTATTACAGTATTAACGCCTACATATAACAGGGCCAATTTACTTCCTAATCTATATAATTCGCTGATCGCACAGGAAGAAAATAACTTTAATTGGCTAATAATAGATGATGGAAGTACTGATGGAACAAAAAACATAGTTTCGGGCTTTGAGAATGATGATTTTCCAGTTTTTTATTACAGAAAAGATAATGGCGGAAAACATACAGCTATTAACTTTGCTATGCAGCATATCGATACGCCCTTAGTAATTATTGTTGATAGCGATGATTTGCTACTGCCTAGTGCAAGTAGGATTATCAGAGAATATGCCCATAAATATGAAGATAAAATAAAAGATTTGTGTTCATTTGCCTTTTTAAGATGCTATGAGAATGGAAGCCCAATATTAGAATTAGATAAGGATGAATTTATAAGTGATTATCCAACATGCCGTGTTAAAGAGAACAGACCCGGAGACATGGCAGAGGTGTATGTCACAGACAAGTTGAGAAAATATAAGTTTCCTGAAATAAAAGACGAAAGATTTATGAGCGAAGATGTTGTTTGGATTTCAATGGGAATTAAATATAAAACTGTATATATTAACAAGGCTATTTATCAGGGTGGGTATCTTGCCGGTGGGTTGACAGCGAATGACAAGCCGTCAAAATTTGCTTCTCCAATTGGCTCCATGTATAGAGGCGTTGCCCTTATGCACAAAGAGTGTGGAATTAAGGCAAACATTAAAGGGGCAATAATATATGATTGCTATAAGATTGCGGCAAGACAGAAATATAAGGAATCAGTAGTTACTAAAATACCGAGAGGAAATGCACTGACATCTTTAATGTCACCTTTCGGCATTGTTTTTTATTATCTATGGAGAAAATGATATGGAGAAAAAAGAATGAAAAATACGCATATAAAATTGAGATTGTCCTCTAGCACCTTACTTTATGCCCTTTGTATTATGATTCCGATCATCCAAATAATAAACTCTGTTTTTTTGTTTAGTGATGGAGAATCTTCTTTTGGAAAAGTGTATCGATTCACCGTGCTATTGGTATCCACTTTTATTGTAATAAAGACTTCAAAGAAACAGACGATTTGGATGATGCTACTTCTTGCAGCTAATCTAATTGTTGTTATATATCAGGTGAG
>OIWS01002345.1_pt1 | contig 15685 bp, 9 predicted proteins | sample 1587611 | NCBI WGS metagenome assembly OIWS01 (sample SAMEA3888919, study PRJEB22519) | human gut metagenome | biome: human gut; feature: human-associated habitat; material: faeces | place: Denmark | collected 2010 | reverse complement strand
TGCTGTTTTTGCTGCTGAGCGCGCTGGTGCTCGTGCCGAGCTATCCGTATTACGTGACGTTTTTCTATAATGCCCTCGGCATTTTCCTCATGCTGCAGGCCGCGCGGGAGAACCGGGACGTGTATTACATGGCCCTGCTGCCGGTCACGAAGCGGGATGTGGTCCGGGCGCGGTTTTCTACCGTCGTGACGCTGCAGCTGCTGCAGATCGCGGCCTGTATCCCGTTCATGCTCCTCCGCAGGAGCTATGCACAGATCAACAATCCCGTCGGCATCGAGGCGAATCTGGCCTTTCTCGGCTTCGGGTTTGTGCTGATGGGGCTGTTCAACCTGACGTTTCTGCCGATGCACTACAAAAACGGCTATGATCTCGGCAAGCCCTTCGTCGTCTCGAGCGTCGTGCTGTTTCTGGCCATCGTCCTGCTCGAGACGCTCGACCATGTCGTGCCGTACATGAAGACCGTGTGCGAAAGTTACGCGCCGGCGGACCTTGTCCGGCAGCTGCCGGTTTTGCTCGGCGGCGTGGCGGTGTACGCGCTCGTGACCTATCTGGCCTTCCGCACCTCGGCCGCAAGATTTGAACAGGTCGACCTGTGAGCGGACTGGAGCCCATCGACATCCAAAAATCACGCCCGCCCGGGGAGGCTCCCCGGGCGGGCGCGATTTTTGGATTCAGCCTTTCGTGGTGTGCGGGGCGGCATGCTTTCCGGGCTTTACAAACGCGACAAATATGGTATAATGGATGACACAGAATATCGTCACTTTGCACAACTGCAAAGGCGGGAGGGGTCTTTATGCGGCTTGCGGTACCTTTTGATCACGGGCAGATCTACGGCCATTTCGGGCGGACGGCGCAGTTCAAGCTCTATGATGTGACCGACGGGCGGATCGTCTCGTCGGCGATCGTCGACACGATGGGCAGCGGACACGGGGCGCTGGCCGGATTTCTGAAGGCCTACGCGGTCGACGCGCTCATCTGCGGCGGCATCGGCGCTGGCGCGCGGCTGGCGCTGGCGGAGGCCGGGATCCGGCTGTATCCGGGCGCGGAGGGCGGCGCGGACGACGCGGTCCGGGCGCTTTTGGCCGGGGCGCTCCATTACCAGCCGGACTATGTCTGCGGCCACCACAAGGACGAGCCGCCGCGCGTGTGCGGCAGCCATACCTGCTCTGCGGCCTGCTATCATGAAACATCGGAGGAACGGTCAGAATGAAACGAACGGATGCGCTCTATCAGAGCTTTGTAGAGATCCTGCGCGAGGAGCTCGTGCCCGCCATGGGCTGCACGGAGCCCATCGCCATCGCCTACGCCGCGGCGCAGGCCCGCGCCGTGCTCGGCAAGCGGCCGGAGCGGGTGCGGATCGAGGTCAGCGGAAATATCATCAAGAACGTCAAGAGCGTCGTCGTGCCGCATACGGGCTCGATGCACGGCATCGCCGCGGCGGCTGCCGCGGGCATCATCGCGGGCCGGGAGGAGAAGGAGCTGGAGGTCCTCAGCGAGGTCACCGACGAGCAGATCGCGGACATGCGGGCGTACCTGCAGGAGGCGGCCTTTGACATCCGGCCGATCGACTCGCCGTTCATCTTCGATATCCGCATCACGGTTTACGCGGCTGGCGATCAGGCCTCGGCGCGGATCGTCGGCAGCCATACGAACCTCGTGCAGCTGCTGCACGGCACGAAGCGCCTCATCGACCGTCCGTGCAGCGAGACCGTCTCCGAACGCCGCACGGACCGCAGCGTCCTGACGGTCGAGCGGATCGTGGATTTCGCGCAGTCGCTGTGTCCGGAGGATGTGCAGGAGATCTTTGAGCGGCAGATCTCGTACAATATGGCCATCGCCGAGGCGGGCCTCGCCGGGTCCTACGGCGCGAACGTCGGCAAGACGCTGCGCGAGGCCTACGGCGAGACGGTGCAGAACCGCGCCCGCTATATGGCCGCCGCGGCCAGCGACGCGCGCATGTCCGGCTGCGAGCTGCCGGTCATCATCAACTCCGGCTCCGGCAACCAGGGCATCACGGCCTCCGTGCCGGTCGTGGTCTACGCCGAGGAGCTGGGCGTGAGCCGCGAGACGCTCTACCGGGCGCTGGCGGTCTCCAATCTCAGCACGATCCATATCAAGGCGCACATCGGGACGCTTTCGGCCTACTGCGGCGCGGTCTCGGCCGGGTGCGGCGCGGGGGCGGGCATCACCTACCTCTATGGCGGCGGGTATGAGCAGATCAAGCATACGCTGGTCAACGCTATGGCCATCACCTCCGGCATCATCTGCGACGGCGCCAAGCCCTCCTGCGCGGCAAAGATCGCCACGAGCGTCGACGCGGGCCTGCTCGGCTACCACATGTACCGCTGCGGCAACCAGTTCTATGCCGGCGACGGCATCGTCAAATCCGGCATTGAGCACACGATCGAGACCGTCGGCGCGCTGGCCCACACCGGCATGGCCGACACCGACCGGCAGATCATCCGCCTGATGATGGAGCCCTGACCAACTTACATAGGAAAATGCCCCGGCGCAGAACGGCCTGCGCCGGGGCGATTTATGTTTTTATGCGGTTTAATTCAACTGGTCGGCTAAGTCGCGGTAGCGGCTGTCGTCGGCGGCGCTGCCGGTGGCCTGAGCCATGTGCTGCGAGAGCTTTTTGGCCGCCGTATCCGCCGAGACGACCGTGCCCGCGCCTGCCACGCAGCCGCCGGGGCAGGCCATGCCCTCGAGCAGATATCCGTCGAGCTTCCCGGCCTTCGCCAGCATCAGAAGCTTCCGGCACTCGCGCAGGCCGTCGGCCCGCTGGGTCTTGATCTGGCATTCGGGATGTTCCTTGTGGATGAGCTCCTCCACCGCGGCGGCCACGCCGCCCGCGACGGCAAAGCCGCGCCCGGCGCGGGTGCCCTCGTCAAGGTCCGGGCTGTCGGGCAGCTGGGAAAAGTCGATGTCCCTGGCCTCAAAAATGCCCATCAGCTCCTCGTAGGTCAGGACGAAGTCGACGTCGGTCCGGATATCATCCTGCATGGCCTCGAGCTTTTTGGCCGCGCACGGGCCGACAAAGACGACCTTGCAGTCGGGCCGTTCGCGCTTGACGAGCCGCGCGGTATAGACCATCGGCGTGTAGGTCATGGAAATGTTGCCGGATTCGGCGGGGAACAGCCGTCTGGCCATCATCCGCCACGACGGGCAGCAGGAGGTCGCCATGAACCGCTGCTCCTCCGGGACCTTTTCCATAAAGTCCCGCGCCTCCTCGATCGTGCAGATATCCGCGCCGACCGCGACCTCGACCACATCGGCAAAGCCGAGCTGCTTCATGGCCGTGAGGAACTTCGGCACGGTCACGTCCTTGCCGAACTGGCCGACGAACGACGGCGCGACGATGGCCACGACCTCGTTGCCCTCGAGCATGGAGCGGATGACCTGATAGATCTGGCTCTTGTCGACGATCGCGCCGAACGGGCAGCTCACAAGGCACTGGCCGCAGGAGACGCAGCGGTCATAGTCGATGCAGGCCTTGCCGTATTCGTCGACGCCGATGGCGTCCATGCCGCAGGCGGCCTGACACGGGCGCTCGAGGTAGGTGATGGCGTTGTACGGACAGGATCTGGCGCATTTGCCGCACTTGATGCAGAGCTTCTGGTCGATGCGGCTCTTGCCGTTGACAAATTTGATCGCGCCCTTCGGGCACACGCGCTGGCACGAGGAGGCGAGGCAGCCCTGACACAGCTCGTTGACGCGGTACTGCCGCGTCGGGCAGGCGTGGCAGGCGTAGGGGATGATGTTGACGAGCGGCGGCTCGTAATACTGCTCGGCGATGGCGGCCTGGTCCATGCCCTCGGTCAGAAGCGTGCGCGTCTGCACGGGCTGGAGGGACAAACCCATGGCCAGCCGCACGCGCTCGCCGGCGATGGCACGCTCGAGAAACACGGACTCGCGGTGCAGCGGGCTCTGGCCGGGGACGATCTTGAAGGGGATATCCTCCATATCGGTGTAGTCGCCGGAGTATGCCATCCGGGCGACCTCGGTAAAGACTCTCTTTCGGATCTCTGTGATCAAAGACGGGATTCCGCGCATGATGATCTGCTCCTTCTGCATATTCTGGCAACAGTATAGCACACTTTCCTGCAAACGTCACTGTTTTCTTTTGCCTTGACAGCGGGGCGGCAATGTCGTAAGCTGAAGGCAAAGAAATGTGTATGCGGAGGGCGGCTATGTCCAAATTTCAGATCTTCCTGATCGTTCTGTATCTGTTTTTCTTCGGCGCTGTCGGCGGGTGGGTGCTGGAGCTTCTGTTCCGCCGGTTCTTCTCCGGGGCGAACCCGGAGCGCAAGTGGCTGAACCCGGGCTTCCTCTTCGGCCCCTGCCTGCCGCTGTACGGATTCGGCACGGTGCTGCTGTTCATCCTCTCGGAGCTGGACCATCAGCTGTTCGGCTCGTTTTCGGGCACGTTCTGGTATTACCCGGTCATGTTTGTCGTCATGGCGCTGGCTATGACGCTGCTGGAGTATATCGTCGGCGTCGTGAGCTTCAAGGGCTTTCACCTGCGCCTGTGGGACTACAGCAAGCTCTGGGGCAATATCCAGGGCATCATCTGCCCGCTGTTCACGTTCTTCTGGGGCGTGTTGTCGCTGGCGTACTACTTTTTGCTGTATCCGCGGCTGCGGAAGCTGGTGGAGTGGTTCGTGGCGCACCCGCTGGCGTCGTTTATGGTGGGCGTGTGCTTCGGCATTTTCCTCATTGACCTGTGCTTCTCCATCCATCTCGGCGCGGTCGTGCAGAAAAAGGCCGCCGAGATCGATAAAAATGTATATGACGCCATCGACGTGCAGAAGCTGTGGCATAAAATGCAGTCCCGCGGCGGCTTCTTCCGGCTTGTGTCCATTAGGCCCCTGACGGAGCGCATCGATGCGTTTGATGAGTTTTTACACCGCAGACCGGGAAGTATGGAAAAGGAGAAATAAGAATGCTCTTCTGGATATTCATGCTGCTGTTCGTATTGATGATCCCGCTCACGATGATCTATTTTGGCCGGAGGTTTTTCAAAAGCCCGCCGAAGTCCATCAACGCGACGTTCGGATACCGGTCGACCATGTCCATGAAAAATCAGGAGACGTGGAAGCTGGCGCATACGGTCTGCGGGCGGTACTGGTACTGCTGCGGCTGGCTCCTGCTGCCGCTGTCGGTCGTCCCCATCCTGTTCGTGATCGGGCGCGGCACAGAGACGATCGGGTACACCGGGGTGATCACCGTGTTCATCCAGCTCGTCCCGATGCTCTGCGCGCTTCCGGTCACGGAACACGCGCTGCGGAAAAAGTTTGATAAGAATGGGATGAGGAAGAGCTGAAGGCGTGCACATGCTCCGCCCTGCGAGCACTCTATGCCTTCCCCTACGAGGGGAAGGTGGCACGGCGATAGCCGTGACGGATGAGGTGGGGTGCTTCTGTCTACGTGACGCAGTCCACCTCATCAGTCTGCTCCGCTTCGCTCCGCAGCCAGCTTCCCCTCATAGGGGAAGCCTTGGGGATGCGCGGATCCAAAGCCTCCCTCGTCAGAGGGAGCCTTTTCCGCTGCGGCGGGGCGAAAAAAACGGAAATTGTGCTGGCTTTTCTGCGCGGCATGTGCTATAATAATAACGAAAATCATTATTGAATTATGAAAGGAATCCGAGCGTATGTATTGTGTCAGGAAAATGACCGAAGATCTCTATTGGGTCGGCGCGAGTGAGCGGCGGCTGAACCTGTTTGAGAATGCCTATCCGCTGACCAACGGCGTCAGCTATAACTCCTACCTGCTGCTCGACGAAAAGACCGTGCTGATCGACACCGTCGATAAGTCCGTCAGCGGCCTGTTCTTTGAGAACGTCGACCATGTGCTGGGCGGGCGGAAGCTCGATTACCTCATCGTGCAGCATATGGAGCCGGACCACGCCGCGACCATCGGCGAGCTCGTCCTGCGCCACCCGGAGCTGACCATCGTCTGCAACGCCAAGACGCGCACGATGATGCAGAACTTCTTCACGTTCGACATCGACAGCCGCCTGCAGCTCGTCAAGGAGATGGACACGCTCACGACCGGCAGGCATACCTTCGCCTTCGTCATGGCCCCGATGGTCCACTGGCCGGAGGTCATGGTCTCCTACGACACAACGACCAAAACGCTCTATTCGGCCGACGCCTTCGGCACCTTCGGCGCGCTGAACGGCAATCTGTACGCCGACGAGGTCAATTTCCGGACCGAATGGCTCGCCGATGCCCGCCGGTATTATACCAACATCGTCGGCAAATACGGCACGCAGGTGCAGACGCTGCTCAAAAAGGCCGCGGGGCTTGAAATTGAGATGATCTGCCCGCTGCACGGCCCGGTCTGGCGCAAGGATATCGCGTGGTTCCTCGACAAATATATCCACTGGGCGACCTATACGCCGGAGGACGACGCCGTCGTCATCGCCTATGCCTCCGTCTACGGCGGCACGGAGAACGCGGCGAACGTGCTGGCCGCGAAGCTGTCGGAGCTCGGCGTGCGGAACGTGCAGATGTACGACGTGTCCGTCACGCACCCGAGCTATATCCTCTCCGAGTGCTTCCGCGCGAGTCATCTGGTCTTTATCTCCACGACGTACAACGCGGGCATGTTCGTGACGATGGAAAATCTCGTGCACGATATCGTCCATCATAACCTGCAGAACCGCACCATCGCCCTCATGGAAAACGGCTCCTGGGCGCCGACGGCGGCCGGGCTCATGCGGGCGGAGTTCCAGAAGCTCAAAAACTGCACCATTCTCGACGAGACCGTCACGATCAAATCCACGCTCAAGGAAGCCCAGCTCGCGGACGTCGACGCCATGGCGCAGGCGATCTATGACTCCATGCCGAAGCCGGCCCCCGCGGTGCACACCGCCGACGCGCCGGTCGAGAAGAATGCGTTCTTCTCGTTCTCCTACGGCCTGTTCGTCCTGACGGCCCGGGAAGGGGAGAAGGACAACGGCTGCATCATCAACACCGCTGCCCAGCTGACCGACACGCCGAAGCGCATCTCCATCGCCGTCAACAAGGCCAACTACACCCACGACATGATCCGCAGAACGGGCGTGTTCAACCTCTCCATGCTCTCGACCGACGCGCCGTTCGGCCTGTTCCAGCACTACGGCTTCCAGTCCGGCCGGGATGTGGACAAGTTCGCGGACGTCAAGGGCATGGCCCGTGCGACGAACGGCGTGTATTACCTGCCGTACTCCACGAACGCGTTCGTGAGCGGCAAGGTCACGCAGGAGATCGACCTCGGCACCCATACGCTGTTCATCGCCGACGTGACCGAGGCCCGCGTGCTCTCCGGTGCGCCGTCCATGACCTACAGCTTCTACTTCGCAAACGTCAAGCCCAAGCCCGCCGCGCTCACGAAGCAGACCGGCTGGGTCTGCAAGATCTGCGGCTACGTCTATGAGGGCGAAACGCTCCCCGCCGACTTCATCTGCCCGCTGTGCAAGCACGGCGCGGAGGATTTTGAAAAGCTGCCGGACTGACGGCGGCGAACGACAGACAGAAAGGACCGATCATCATGCCCCGTGTACTGGAACATTTGGAACCGAAGGCGGTATTTCATTTCTTTGAAGACCTGACCCGCATCCCGCACGGCTCGCGCAACACAAAGGCCATCAGCGACTACTGCGCCGCGTTTGCCAGGGCGCGCGGCCTGTGGGTGTATCAGGACGAACTCAACAACGTCATCATCAAAAAGCCGGCCAGCGCGGGCTATGAGGCTGCGCCCGCCGTCATCCTGCAGGGCCATCTCGACATGGTCGCGGAGAAGACGCCGGAAAGCCCCATCGACATGACCAAAGACGCGCTGGACCTGCAGGTCGAGGGCGACTATGTGTCCGCGAAGGGCACGACGCTCGGCGGCGACGACGGCATCGCCGTCGCCATGGCGCTGGCGATCCTGGACAGCAGCGAGATCGCCCATCCGGCGCTCGAGGCCGTCTTCACCGTCGACGAGGAGATCGGCATGGAGGGCGCGCAGGGGCTCGACTTCTCCCAGCTCTCCGCCCGCCGGATGCTGAACATCGACTCGGAGGACGAGGGGATCTTTACCGTCAGCTGCGCCGGCGGCGCGAGCGCCAATGTCTCGGTCGGGCTGACGATGGCGCCGAACGCGGCGCCCTGCGTGAAGCTGACCGTCTCCGGCCTCATCGGCGGCCACTCCGGGCAGGAGATCAACAAGGGCCGCGCCAACGCGAATATTCTGCTCGGCCGCGTGCTGGATGCGCTGGTGCAGAAGCTCCCGGTCCGGCTCGTGTCGGCCGCGGGCGGACGGAAGGACAACGCCATCCCGAACGCGGCGGAGGCCGTCCTCGCCCTCGCAGAGGGCGACCTGCCCGCCGCAAAGCAGATCGTATCTGCCTGCACGGCGGATCTCCGCAAGGAATATGCCGTGGCCGACCCCGGCGTCACCGTCACGCTGGAAGAAGCAGCCGCCTGCCCGCAGGCGCTGACGGAGGAGGCGACGCTGCGCGTCGTCCGCTATCTGCTGCTCGTGCCGAACGGCATTGCGGCCATGAGCATGGATATCCCGGGACTGGTGCAGACGTCGTGCAATCTCGGCATTTTTCACGTGGCGGACGGCGTGCTGACGGCGGTCAGCTCGGTCCGCAGCTCGGTCGCTTCGCAGAAGCAGATGCTGCTGGCGCGCTTTGCGGCGCTCAGCCAGCTGCTCGGCGGCTCGCTGCAGGTCACGGGCGCGTATCCCGCGTGGGAATACCGGCGCGAGTCCGCGCTGCGGGAGAAGATGGCCGCCGTCTACGAGCAGCAGACTGGCAAGGCCCCGAAGATCGAGGCCATCCACGCAGGGCTCGAATGCGGCCTGTTTGCCGGGCAGCTGCCGGGGCTGGACTGCGTCTCCTTCGGCCCGGATCTGGTCGATATCCATACCGCGCGCGAGAAGATGTCCATCTCCTCGGTGCAGCGCACGTGGAAGTTCCTGCTCGGCGTATTGGAAGCGCTGAAGGACTGAATTCGGTGATTTTTTGCCCCGGTGGGCCGCAGACCGCGGCCCGCCGGGGCGATTTTTGTGCTTCCAACGCCAAAACCGTGTAATTTTTTGCATATCGTTTATAAAAGCTTCACACTTCTCCCGAATAAAGGCGGTATAATCAGCATATTCGAAAGTAAGAGGAAGTGAACTGCATGGGAACAGATCCGTATCAGGTGCTCGGCGTATCTCCGAACGCTTCGGAAGACGAGATCCGGCAGGCCTACCGCCGGCTGGCAAAAAAATATCACCCCGATCTGAACCCCGGCGACAAGACCGCCGCGCAGAAAATGAACGAGGTCAACGCGGCCTACGACGCGATCAAGAATCCGCAGGCCTACCGCCAGCAGCAGGCGCAGCAGCAAGCCCAGCAGCAGGCGCGCGAGCAGTACCGGCAGGCCGGGCAGCAGACCTATGACCCCTTCTCCGACCCGTTCGGGTTCTGGGGTGCGCAGGGGCAGGGCGACGGCCAGCAGAACGGCTGGCAGCAGACGGACCAGAACGGCTGGCAGACCTGGTACTACCGCACCGGCAGCGACCAGGACGAGGGCGACCAGCCCGGCGGCTACCGCTGGACCTATCACCGCACGCGCCGCCGTGGAAACTTCCTCGTGCGGCTGCTGGGTATCTATCTGGTGATCCAGATGCTCGCCGCGCTCTTTGGCAGCTGCGGCTACCGCAGCGCGTATTATTATGACCCGTATTCCTACCGCGATTACAGCTACAGCAATTCAGGATCCTATGCCAACCAGAACCAGACGGACGGAAATACAAGCTCCGGCAGCTGGTATTGAGACGGCAGAATGGATCTGACAGGAGGAACCTCAGATGTCCAGAACGATCGGTATTGACCTCGGCACGACCAACAGCTGCGTTGCCGTGATGGAGGGCGGCGAGCCCGTCATCATCCCCAACGCCGAGGGCGGACGTACGACGCCGTCGGTCGTCGCATTTTCCAAGACTGGCGAGCGGCTGGTCGGCAATCTTGCCAAGCGGCAGGCCGTCACCAACCATGACCGGACCATCGCATCCATCAAACGCCAGATGGGCACCAACTACAAGGTGTCGATCGACGGCCGTAAATATACCCCGCAGGAGATCTCCGCCATGATCCTGCAGAAGCTCAAGGCGGACGCCGAGAGCTATCTCGGCGAGCCGGTCACCGACGCCGTCATCACAGTCCCTGCCTATTTTACCGACGCGCAGCGGCAGGCGACGAAGGACGCGGGCAAGATCGCGGGGCTCAACGTCCAGCGCATCATCAACGAGCCCACGGCCGCGGCGCTCGCCTACGGCATCGACAAGGAGCAGGCGCAGAAGATCATGGTCTATGACCTCGGCGGCGGCACGTTCGACGTGTCGATCCTCGATATCTCCTCCGGCGTCATCGAGGTGCTGGCCACGGCGGGCAACAACCATCTCGGCGGCGACGATTTTGACCAGTGCATCGTCGATTACCTCGTCTCCGAGTTCAAGAAGGAAAACAAGATCGATCTGTCGCGCGATCCCGTCGCCATGCAGCGCGTGCGCGAGGCCGCGGAGAAGGCGAAGATCGAGCTTTCGTCCATGAAGCAGACGACGGTCGAGCAGCCGTATATCGCCGTCGGCAAGCAGGGGCCGCTGCACATGCAGATCCCGCTGACGCGCGCGAAGTTCAACGACCTGACCTATCATCTCGTCCAGGCCACGCGCGAGCCGGTCAACCAGGCCATCAACGATTCCGGCATCAGCATCTCGCAGATCAGCAAGGTGCTGATGGTCGGCGGCTCGAGCCGCATCCCGGCCGTGCAGGATCTGGTCCAGTCGATGACGGGCTCGCTGCCGTTCAAGGGCATCAACCCCGACGAATGCGTCGCCATGGGCGCGTGCTTGCAGGCGGGCGTGCTCTCCGGCAGTGTGAAGGGGCTGCTGCTGCTTGATGTGACGCCGCTGTCGCTCGGCATCGAGACGCTGGGCGGCGTCTGTACCCGCATCATTGAGCGCAATACGACGCTCCCCATCCGCAAGAGCCAGATCTTCACCACGGCCTCGAGCTTCCAGTCGTCGGTCGATATCCACGTGCTGCAGGGCGAGCGCCCGATGGCGCACCAGAACAAGGAGCTCGGCCGCTTCCAGCTCACGGGCATCCGCCGCGCGCCGCGGGGCGTGCCGCAGATCGAGGTCACGTTCTCCATCGACGCCAACGGCATCGTGAACGTGTCGGCGAAGGATCTTGACACCGGCAAGGCCCAGCAGATCACCATCACGGCCTCGAGCAACATGAGCCGCGACGAGATCGACCGCGCCGTGCGCGACGCGCAGCGCTACGCCGCCGAGGACGCCAAGCTCAAGGCGGAGGCCACGGCCCGCGACCGCTGCGAGCAGCTGATCTTCCAGGCCGGAAACGCGAAGAACCTTTCCAAGGACGACAAGGTCCGCGTGGCCGAGGCCGTCAAGAACGCGAAACGCGCCGTCAAGTCCAAGGACGCCGCGCAGATGAACGAGGCGGCCGGTCAGCTGGAGACGCTTCTGAACGAGGTCGGCGTCCACATCGACCCGAACGCCGAATACCACGGCTCGGCCAGCTACGAGAACCCGAACAACGACTTCTCCGACGACGCCGTCGACGCGGATTTTGAAAAATTATAAGAAAATGCCCGTGTTTCTTTGAAACACGGGCATTTTTTCGCGTTTATTCCGCCATCCGGCTCAGGATCGCGGCGATCTGCGCGCGGGTCAGGTCGGACTGCGGGCGGAAGCGGCCCTGCGGGTCGCCCTGGACAAGACCGCGCGCCGTGCACAGCGCCACACCGTTCACCGCCCAGGCGGAGATGGCGTCCGCGTCCGCATAGCCGTCGGCGCTGCCCGCCGCCGTGATGCCGGAGAGGGCATAGAAGCGGGCGAGCATGGTGGCCATCTGCTCGCGCGTGAGCGTCTGGCCGGGGCGGAAGGTCCCGTCGTCAAAGCCGGTGACGATCCCGCTGTCGCTGGCCCAGGCGATGTAGGGCGCGAGGTCCGAGGCAGGGTCCACATCGGAGAACTGCGCGGCGCCGTCCGTCGGGTAGAACACATGGATCCCGGCGAAGCGGGCCAGATCCGCGGCGAATTCCGCCCGGGTCACATAGGCGTTCGGCTTCCATTCGCCGGTGTCCGTCAGGGTCATCCAGCCGTAGTCGAGGCAGCGCTTCATGGCTTCGTAGCCCCAGTGGCTCTGCAGCTGGCTCTCGTCAAAGGCCTGCGGGCCGACGGCGTCGGCCGGGAGGTTGACGCCGTTGTTTTTGGCCGAGTAATAGACCGTCGCGGCCTCGGGCGTGATGCCGCGGCGCAGCAGAAGCTCCTGCACAGTGACGAATTCATAGCCCTCGGCCAGCAGATCGTCGATGGCGGCCAGCGCGCCGTCGACGCTCGTGCGGTAGATATCGTGGACGAGGATGATCGCGCCGTCAAAGACGCCAGCCTCAATGTTCTGCCGGACGGTCTCGCTGTCGCGGTATTTCCAGTCCTCCGGGTCGACCGACCAGTAGATGAGCGGGGCGCGGACGACGGAGCGGACGGTCTTGTTCGCGTTGCCGTAGGGGGCGCGGATGTAGGCGTTCTCGTCGCCGCCCGCGGCGGTGATGAGGGTCTGGACGGCGTCGATCTCCGCCTGCACGGTCTTCGCAGAGCAGGTGTTGAGATTTTTGTGGTTGTATGTATGGTTTGCCAGCTGATGGCCCTCGCGGACGATGCGCCGGAGCGTCTCCGGCCAGCCGGAGGCGTTGACGCCGTTGACGAAGAACGTCGCGTGTACGCCGCGCTCGGCCAGACCGTCGAGCAGGTCGGCGGTATATTTGCCCGGGCCGTCGTCAAACGTGATGGCCAGCAGCTTCGCGCCGCAGTCCTGCGGCTGCGCGGCTCCGGCCGGCAGGACCAGCGCGGCGAGCAGCAGCAGAACCAGCAGCAAAGATATGAGCTTATGGATCGATCGCATATGGGGTCTCCTTTCTGCCGACATCATAGCAGAATTCGAGAAAAAAGCAAGTATCCCGCGGATTTTTAAGAAATCCGCGGGATATCTTAAGAAATTAAGGCAGCACCGCACAATTCGGCAAGCAGATCCGCCGAAGCGCGCAGACGCAATTGTGCGGGGTTGCCGCATTACTTTGCCGTGATGACCAGCTCGCCGTTCTGCACGTCGCAGACCAGTGTCTGGCCGGGAAACACGTCGCCGCGCAGGATGCGCTGGGCGAGCAGCGTTTCGACCGTGTGCTGCAGATACCGGCGCAGGGGTCTTGCGCCGAACTGCGGGTCGTAGGCCGCGTCGATGACGAAGGTCTTGGCGGCGGGTGTCAGCTCACACGTGAGCTGCTTGTCGGCAAGGCGCTTGTTGAGCGCGGCGATCTGCAGGTCGATGATGCCGGTGATGTTCTCCTTCGAGAGCGGCTTGTAGAACACGATCTCGTCGAGCCGGTTGAGGAATTCGGGGCGGAAGCTGCGGCGCAGGAGCGTCTGCACTTCGTTTTTCGCTTCCTCCGAGATCTCGCCCGCCGGCGTGATGCCGTCCAGGATCGCCTGCGAGCCGAGGTTGGAGGTCAGGATGATGATGGTGTTCTTGAAGTCCACGGTCCGGCCCTGCGAGTCGGTGATGCGGCCGTCGTCGAGGACCTGCAGGAGGATGTTGAACACGTCCGGATGCGCCTTTTCGATCTCGTCAAAGAGGATGACGGAGTACGGACGGCGGCGGACGGCCTCAGTCAGCTGGCCGCCCTCTTCATAGCCCACGTATCCGGGAGGCGCGCCGATCAGACGCGAGACGGAGAATTTCTCCATGTACTCGGTCATATCAATGCGGATAAGGTTCTTTTCGTCGTCAAACAGGGCTTCGGCCAGCGTCTTGGCCAGCTCCGTCTTGCCGACGCCGGTGGGGCCGAGGAAGAGGAACGAGCCGAGCGGGCGGTTCGGGTCCTGGATGCCGGCGCGGCTGCGCTGGATGGCCTCGGAGACGACGCGCACGGCCTCATCCTGGCCGACGACGCGCTTGTGGAGCGTATCTTCGAGATGCAGCAGCTTGTCGCGCTCGCCCTCCATGAGGCGGGCGGTGGGGATGCCGGTCCAGCGCTCGATGATCTTGGCGATCTCTTCCTCTGTGACCTTGTTGCGCAGCAGACTCGTCTCCTTGCCGTTCTGCGCCAGTTTTTCCTCTTGCTCGAGCTGCTTTTTCGCCTCGGGCAGGTCGCCGTATTTGAGCTTCGCGGCCTTTTCGAGGTCGTAGCTCTGCTCGGCGGCTTCGATGTCGCGGTTCAGCTGCTCGATCTTCTCACGCAGCTGCTGCACGCGGCCGATGGCGTTCTTTTCGTTTTCCCATTTGGCCTTCATGGCGTTGAAGGTCTCGCGCTGCTCGGCCAGCTCCTTCTGCAGCTCGGCAAGTCTTGCCTTGGAGAGCTCGTCGTCTTCGTTCTTGAGCGCGGCCTCCTCGATCTGCATCTGGATGATCTTGCGGTTGATGACGTCCAGCTCGGTCGGCATGGAGTCCATTTCCGTGCGGATCATGGCGCAGGCCTCGTCAATGAGGTCGATAGCCTTGTCGGGCAGGAAGCGGTCGGTAATATAGCGGTTACTGAGCGTCGCGGCGGCGATGATCGCGTTGTCCGTGATCTTGACGCCGTGGAAGACCTCGTACCGGGACTCCAGACCACGCAGGATGGCAATGGTATCCTCCACCGTCGGCTCCTGCACCAGAACGGTCTGGAACCGGCGCTCGAGCGCGGGATCCTTTTCGATATACTGGCGGTATTCGTCGAGCGTGGTCGCGCCGATGCAGTGCAGCTCGCCGCGCGCGAGCATCGGCTTCAGGAGGTTGCCTGCGTCCATCGAGCCTTCGGTCTTGCCTGCGCCCACGATGGTGTGCAGCTCGTCGATGAACAGGATGATGCGGCCTTCGGACTTCTTGACCTCGGCCAGCACGGCCTTCAGCCGTTCCTCAAACTCGCCGCGGTATTTTGCGCCCGCGATCAGCGCACCCATGTCGAGCGAGAAGATCGTCTTGTCCTGCAGCGACTTCGGGACCTCGTTCGCCACGATCCGCTGCGCCAGACCCTCGACGATGGCCGTCTTGCCGACGCCCGGCTCGCCGATGAGCACGGGGTTATTCTTGGTCTTGCGGGAGAGGATGCGGATGACGTTGCGGATCTCGTCGTCACGGCCGATGACGGGGTCCATCTTCTGCTCTCTTGCGCGCTTGACGAGATCCGTGCCGTATTTGGCAAGCGCCTCATACGTATCCTCCGGCGTGTCGGAGGTCACGCGCTGGTTGCCGCGGACCGACTGCAGCGCCTGCAGGCAGCGTTCCTTTGTGATCTGATAGGTGCGGAAGAGGGACTTGAGCGTGTCGTCCGCGTTTTCGATCAGCGAGAGGAACAGGTGCTCGACGGAGACGTATTCGTCCTTCATCTGCTTTGCGATGTCCTCGGCCTGGTTGAGGGCGGTATCCACCGCGCGGGCGACGTAGTACTTGTCGGCCTCGCGGCCGGAGCCGGTCACGCGCGGGAGCTTGTTCAGCTCCGCGTCGACGGCGGCTTCGAGACTTTCGGGCGTGAGGCCCATTTTTTTCAGCAGCTGCGGCACAAGGCCGTTTTCCTGCCGCAGCAGGGCGGCGAGCAGGTGGAGCTGCTCGATCTGCTGGTTCTGGTTTTCAATGGTCAGCTTCTGGGCGGCCTGAATG
>OIWS01002341.1_pt1 | contig 15712 bp, 13 predicted proteins | sample 1587611 | NCBI WGS metagenome assembly OIWS01 (sample SAMEA3888919, study PRJEB22519) | human gut metagenome | biome: human gut; feature: human-associated habitat; material: faeces | place: Denmark | collected 2010 | reverse complement strand
GTCAACGTGCGCACGGCAAAGGTAAAGAAGATCCGTGATCTTGTTGTCTTTCTTCGTTTTGCGGCCGGCGGCGGAAACGACGACGAAGCGTCGGGAGGGATCGGACTCAATGATGGCCCGTACCTTGCGGAATTGTTCGGCACTGGCGCAGCTGCTGCCGCCGAATTTCGTGATCTTAAGCATGGTTCTTTCCTCTGCGGCACTGTCGGGGGATCGGGCCGCGGTGTTGTTTTTTATGATGAATGAAAACTTATTCCTGCGGTTGGAACGCCATAAAGCAATTAAGCTCCCGTGCTTGCCGCGTGAGCGTTTCCAAGGTACCGAAACAACGCGTGCCGTCGGCGAAATAAGCGGTGCCGGTCAAAAGCGACGCGTCATAAAGCGGAGCTTCCGCGGCGGGGGCGGACGGCGGTTCGGCGCGGCCGTCCCGCAGCCGAACGAGATCCTGCAGTATGGCGTCCGCCGTGGGACGCCCGCCTGCGCCCTGACCATAAAACTTGAGCGTACCCACGACGTCGCCCGTAAGCGACGTGCAGTTGAAGTTTTCACGCACTGCCGCTTCCATGGCGTGCTCTGACAAAAGGACGGGGGCGACGCCCAATGCGTACCGGTGTTCTGACCGGCAAAAGAGCATCATGAGGCGCAGCGTAAGACCTTCCCCGTGAAGCAGCTCCAGAAAATCGCGGGTAAGACCCTCAATGCCTGCGACGGGAAAATTTGGAGAGACGGCTGCATTAAGAGCGGTTGCCGCGGAAATCACGGCCTTGTTGGCCGTATCGGCGCCCGAAAGATCCGCCGCGGGATCGGCTTCAGCGTACCCCAAAGCCTGCGCTTCCGAAAGTGCGGTTTCAAAATCCGCCTCAAACCGCTCCATACGATCGATGATGTAATTTACCGTACCGTTGAGAATACCCGACATCGCCGTAATGCGATCGACTTTGGCCGCCTGACGAAGGTTTTCAATCCAAGGAATACCGCCGCCCGCACTGGCTTCATACAGGAGGGCGCAACCGTTTTCGCGCGCGAGCGCCGTGAGTTCGGCATAGTGCGGGGCCAGGGCCGCTTTGTTGGCAGTGACGACATGTTTATTGGCGAGGAGTGCCCGGCGGATGTAGTCGTACGAAGGATTCTCTCCCGGAAGGACGTCGACGACGACGTCTACGTCGGGATCGGAGAAGATCTCGTCCGGCGAATCGGTCATCAGAGGCGCCGCTGCTTTGCCGGGACGACGCAGAATGTGCCGCAGTTCGATTCCGCGGCGGCCGTCCGCCGTCAACGCCGCAACGCTTTGGCCGACCGTACCGTAACCGAGCAGAGCAATTCGGAGCATAAGGGTCTCCTTTGTATAGCCGCAATAATCGCTTGAGAAAACAGAGTTTCTCTTCAAGAGGGGCATTCGATTGTAACCACAGAGAAAGGCTTCGTAACGCATCCATCCCCCGATCGACGGGAGCCTTCAGGGAGAAGTCCTTACTGTGTTTTCCTCAGAAAACGACAAAAGCCGCAGGTGATCTTGTCCGTCCCATAAAACATCTGTTATGGTATCGGACAAACGATAGAGGCGCGGAGACGAGAAACCGCGGGGGAGTCTTGACGGAAAGACGGCGAACCCGACGGTGCGGCAACTCCGCCGAATTCGGCAGCGCATCCGAGGGCTGCCGGATGGGGTCGCGGGAGATACCCGCGGCACTGTCTGCCTGGTTGAGTCCAGGCGGTTGCGCTATCTTTCAGGTGGGTTCATTGGTGTCGCGCTTTGCCGGCACAACACCGGACGCCGGCCGAGGAGAGTGCATCCCGGTCGGCTTTTTTGTTGACCGGGCTGTCGTTACTCATGTGTCAACATTTTTTTGAAGAGGTATCCCTCATGACCCACCCGATAATCCGCGGTTCACTCGTCGCTCTCATCACGCCGTTTCACGAAGACGGCAGCGTCAATTTTGAAAAGCTCGGCGAATTGATCGACTTTCATCTCGCGCACAAGACGGACGCCCTCGTCATTCTCGGGACGACCGGGGAATCCGCAACGATGAGCCACGAAGAAGACAACGCCGTCTGCGAATTCACCGTGAAGCGCGTCGCCCACCGCATTCCCGTCATCGTGGGGACGGGTTCGAACAGCACCCAAACCATGCTCGAAAAGAGTCTTGCCAGTGAAAAGCTCGGCGCGGATGGGCTGCTTCTTATTACGCCCTACTACAACAAGACGAATGAAGAGGGGATGTACCGGCACTTCGTCACGGTCGCGGACGCCGTGCACATTCCCTGCATTCTTTACAACGTGCCGGGGCGTACCGGCTGCTCGATTTCGCCCGCGTGCGTCGCGCGCCTGGCGAAGCACCCCAACATCGTGGGGATTAAGGAAGCGAGCGGCAACATGAGTTACGCCGCAAAGATCGCAAAACTTCTTTCGGATGACTTCGTCATGTATTCGGGCAACGACGACATGATCGTGCCGATGCTTTCTCTTGGGGCATCGGGCGTGATTTCGGTGCTCGCGAACGTCGCGCCCGAAGCGCCGCACGACATGGTGACGGACTATTTGGAAGGGCGAACCGACGCGGCCCGCCGGGCGCAGCTCTCGTGGCTCGACGTCATCAACGGCCTCTTTATTGAGGTGAATCCGATCCCGGTCAAAGAAGCGCTCAACCTGATGGGGTTTGACGTAGGCGGCTTCCGTGCGCCTTTGTATCCGATGACGGATGAACACCGCGCCGCGCTGAAGGCCGCCTTGACGGCTGCGGGGCTCGTGAAGTAGGAGCGCGTCATGAAAATCATCATCGTCGGCCGCGGCCGCATGGGAAAAATGATTGCGGCCTGCGCCGAAGAGGCCGGAATCGACGTCGCAGGGCTTTATGGGCACGAAAATGCGGCGTCGCTTGCCGCAGCCGGCAAAGCCGATGCTCTGATCGATTTCTCCGCCCCCGCCGCACTGCCCGCGGTTGCGGAATTCGTGCGTCGTACGGGGACGCCGTTGGTGTCGGGAACGACGGGGTATAACGACGCGGAAGAAGCCGAACTTGCCTCTTTGGCGGACGTTGCTCCGGTCGTTGCGAGCGCCAATTATTCCGTGGGGGTGGCGGTTTTAAAGCATCTCGTGTCGGAGGCCGCCCGGTATCTGCCGGACTTTGACGTCGAAATCGTGGAAACCCACCACCGCATGAAGAAGGATGCGCCGAGCGGTACGGCCAAGATGCTTCTTTCCGTGTTAAATCCCGACGGGGGTCGCCCGATTACGGAAGGCCGCAGCGGGTTTGCGCCGAGAAAAGAGAATGAAATCGGCGTACACGCCGTGCGCGGAGGAACGGTGGCGGGCGTTCATACCGTGAGTTTCTTCGGTGCCGACGAAGAAGTGTCGCTCACGCACCGTGCCGAGAACCGGCGAATCTTCGCTTTGGGCGCTTTGAAAGCCGCGCAAATATTGGCGGCAGCACCCAAGGGGCGGCACACGTTTGAAGACCTCCTCTTTTCTCAATCAGCCCAGTAACATTTAAAGGACAACTACGCCATGATGAATGCTCAGGAAATCATCCGCTACATCGCGGAATCGGAAAAAAAGACCCCGGTCAAAATCACCATTAAGGAAAAAGCCCCCATTGATTACGGCGACGCGCAGGTGTTCGGCTGCGGCGACAAGGTCGTTTTCGGGGACTGGAAGAAGTTGGGGCCCGTCATTGAAGCGAACCGCGACAAGATCGCCGACATGGTGATCGAAAACGACTGCCGTAATTCGGCGATTCCGCTCTTGGACATCAAAAACATCAACGCCCGCATTGAACCCGGGGCCGTCATCCGCGATCAGGTATCAATTGGTGACGGCGCCGTCATCATGATGGGCGCCATCATCAACATCGGCGCCGTCATCGGCGAGGGGACCATGATTGACATGGGGGTCGTGATGGGCGGCCGCGCAACGGTGGGCAAGCACTGCCACATCGGGGCGGGCACCGTACTTGCCGGCGTCGTGGAGCCGGCCTCTGCCGTACCCGTCATCATCGAAGACAACGTCTTCATCGGTGCCAACGCCGTTGTGATCGAGGGGGTACGCGTCGGAGAAGGTGCCGTTGTGGCGGCGGGTTCCGTCGTGATTGCCGACGTCCCTGCGGGCGCCGTCGTGGCGGGCGTTCCCGCTCGCGTCATCAAGGAGCATAAGGACGAACGCACGAACCAAAAGACGGCGCTTGAAGGCGCGTTGCGTAAGCTTTGATTTTTTCACGAACCGGGACGACTCCTTCGTCGTCCCGTTGCCATGAGGCTCCCCATGTTGGAACGACTGACACGCTTTCGTCGCGATCTGCACCGGATTCCGGAATTGGACTTTGATCTCCCGGAAACGACGGCTTATGTGCGGCGGGTATTGGAAACGCTCGACTGCGACATTCTTTCCCCCGGAGGCACCGGACTCTGCGCGTGGTTTGATGCGGGGAAGGCCTCGTCCGTCGCTTTCCGGACCGACATGGATGCCTTGCCCATTACGGAACAAACGGGCGCTGCGTTTGCATCCCAGCATCCCGGTAAGATGCACGCCTGCGGTCACGACGGGCACATGGCGATGATGCTTGAATTCGCGCATTATGTGAACGACGTCAAGGCGCAGCTCACCAAAAACGTTCTGCTTGTTTTCCAACCGGCGGAAGAAACGACGGGGGGCGCTCGGCTCATCTGCGAATCCGGGATCTTTGCGGAAAAGCAGGTGGAGGCGATTTGGGGTTGCCATCTGTGGCCGGATTTACCGCAAGGCATCATCGCTTCGCGCCCGGGCCCGCTGTTGGCCGCGTCGCGCGAAGTAACGGTAACGTTTGAAGGCAAAAGTGCGCACATTGCCAAGAGCGAAGAGGGGGCGGATGCCGTACTCGCCGCGGCCCGATTCGTCACGGGGGCGGATACGCTTTTAAGCGACCTTCGCAAAACCGAAGGCCCGTGGTGCACGTTGAAATTTGGGCATCTCACGGCGGGTACCGTACGCAACGCCATTGCGGCAACGGCGAAACTCGAAGGCTCGCTGCGCGTATTCAGCGACGCGGCGATCAGTAAAGCGTGGCAGGAGATGGAAGGGTTGGCCCGGCAGATTTCGGCGGAGACCGGAGTGACGATTTCCATCGCGCCGGCCGCTGGGTACCCGGCGGTTATTAACGACGAAGCGCTGTATCGGGAGACGCTTCGTCGGGTGCCCGACATTCGGGAACTCGAAAAACCGCTTCTCATTGCTGAGGACTTCGCGTTCTATCAGAAAACGCTTTCCGGCGTGTTCCTACTCCTCGGTACCGGCACCGGAATTGCGCTCCATTCCGACCGATTTAATTTTGATGAGTCCGTTTTGACGAAGGGCGTAGAAATGTGGCAGAAACTCCTGCCGCTGAAGTAGAGCGTCAGTCTTCGACGGCAAGGGCCTTCAGTTCAGTGCCGACGAAGACGGCAGCGACACGTTTGAGCGATTGAATCGATCGGATGTTGTCGCATTCGGAGTAACCGCGGACTTGCTGAAGGGCTTTCTTGAGTGTCGCCTGAACCGCCTTTTCGGTGCCTTCTTGGCGGGTGAGGTATTTGAGTTCTACAACGTACGTGAACCCGGATTTTCCGCGGGCGGGTTCGATCACAAGGTCGATGTAGCCGGGGTGGGGGCCGCCTCTCTCTTCAACCTCGCGGTGAACGCGGTAGTCCTCGGTGAAGTAGAGCGCCGCTGAGAGCAATGTATGAAAATCGCTTTCCGTGAGATGGAGGCTTTCGTGAATGCCGCTTTCCGACGCAAAGCGACCGGCAGCCGCCCGAAATAGCGGCTCGGGATCGCCGGCGCCCAAGGCGCGGTAGGCGTCACTGAAGGTTTTGAGGCTGAAGGTGAACGACGTCGAAGCCAACAGATAGCGCTGATAGTATTCAAAAAACTGAATGGCGACCGCGCGGTTCGGCACCACAAGCGCATAACGGTTGCCCTCGGCAAACGTCAGATAGCCAAAATAAACTAAGGCTGACAGTACTTCTTCATCCGTCAGTCGGTTGGTGAGGTTGAGATTAAGCTGCTGCAGACTTCCGGAGGGGAAGGATAGGGCTTCGCCTCTCAGAGCCTGAGAGACGACGGACTTCACGAAAGCGGGTTCACCCAAGGTGAGAATCCCGGAGATTTTTTCCAGGTCTTGGGCAAAGGCCGTGTCAAGGAGCGGCGACGGTTCTTCGCCCGTCGTCTGCAGCGCCTGCAGGTAATAGAAACACATGGAGGCGTTGAAAACAGATTCGCTCTTCAAGGGACTGAACCGGTAGCCGTTGTACCATTCCTTCATGCGTGCGACGATGTCGTCAACGGATTTGCCGCAGGTGTCCAAATCCAACACCTCAGGAATCATCGCGCGGAGCTCATCCTCACTGAAGCCGCAGAGCCCGGCAAACATCGGATGCGCCGTGAGGTTGTTGGCGATGGAAAAGCCGGAGGACATGGAATCCAAGGAAATCGTCGTTACCCCCGTGATGAAAATGCGGGCAACGGCGCCGGAGTCATCGGCTTCCGTTTTAAGCCGCGAGTAGAAATTTTTCAAGAAACCGTCGGAAGACGTGATACTGCGAAAGAGCGCGGCATTTTTGGAGAGAAGGGCGTTCGCGAACTGATCATATTCGTCAATGATGACGCAGAGTTTTTGGCAGTAGTCGGTACCGAGGATTGAAAAGAACGCATCCAACAAATCCGCTGCACTGCCGAGATCGGCGGACAGTACTTCTTGCTGTCGGGAATGAGGATAGGCGTTAAAAAAGCGGGTCAGACCGTTGCGGACAGCGTTGTAGAAACGACGCGGTACATCGTCACCGTCGATTCCGGAAAAAACAAAGCGAAGAATGTAAAACTGATTGGCGAGCGGCGTTTTATGACTGCTGATGTAGGTGCCGCGGAAATTCTTTTCAAAATCAGTCGCTTCGTTAATGTCGTAATACGCGCGCAGGGTGTCGGCAAAAAGTGATTTACCGAAACGACGCGGGCGGACAACGAACGGGTAAAGAATTCCTTGCTTTTCAAGGAGTTCGATATAACGCGTCTTGTCAACATAGACATAATTATCCGACCGGAGTTTCTTGAATCCGGTAATGCCGTACGGTATGAGTTTTAGCGACTTTTGAACAGACATAGACGCGCTCACAAACTGAAAAAATAATTTAAATAAGTATTGCTATTTTTATTCAAACAAAATATGAACGTAAATCGCCCGTCGGCATACGAATCTGAAGTGACAATTGACCCCCGAGGGCTTCGATATACTTCTTCAAAGTAAGGATACCGATATTCTGCTTCATTTTTTCCATTTTCGATACCGCAGGCCGTGAAATGCCGAGGGCTTTGGCAAGCTCCGTTTGAGACATATTCAAGTCGTTACGAATCTGCGTCAGCAAATAGTCTTCTTTAAGCCTTTCCGATTTTTCCTGGATCCGTTTTTTATTTTCAGAACTCTCCATAGCAAGCGGTTCTTCAAGCGTATATTCAATTTTCATTTGATATATCAACAAAAGAGATTATCTATATCGAAATCTACCATCGTTGAATTGTAATCCTTTGGTTACATCGGATCAATATTGCCGCGATGTACGCACGTTATAAATGGCTCTGACGATCGCTATAGGTAATTCATTGTAGTTGGGTTTGGTACAATGCTTCGGACGCCTCTAGGACACCGTCAATCCCCGACGATGTTCGATGGCAAACACCCAAGGAGGTTCTATGCGAATGACACTCCCTGCGGCGCTTGTTGCAGCGATCTTCCCGCTCGTTGTAACGGCTGCTCAACCCAACATCTCGCCGGAAGCCGTCCGGTCGGCCGACACCATCGTCAAGGATCCCGTCATTCAGAAAATTCTCGCCGAAGCCGTGAGTGACGCGGGACAGAAATGGCGTTTCAACACCCAGATGGAACTGACGCGGATCGCGTCGCCCTCGCGCTTCGAAATGCGCCGACAGGCGGAAATCACAAAGCGTCTCGCCGAAGAATGGGGCTTTGCGTCGGAAGACATCATGACGCGGTTGGACGGTTACCTGAAAGGCGCGGGACTGCAGACCGTGGACGGTCTCCCGGTCTACAACGTCTGCGTGCGGATTCCCGGCACCTACGGCGCGAGGCCTGACGCGGTGACGTATCAGGGCGAAGGCCCAAAAGTGTTGCTCGAAGGCCATATCGACACGGTAAATCCCGGCGTGCTGCCGCCTGCTGAAACGCCCTATGAGCCCGTGAAACTGCAGAGTACGAAAGACGCGATCGTCAAAACCCGCGGTGAATTGGCGGCGATTAAGGACGAACTTCATTTTGATGACAACGGGCGCATCATCGAAGACGACAACTACCGCAAGGCCTATCAGCGTTACGCGGACTACGATGACGCTCAGAAAAAAGGCGCCTATCGCATCTATGTGCCGGGCTACAACGACGCGATGATCAATACGACGGCAGTGCTGCAGGCCGCGGTGCTGATGAAAAAGTACGGCGTAAAACCTGTGTACGACATTTGGGTCTGCGGTACGACGGGCGAAGAGGGGAAAGGGAACCTCTGCGGCATGAAGCAGCTCTACGGTTATTCGCAGGAAGCCGGCAAAGGCAACAACGCCTTAAATTTCGTCGCGAGCTTCTCGGCGGATACGACGCGGCCGAAGTCCGGGATCGTCAACTACCTCGGTTCCTATCGCTTTGAAATGAAATACACGGAACCCGCCGACGTGAAAGCAGGCGCCGAGGCACCGTCGGCCGCGATGGCGATGAACCGAGCTGTGGCAGCGATTGCGGACTTGAAGACCCCGTATGACGACGACAGAACAGCGGAACGCACGACCTACACCGTGGGACTTGTGAAATGCTCCGAAGCACCGGCAGGCGGCCGCAGCCGTGAGTGTACGTTGATGGTCGATATGAGAAGTCCGACGCCAGGCCCCCTGACCGACATCCGTCGCAAGATCGAACCGCAGTTTGAAAAAGCGCTCACCGCAGAAAACACCAAGTACAGCCTCAAGAACACGGACAAAAACGCCGTCAAGATGGAACTCGTTTGGTTCGGCGACCGGCCGGCCTATAAGCGCACCGATTACGACGATGTGGCGACGGTCGCGTGGTGGCAGTCTTCGCGTGCCGTCGGGGTTGACGTTACTGATAAATTGAACGAAAACGCCGCATCTCTCAACGACAACGTACCGGCAGCGGTCGGGGTGCCGACCGTCAACTTCAACGTCGGTACGAATGCGGGCGGTGGCGGCGGACATGCTTTCTGGGAATGGGGCATTCCCGGGGACGGTGTTGCCGAAGGGAAGCGCCTCACGCGCATGATCGTGATGGGCTTGATGGCGGCAGGCTTCAATACGTCCGACGGCAAGGTCGTGGAACCGTTGGTGGGCCCCATGGGCAATCGCACGACGGAAGAACGGTTTAAGTGAGAGGAGGAGGCAACATGAGAAATCTTAAAACCATCGTGTTGGGAGCCGCTCTTCTTGCGGCGGGAAGCTTGTCGGCCGCGACGCTCACCGTTGAAATTCTGGGGCCGGGCGGACATTCCAACGGCAACTACGGCCGTACGAACGCCGTGCACGCCGCGGCAAGAGCGGCTCTCGCGATTGAGAAGGCCGTACCCGACGCCGTCATTACGGACGTCAAAGGCGGCGTGTCGGTGAACGCTATCGCTGGGGACGCTTCCTTTAAAGTGGTACTCCCGCAAGGTGACGTGAAGACGCTCACGAAAGAAGTCACGGAGGCCGTCAAAGCAGGGTGCGGCTCCGAAAACGCCTTCCGAGGCATAAAGCCCGGAGACCTCACGAGCGGCGTGCCCGCCGAAGTCCGCTGCACCGTCAAATAGACGCAGGTGACTCAAAGCCGCCGAATGCCGGACAACGGTTCGGCGGCTTACTGCTTCAATTGAGATCAAAAACGAGCCGATGCTCCCCCGGGGCCGCCCGCGTGATGCGGTATTCGACGGGCGTCATGCCGTAGGTGTAGGACGTCCGTCGCAGCGTGAGCCAAGGGGCGGCCGGCACGAAGGAGAGCGACAACGTCTGAGCCGTGGCACCGTCTATTGCTTCGACACCGGCTTCACATTTCTGCCGAATGACGACGACGCCGAATTCTCGGTCATAAAACTTGTAGAGTGAATCGTCGGCGTGAAACCGCAGGAGAACCTTGGCTTCGGTAAGTTGGGGAAAGAGCGCGGGAACGAGATAGTTTTCGTCAATGATGGCGAGCTCGGCGGCTACTTCCTTCCCCTTCATCATGTGGCGCACCATCCGCAGCACGGGTGCGCCGAGGGCGAGGTTTAAGACGGTCGCCACGAATTCGGGAGCCGGGACAGTTTCAAAGACGATCTGTCGCCGTTCGTCAAAACGCGGCGTGCCGTCCGTGCGCACGAGCGGCTGAAAGCGGTTCCAATAGCCGCGGGTTTGAAATGTCGAAACGAGGGTGCCGACGCCCGCACGACGCTCAAAAATCCCTTCGTCCACTAATTCCTGTGTGGCCCGCCGCAGCGTCCCGAGGCTCACGCAGACGGTTCGGGCAAGATCGCTTTCGGCAGGGAGCTTGTCCCCCGGTCGCCATTCGCCGTTGATCAATTTCTGAGTGAGAGCAGTCTTCACTTGCTGATACAGCGGACGGCGTTCGACGGGAGGTAAAAGCGTCATGGAAAATATACCCTTTTGGGAGTAGGCGACATATATATGATAAACGGCTCGGGGCGCCGGGTAAAGCCTCGGAAACTACACTGTCGCTATCCGTACGAATTATTTGAGGGGTGCCATGCTTGAAGCGGTACTTCATTCGGTTTCCAACGTTTTGATACTCGTCATCATCGCCGCCGTCGGCTATCGGGTTTCTGCCCAAGGTTTGGCAGATGCCGCGGGACGCAAGTTGGTGAGCAAGATCGTCAACCTGTCGATTCCGTTTTTCCTCTTTTATTCCATGACGAGTAAGTTCACGCATGATCAGCTGCTCGATCTGCTGCGTCTTGCGTTTATTCCTTTCGTGGTGATGGGAGCCAATTACGCCGTCTCTTTACTGATGGTAAATGCGGGGTGGGTGAAGGAAGACGTGAAGGGAGTATTCACGGCCTGCTTTTCCGGCGCTTCGACGCTTTTTGTCGGGGTTCCGATGACGATGGCGTTGTTCGGTGACGCCGGCATTCCGTACCTGCTCGTTTACTTTATTGCGAACGTTCTCTTTATCTGGACGTTGGGTCTTTACCACGTGCAGTTGGACGGCGTCGCGAAAACCGGTGCGGCAGCTCCGACTTTCTTTTCAGCAAGAAGCCTCAAGATGATTTTTTCGCTTCCCTTGATCGGTTTTCTCTCAGCCGTGGTCTGCATCCTCTTGTCGGTTCCCGTGCCGTCTTTGGTGACGGGCGTTACAAAGATGTTCGGAGCGATTGCTACTCCCTTGGCGATTGTCTTCATCGGGATGACGATTCAGAAGGTGGGCTTCGGGAAAATGAGGCATCTGTCCAAAGACGTGTGGCTGGTGCTCTTGGGGGGCTATGTGATTCGGCCTCTTTTGGTGTACCTCTTTTCCATGCCCTTTGACATGGATCCCGTGATGCGCAAGGTTTTCGTGCTGGCGGCGTCGCTGCCGGCGTCGGCCGTCATTGCGGTGCTTGCGAAGCAATACGGCGCGGACGAGGAGTACGCCTCCGAAACCATCGGCGCCTCGACGATTGCCTTGATATTCTGGCTCCCGGTGATTTTGGTAGCCGTGCATTATGCCTGAGTCGGCGCGAGGGGAAACGCCGACGACATCCTCCGAGGAGGCAAAAGGAAACCGGCCGGGGCACGAAGCCTTCGGCCGGCTTTTCTAAATAGATGTCATAAAGACTTAAGACGCCGCTTTTTCAAGCGCTGCCTGCGTCTTTTCGTGCATCGCAAGTTTCGATTCAAAATCGTCCAAGGAGGCGACCACGACCTTATTCAAAGCGAGAAGGGCGATGAGGTTCGGAATCACCATCAGGCCGTTAAAGAGGTCGGCAAGCGACCAGACGAGATCGACCTTCAGCGTTGCGCCGAGCACGATGAAGCAGCAGACGATGAAACGGTAAACGTTCATGCCGCGGCCCTTAAAGAGGAAACGCACGTTCTGTTCGCCGAAGAAGTACCAACCAATGATGGTGGAGAACGCAAAGAAGAAGAGGCAGATCGCGACAAACGCCATGCCGAAACTGCCGAAGGCGGCGGTGTAGGCGTGTTGCGTCAGTTCAATGCCGGTCGTCTGATAGTCGAGTACGCCGGTTACCAGAATCACGATCCCGGTGAAGGTCACGATCACGACCGTTGCAAAGACGCCGAAAATGGCGACGAGCCCCTGTTCGGCCGGATGTTCCACTTTAGCGACGGCGTGCGCGTGCGGCGTTGAACCCATACCGGCCTCGTTAGAAAAGAGCCCGCGGGCCACGCCGAACTGCATGGCTTTTGCGACGGTGAGCCCTAAGGCACCGCCCACGGCCGCCTGGGGATTGAAGGCGGCTTCAAAAATCAGACCGAACGCCGGGATGATTTCCGAAGCGTGGCACGCGATGACGAACGTGCCGCCCACGATGTAGATCGCCGCCATCAGGGGTACGATTTTTTCGCAGACGCTTGCCAGGCGGCCGATGCCGCCGAAGAAGATGAAGCCCGCCAACACGGCCGTAACGGCCCCCGTCGCGAGAACCGGAATGTCAAAAGCGGTCTTCATCGCCATCGAAATCGAATTCGACTGTACGGCGTTGCCGATGCAGCCCAAGGCGACGATGATCGCAATGGAGAAGAAAATCGCCATCGGACGGAATTTTTCGCCGAGACCCTTCGTGATGTAGTAAGCAGGGCCGCCCACCGTATGGCCGTCGGCATCCTTACTCTTGTAGGTCTGGGCGAGCACGGCTTCGGCAAAAATCGTCGCCATGCCGAAGAAAGCGGCGATCCAAAGCCAGAAAAGGGCACCGGGGCCGCCCGAAACAATGGCCGTGGCCGTCCCCGCGACGTTACCCGTGCCCACCTGGGCCGCAATCGCGGTCGCCAGGGCTTGGAAAGAGCTCATACCGGTTTTATCTGCTCTCTTACCGAAAAGCGAGGCACCGCCGAAGAGAAGTCTCAGCGCGAGCCCGAATTTTCTCACCTGCACAAAACGCAGTCGGAAAGAATAAAAAAGCCCGGTTCCGCACAAGAGCGGAATCAGGCAGCAGACGCCCCAGAGTACGCTGTTGACGTCACTCACGAGGTTGTTTAGCCAGTCCATGTCAGTAGCTCCGAAAAAAATTGCGGCACCCGCACGGGGAAGTCGGTTACCGTAATCGACGGCGGCACCGCAGGATTTGAATGGACGAGCGAGTTTAACGAAATGCCTGCGGAAAATCTCGGATAAGTAGCGATAAATCGGAGAATCTGCCTAAGTTTCGGCTCGGTCTGGGTACATTGTCCTACGAGACGGTGACTAGGCCGGTTGGCACGACGCCGATCAGTCCGTCGGTTTCTGCGTCGTCATCATGGGAGCGAGCGGCTGCTTGGCCTTTTTCGCATTACGGGCAATTTGGCGGGTGATCGCCGGGTTATTCGTCACCCACGCTTTAAAAAGGGCCAGCGTCGCGGCCAGAAGGATCGGTCCCAGCACCAGGCCCAGGAAGCCGAACGAGAGAATGCCGCCGAAGACACCGAGGAAAACGAGCGCCAGAGGCATGGAAGTGCCGCGGCTGATGAGGATGGGTTTTAAGAAGTTATCCACGGAACTCACCGCAAGTGTTCCCCAAAGAACGAGGAACAAAGCCATGCCGAGGTTCCCCGTCGCGTAAAGCCAGAGTGCCACCGGACCCCACACCAAAGGCGGCCCCACGGGAACGACGGACAAAATGCAGACTAAGGACGACAAAACGGCAATGCTCGGAACGCCGGCAATCCAGAAGCCCACGGCGGCCACGAGTCCCTGGCCGATCGCGGTACCGATCACTCCGAACACCACCGAGCGGGTCGTCTTCACGAGAATGTCGGTGAATTCCGCGGCCAAACCGCCGGACATCCGGTTGATGAACTGAACCGTGCGATCCGACAACGTATGACCGTCACGATAAAAGAAGAACGCGATGAACGCCACGAGAATCAGCTGAAAAAGGCCGTTGCCGACACCCCAGGAGAGGCTCCACAACCATTTCGTGAGGGGATCGAGCGACTTCTCGAGAAAAGCGCGGATTTCCGCCGGATCAATCCCGAATTGGAAGGTGTCTTCCAAGGCGTGTCCTATGTAAGGAACGGAGACGAGCCATTGCGGCAGCGGCATCCCCGCCTGAATCCATTCCCGGACGAGCGCAAAAACTTCCGGGATCTGCCGCGCGAGAATCGTGCAGGCAATCGACAACGGAATGAGAACCGTTACGAACATCAGCGACACCATGAGGCCCGCCGATAGGGTTGAGTGGCCCTTGAGTTTGTCGGTGAGCCACTGATAAAACGGCCAAGAGACAACCGTCAGAATTGCCGCGAGCACGATGGGCGTGAGAAAAGGCGAAATGACGAAGTAGCACCCGATGAGAATCAGGGCGCCGAACGTCACACGGAGAATGATGTCGATGCGGTCGCGCAGGTTGAACATAGTTTCGGATCCGAAAGAAGCACCGTCATGCTAACAGAATCACGTTTTTTTCACTCTGACGACGGGGGAGGAAATTTGAGGAATTATTGCGCGGACGCAAAAAGAAGAGCGTCGGGTTACGGAGATAGAGAAATCAATAAGTCTTGCATGCGTGCGAGTGGTGGCCGCGCCGGAACTCGAATCCGGATCTAACCCTTAGGAGGGGCTTGTTCTATCCAATTGAACTACGCCGCCCACCGCGCCGTCGGGCGTTGCCCCGCGGAGGCACGCATTTTAACAAAACCGGGGATGTTTTGAGACAAAAGAAAATTGCGTCTGTTTTTAAATGGGTTTCTTTATTGAGTGCCGAAAAATAGCCGACAATGATCCGAGAAAAGCGGCTGCGATGCCGGCAAAAGACCAAAAAGTAACTCCGGTGAGACTGCCGATAAGTCCGCAAAGTCCCCCGACGACGGCACCCGTCAGCCAAATCCGAGGCTCGGCTTTTCTTAATTTCCCGAGTACCAACGGCAGCATGGGTGCCGCAATTCCCGGGACAAAGAACGAGTACCCGGTCAAAAGCCACCGGATGATGTCACCGGAAATCCAGACGCAGCTTGCCGACGCGAGTCCGATCACCACCGTCCAAAGCCGTACGGCCGTAACTCGGTTTTTCCCGAAGAGGTCTTTTTCAATGATGCCTGCAGCGGAGAGCAGCACGGTATCGGCCGACCCCGACAACGCACTGACCAAAGCGACGGCAAGAACGGCTGAGATGACGCCGGGCATCGGGGAATCGGCCGCGAGCCAATCCGCGATCGGTTGACGGGCCTCATGATTCAAGAGGGCCAACATCGTGATGACGACGCCGAAAATGATGAGAACCGGTGCCGCCGTCAACGCGGCCCGACGGGCAGCAGCACCGGTCTCGGCGGAAAAACTGCGGGAAAACATATCAGGGCCGATAACGTAGGTGATGCCCACCAAAAGCAACAACTGCAGCCAATCCGAGAATCCGAAGCGGGAATCCAAGGGCAGGCGCGGCAGTGCGGAGGCGGCATCGGGATACGTCGACACACACCAAATCGCCGCCGCGGCGAACCCGCCCAAAAGAAGAACTGTCTGCACGGCATCCGTACGGATCACGCCCCGCTGACCGCCTACCGTAGTGTGAAAGAGAATCCCGGCTACCA
>OIWS01002340.1_pt1 | contig 15713 bp, 15 predicted proteins | sample 1587611 | NCBI WGS metagenome assembly OIWS01 (sample SAMEA3888919, study PRJEB22519) | human gut metagenome | biome: human gut; feature: human-associated habitat; material: faeces | place: Denmark | collected 2010 | reverse complement strand
CTTACCGCCGGTAACGATAATAGCCTGCATATTCGTTTGCACCTACCTTTTCTTTCGTAGACTCGCTCTTGAGGTGTGCCGGAGCAGCTTTTGACCTCTTTAATGCGGCTTATGGATTATACCAGAGATTTTTCTCCGTGTCAAATACTTTTTTGCGGAAAATCGCTTATTTTTCCGCCGCTTTGATCTTTTCCTCCGTATCCTCGCGGATGGCCTCACGCAGCTTCGTCAGATAGGGAGAAAACGCGACAGCGTCATAGGCGTATGTCCGGTTCAGATCATACTCCAGCGGCTCCCACGAGCGGATATCGGACTCATTGTGCTGGATGACGGCTTCGAGCTTGTCCAGCGCCTTATAGAGCTTCGCTTCGTCTGTCTGCAGCGCGCCCATTTCGGTATACAGCGCGGCCAGCTCCGTATTATACGGGGCCGGAAGCGACGCGACCCAATCGAACAGCGCGGTATCCTCCTTCTTTTCGTCGCTTGCGGACTTCAAAAACGTCGGGATATCGCCGGTGAAGCACTCGCCGAGATCGTGGATCAGGCACATTTTGATGACCTTGTCCATATCGAGCGCCGGGAATTCGTCCTTCATAAAGAATGCCATCAGTGCAAGCCGCCAGCTGTGCTCGGCGACGCTTTCGCGGCGGCCCCTGCTCGTCTCACAGTGGCGCAGTTCGTCCTTGAGGCGCTCAGCAATATGTAACACATCCAGTAATGCACGCACTTCCATATCGATTTCTCCTTTTTTGATTTATGACAGAACCAGTTCGATCGCTTCGCGGATATTGCGCACGCGCAGCAGCTCCATGCCGTCGGGCGCAGTGACATTGCCCGTCCCGTGGCGCGGGATGATGCAGGTTTTAAAGCCTGTGCGGGAGGCCTCGGACAGGCGCTGCTGCAAGCCCGTTACGGCGCGGATCTCGCCCGTCAGGCCAACCTCGCCGATGGCGGCGGTCGCCGGATCGATGGGCTTATCGCGGAAGCTGGACGCGGCGGCAAGCACAAGGGCCAGATCGGCGGCAGGCTCGTCCAGCTGCAAGCCGCCGATGACGTTCACATACGCGTCCGACATCCCAAGATTCACGCCGCCGCGCTTTTCCAGCACGGCCAGCATGAGATTTGCCCGGTTAAAATCAAAGCCGTCCGCCGTGCGGCGGGGGACGTTGAAATTCGTCCGCGCGACAAGCGCCTGAATTTCTGCCAGAACCGGGCGCGTACCCTCCATCACGCAGGCCACGCACGTACCGGGGGCATTTAATGGCCGTCCGGCCAGCAGCATTTCGGACGGATTCGGGACCTCGAGCAGTCCCCTGCCCTCCATTTCGAACACGCCGATCTCGTTTGTCGAGCCGAAGCGGTTCTTGGCCGCGCGCAGGATGCGGTAGCTGCTGGCGTGCTCGCCCTCGAAAAACAGCTCGCAGTCGACCATGTGTTCGAGCACCTTCGGCCCCGCGATCGCGCCCTCCTTATTGACATGGCCGACGACGAAGACGGTCACGCCGCTGCTCTTGGCCAGCTGCATGAGGGCCATGGTGCAGTCCTTGACCTGTGAAATGCTGCCGGGGGCAGAGGTATTCTCCGGGCTGTAGAGCGTCTGGATGGAGTCGGCAATGAGAATATCCGGCTGCACCTCGTCGACAGCGCTTAAAATCTCGGAAAGATCCGTCTCCGAGAGGATATATAATTCGTCCGACGCGACTTGCAGCCGGTCGGCACGCATTTTGATCTGCTTTTCCGATTCCTCGCCGGAAACATAGAGGATGCGGAGCGTTTTTCCGAGATAGGCGCAAATTTGCAGCAGAAGCGTCGATTTGCCGATGCCGGGCGCACCGCCCACCAGAATCAGCGATCCGCGCACGCCGCCGCCGCCCAGAACGCGGTCAAGCTCCTGCATACCGGTGGAGAAGCGGATCTCCTGCTCCCCTGTCACCTCTTTGAGCTTTTTCGGGACGGCACGCGCGTTGCCTGCCCGGCCTGCCGCCTTCGCGGCAGGCGCTCTTTTGTCCTCGAACTCCACGATGGAGTTCCATGCCCCGCAGGCGGGGCACTGGCCCTGCCAGCGCGGCGTTTCGTTGCCGCATTGCTTGCAGACAAAAACGGTTTTAGATTTCATTCGGATGCTCCTCTGAGAGCCACACGGACAGCGTTCCCGCGATCACGGCGGCCAGCTTTTTCTGATACTCCGGCTGCAAGAGCCGCTGTTCTTCCTCGTAATTGGATAAAAATCCGCATTCGACCAACACGCCGGTGCAGCCGATATGCTCCATGAGATACACGCCGTCCGATTTTTTGCACTGCCGGCGGTTGCCCGGCTCGAGGCCCAGGGCCAGATTGGCCTGCAGCTGCTCGGCCAGCGCCTGACTGCCGGGCGTTTTCGCGTAGAAGACCTGTGCGCCGTGGTACTTGCCCTCGGTGAAGAAGTTCTGGTGCACGCTCAGAAGCAGTGCATTTTCCGTCTGGTTCACTGTCTCAGTCCGGTTTTTGATGTCCGAAACTTTTTTCTCCGAGATCGTGCGGCAGCCGTCTGAATAGACAGCCGTATCAGTCTCGCGGATCATGCTGACCCGCACGCCGCACAGGCGCAGAAGGTCGCGCAGGCGCAGCGAAATATCCAGATTCAGCGCCGCCTCCGACGTGCCGGAAACGCCGGTCGCGCCGCCGTCCTCCCCGCCGTGCCCTGCGTCGAGCACGACGGTCGTTCCGCCGGGCTGCATAGCCGCCGTCTGCGCGCTTCGATGTGTCAGAACGGCGAAGACGCAGAAATACAGAACGGTCGCAAACAGCATGACCGGCATCATGATCTCTACCCATTTTTTCATATGATCACCCCATACAAGCGTATGAGGGACAAGAAAAGTATAGCATGGATTTTTCGGTTTGAAAAGGTCGATTATGCGTCCTGAAAGACAGGCTGTACGGCTTCGCCCCAAAGCTGCGCCGCGGCTGCCTCTGCAAAACCACGCTCCTCCTGCGAAAATGGGCGGAACTGCGTGATAAGCAGGCGCTTTCCGCTGTGCTTCCAGCGGCCCGCTACGCTGCCGTGCAGCAGCACCGGCGGCATGACGATGCCGGACAGACTGAAAATGCCGCGCAGATACTCCGGCGGGAGAAATACGCTCTGCTTTTTCTCATAGCCCAGCATCAGCGGGTCGAAGCCCGCCAGCAGCAGGCAGTCCGGAAGCGACTGTCCTGGTGCTCTTCCGGAATCCAGACTGAACAGCTGCTGTCCCTCGTATTTGGCTGCTTCCACAGGAAGCCGGGCCAGCCGCTTTTCGATCTCCGCCTGCGAGGTACCGAAATAATAGGCTGCATCCCGGACGGAAGCCGGGCCATAATTCGTGAAATACCGGCGCGTCTGTTCCAGCAGTGCGTCCTGCTCCTCCATCGGTGTGAATGCCGGACAGAGGCAGAACGCCTTTTCCTCGCTGACCGTGCCGCAGAGAAAGCCGCGCTCGCAGAGCTCGCGTATGCCGCCGCCCCAGGGATGGAATATGCTGCCCTCCTCCGCCTGCGTCATTCCGGCAGCGCGGCAGCGGGCTTTCAGGGCCTCGCGCGTCATTGGCCCTTGCGCAAATGCATCGACAATCAGGTCTGAAAAATATGCTTGCCGCTGCGGCGTAAGTGCCCAATCCGGGCGCTGGTTCCAGAATGACGGAACAGTCCAGTCCCGACTCCGGTACCGGCAGCCAGTGTGCAGGAACAACGGAAGGTCGGCTTCTGCAAAGATGTGCATTGTGTCGCGGAGCGTCCAGCTCTTTACGAGGCTGTCTGCCGCGTGTGCTGTGTCATACGCTGTACTGCGCAGGCGCATGGCATACAGCGCGTTGGAGAGGAACTGCGCCTGAAAGCCGTTCATAGCGCGGAGCACCTCCATCCGCTCCCCTGTGCGCAGCAGATATTGATTGGACAGGCGCGCAAGCACCAATTCATTTTGCTCCATACATTCTCCTTTTGATATGCGCAGCCCCCGGCGCTTTTTTAGCAGACCGGGGGCCGGTATGTCATGATTTGATCGTCAGATGATGCGCCGCCCGCAAAGGAAGCGGGTCTTGTAATACGATTCGTCAAGCGAGTTGACGCGGACGCCCGTGGACGGCGTGGAGGCGTGGACGAAGTTGCCGCCGCCGATGTACATACCGACGTGGTTCGCGTAGCCGCTGTAGCCGAAGAAGACGAGGTCGCCGACCTGCAGGTCGCTGCGGGAGACATAAGTACCCTGCGTCATCTGGTCGTTGGCAACGCGCTTCATGGAGTAGCCGTACTGCGTCAGGACATAGTACATGAGGCCGGAGCAGTCAAAGCCGGTCGACGGGCTTGAGCCGCCCCAGACGTAGCTGTAGCCGACGAAGCCCATGGCGAAGTTCGCGATCTCGCTGGCTGTGCCGGAGCCGGAGACGGTGCCGCCGCTGCCGGAGCCGGAGCCGCTGCCCGGCGTGACGGTGCTGTCCTTCTTATCGGCGAGCAGGTCTGCGCGGACATAGGCCGTAATGCCGTTATATTTGATGCGGTACCACTGGTGGCCGTCGGAGGTCGTAGTCGTGATGCCGGTGACGGTGACGGCGGCGTTGTAGCTCAGCTCGCCGACCTTCGTGCTGCCGGTCGTCCAGGAATCGCGGACGTTGATATAACCCGTCTGGCAGACGTACATGGTCTTGCTGATGCTCGTGACGGTGACGTTCAGATTGATCTGGTCAACAACGACCGTCGCGCTCTTGACGTTTTCATCGTAGAACCACTGGATGGTCTTATAGCAGCGCAGGAACATCGTCATGGCTTCCTGCCGGCTGGCGTTGTCCTTGGGGTTCAGATACGTGCCGTTTCCAAGCTTCGTGCCCTGCACGTAGGAATAGCTCACGCAGATCTGCGCGGCCTCCTTCGCCCATGCGGAGATCGATCCGGCGTCGGCAAAGCCGTTCAGCGCGCCGTCTTTCGCCTTGGGGGAGAACGCAGCCGCCGTGCAGAAATTCTCGATGAGCTTGAAGAATTCCTGCCGCGTCAGCAGCTGCTTCGGGCGGAACGAGCCGTCCTCATAGCCGTTGACGATGCCGTACAGATGGGCCTTGACAATATTCTCATTCGACGTATCCGTAAAGCCGGTGAACGTTTCGTTCGACATATCGATATCGTTGCCGGTGGCCTTTTCGAATGCGTAGACGGCCAGCTCGCACATCTCGCCGCGCGTGATGTCCTTGGTCAGATCAAGGCCGTTAAAGGACGCGGGCATCAGGCCGAGCTTGTTGATCTCGTCATAGTTTGTTTGGAACCAGCTGCTATAGTTGTTGCTCGCGCCGAGCGCGGCCGCGCTCATGGACAGAAGAAGCACGGCGCACAGCAGCAGGCACAGCGGTTTTCTTGCCTTTCGCATGGTTTACAGACTCCTTTTTTCCGTTCCCGGACCGGAACGGCACATTTTCGAAACAATTCGACTGCATTATATCAGATTATGACAACCATTACAAGCACAATTTTGTAAATCTTTCGTAACCAGTTGAGTTTTGCGAAAAAATATGATATAAGTATGATATGAAGTTACGAGTGATGACCGCAGTGCTTGCCTGCAAGCTCTGCCGGGCCCTGATCCGCCTGCTGGGCAGAGGCGGCACGGATTTTCCCGGGCGCGTGGCGCTCAAGCTCTGCCCGAATCTGCTGGGTGAACTTGCAAGGAACGTGACGACCGTGATCGTCACGGGCACCAACGGCAAGACCACGACCTCGCGCATGATCGAGCAGTCGTGGCAGGACGCTGGAATCTCTTACTTTGCAAATAAATCCGGCGCAAACCTCCTGTCCGGCGTCACGGCGGAATTCGCCGTCCACTCCACGCTCACGGGCCGCTGCAGATATTCGCACGCGCTCATTGAGTCGGACGAGGCGGCGCTGAAATTCATCAGCAAATATGTCGACGCGAAGGTGATCGTCTACACGAACGTCTTCCGCGACCAGCTCGACCGCTACGGCGAGGTCACGCATACGCTCAGCAAGCTGCGCGTCGGCGCGCAGAACAGTCCGAACGCCGTTCTGTGCCTGAACGCGGACGATTCGCTCATTACCAGCCTGCACGACGACGTGCCGAACCCCGTTATTTTCTACGGCGTCAGCACGCCGCTCTATGAGGAGCAGGTTTCGGACCTCTCCGACGCGCCGTACTGCATCAAGTGCAAGAGCGAATATCAATACGACTTTGTGACCTACGGCCATCTGGGCGGCTACCGCTGCCCGCGCTGCGGCTATGCCCGTCCGAAGCCGGATATCTGCGTCAGCAAGGTCATTCTGAGCGACGAGGAGCGCTCCGAGGTCGTCTTCCGCGACGGCGAAACGGAGATCCCCGCAACGGTCAATCTGCCGGGCGGATACAATATTTATAACGCCTGCGCGGCCATGGCGGCAGCAAAGGCCATGGGGCTGGAGCTTCCGAAGGCGGCGCAGTCGCTGTCCCGCTTTGCCTGCGGCTTTGGGCGCATGGAGAAATTCGAGATCAATGGCACGGACGTGCGCATGATTTTGATCAAGAATCCGGCGGGCTGCAACCAGGTGCTGAGCTTCCTGACGCAGCGGACCGAGCCGTTCGTCTTTGCCGCCTGTCTCAACGACCGGACGCAGGACGGCCGCGACGTCAGCTGGATCTGGGACGTGGCCTTTGAACGTCTGACGGATATGGGCGATACGCTCCGTGAGGTCTATCTGTCCGGCACGCGTGCGGAGGATATGGCCCTGCGCTTCCTCTACGCCGGATTCCCGAAGGAAAAGCTGCACGTGCAGAAGGATTACGGCAGGCTCATGGAGCAGGCGACGGCGCATAAGCTGCCGGTCTTCGTCATGCCGACGTACACGGCCATGCTGGCTCTGCGCGGCACGATCAGCAAAACGTATGGCTACAAGCAATTCTGGGAGTAAGCTATGGAACTGAACATCTATCATTTATATCCCGACGTTCTGAACCTCTACGGCGACCGCGGAAATGTCCTGTGTATGCAGCGGCGGCTGGAATGGCGCGGGATGCAGGCAAACATTGTCCCGGTCCCCATCGGGGTGAAACTTGCCGCGAAGGACTGCGATCTGCTCTTCATCGGCGGCGGACAGGACTTTGAGCAGGAGATCCTGATGCACGATCTGAAGGGCGAAAAGACGGCAGAGCTGAAAGCCGCCATCGAGGACGGCGTGCCCGTGCTCGCCATCTGCGGCGGGTATCAGATGCTGGGCCAGTATTACAAGACCTGGGACGGCAAGCAGTGCGACTTTACCGGCGCGCTCGATCTTTACACCGTCGGCTCCGAGCAGCGTATGATCGGCAATTATATGTTCACGTGCGACGAGGCGAACTGTAAAATTGTCGGCTTTGAAAACCACTCCGGCAAGACGTATCTCGGCTCCGGCGTGAAGCCGCTCGGCAAAGTCCTCGAGGGATACGGCAACAACGGCGAGGACGGGACGGAGGGCGCACGCTACAAAAACGTCTTCGCGTCCTATTCCCACGGCTGTCTGCTGCCCAAAAACCCGAAGCTGGCGGACCTGATCCTGCAGACCGCCCTCGAACGCAAATACGGCGCGCTCACACTCCCGCCCCTCCCCGACACCCTCGAGACCGCCGCCCACACCTACATGGAAAACCGCCTGACCCATAAATAAGCAGCAAAAAAACACGCCCATATGGGCGTGTTTTTTATATTTCCGTTTCATCGGACAGCATGTCCTTGAACAAAATATTCCTGTAATCGCTGCGGCCATATAAAACACGGTCAATGAAGATGTCGGTGCCTGCGATCCGGTAAAAAACCATGTAGCTGCCGCTGACAAGATATCGGTAATCACTGCTGACATTGGAAATAGAGGAAAGCGGCGTGCCAATGTATGCATGATCCCGCAGCACACGGACCGTTTTGGTGATTTTCGCAACCGTGGAAATCGCTGCCTGCGGATTCTCCAGATCCTCTGCAATATACGCTTTGATTTCGGAAAGATCGTCCTGTGCGTCAGGAGAAAGATGCAGATCATTCATGCACGATCCCGAGATGTTCCTCTACGGCCTCCAACGTCAGCCAGCCTTCCGTTTCGCCGGATCTGCGCCCTTTTGCAAGTTCATTCATCAGGCGGATCGTCGCCTGCGTTTTCTCATAGTCCTGGATATCCACGATGGCATACCGGCCACGCCCGTTCTTTGTCAGAAAGACAGGAGCGCCCACGGCGACATCATGCAGGACTTCGCTGTAATTCCGCAGATCAGAAATGGGCTTGATATTCGGCATATTGATCAGCTCCTTTCTATCCCAGTATATCCGAATCTGCTGTAAAATTCAACAGCAAATTTACAGCGTCCTCGTACAGACCTCCCGGACTTTCGCCTGCAGGGCTTTGAGGTCGGTGAAGGTGTCGGGCCGTTTGGTCTCGTCGCGGAGGAGGGCGGAGGGGTGATAGAGGGCGGTAAAGAGGATGCCGCCCTTTTCGACGAACTGCCCGTGCTCGCGGGTGATCTTGAAATCCGGCCGGATCAGACGCATGGCGGCGATGCGGCCGAGGCAGACGATGATCTTCGGCTTGAGGAGCTTCGTCTGCGCGCGCAGAAAATCGATACAGGCGTCCTGCTCGGTCTGCATGGGGTCCCGGTTTTTGGGCGGACGGCATTTTATGATATTCGTGATGTAGCAGTTGTGGCGGCCAAGGTCGATGATCGTGAGCATCTCGTCGAGGAATTTGCCCGCTGCGCCGACGAACGGCTCGCCCTGCAGATCCTCATTTTCGCCGGGGCCCTCGCCCACGAACAGCACCTCCGCGTCCTGTGGGCCGACGCCGAAGACGACATGGTGCCGCGTCTGCGACAGCGGACACCGCGTGCAGGACAGGCACGCAGACTGCAGCGATTCCCAGTTCAGCATGTGTACCTCCCTTATCTGTGGTCCGTCTCGTCGAACGGCAGGTCATAATCCTCGCGGAACCGGCGGCGCCGGTCCTCCAGCGCGCGGCGGCGCTTTTCCATCCGCAGCCGGCGGATCTTCCGCTTGCGCAGCTGCACGAGCACGAACAGCACCAAAATCGCCCCCAGCGCGATCACGATAAACAGCACGACCCATTTCCACCAGTTGCGCTGGATATACGCGCCCGTCCCGGCCGCGGCGGAGGAGATCTCCGACTTGGCAACGTCCGCGATAGCCAGCAGCCTCGTCTGGCCGAGCACCTCGCCCGCGTACGTGACCGTCGCGGAGCCAAGCACGTCGCCCTCATGGACCGGCGCGTCGACGCTTTCGCTGTTGAGCTGGATCTTGGTCTCCAGCTGGTCCGGGTCGTAGTCGTTCGGAAGCAGAACCTTGATCTCGTCCTCCGGCGCGACGGCGACGGCCTCGGCACCGGCGGAGTTGTTGATCTTCACCTGATCGACCGGGTACAGCGGCGACATCAGCGTCAGGTAGGAATAGTTGTCAAAGCCATAGTCAAACAGGCGCGCGCACTCTGTGAAGTTCTCCATCAGAAGATCGCCGCTGTCGAGCACCGTCGTGGCCGCGCCGCAGACGATGCCGAGCAGATCCAGCCCGTCGCCCGTGGCCTCCGAGATGACGCAGCGCCCGGCCTGGCTCGTATAGCCGGTCTTGATGCCGTGCGCCCGGGGATAGTACAGCGAGTTCGACATCGACTGGTAGATCAGCATATTCGTGGTCTTGAGCTTCGGGATATTCTGGCGCATGTTATCGTCGGGCAGCTTATATTCATACGTGTCGACGATCTGGCGGAAATTCTCGCTCTTGAGCGCGGCCTGTGTGATGATGGCAAGATCCCGCGCGGTGGTGTAGTGGCTCTCGTCGTGCAGGCCGTGGGGATTGTTGAAATGCGTGTTGGTGCAGCCGAGCTCATAGGCCCGCTGGTTCATCATGCGTACAAAATCCGTCACCGAACCCGCAACGTGCTCCGCAATGACGTTGCATGCGTCGTTGCCCGAGACGACCATCATGCAGTACAGCAGATTCTCCAGCGTCATCTGCTCGCCCACCACCAGACCGGCCACGCTGGAATCCTCGTCCAGATCGGCCAGCGCGGATTCCGAGACCGTCACGACGTCGGACAGGTTCCCGTTCTCCAGCGCGATCAGGCAGGTCATGATCTTGGTAAGGCTCGCGGGATAGACCCGCTCGTCGGCGTCCTGCTCATAGACGACACGGTTCGTGTTGAGGTCGATGAGCAGCGCGGCCTTGGCCGCCACGGAAAACTGCTCCCGGGATGAGAGCAGCTGATCCTCGGGGACGCTGTCGGCCTCGGCCGCGGCGTCCCCCGCGGAATTGTCCGAAGCGGTCTGAGCATCCGCCTGCGCGTCGGCGGCAGGTTCGGCGGTGACTGCAGATACCGGCGCGCACAGCAGCTGTATCAGCAGCAGCGCGGCCAGCAGCAGGGCAGAAATGTTTGTCTTTTTCATTTTTATCTCCATTTTCTTCGCGTCTGGATTGTACAGCGGCGAAAAAATATGCTATACTGAATTTGAACATTCGCGCAGCTGCGCGTATTCTTGATTATTATACCATATTCATCCGGTATGTCAAATGGAGGCGCGCGTATGAAGAAATTGCGGGTTTCCCCGGCGCTGCTCGCGCTGTGCGCGGCGGTGCTGCTGTTCGTGGGCGCATTCTTCCTCGGCCGGGCTTCCGCGCTCGGCGAGGCGCGTATCACCGTGCAGCGCGCCGCGCCCGCGTCCGACGCTTTGCAGATAGACGGCAGCGGGGAAGGGAAGCTCTGCCTCAATACCGCCACGCGAGAAGAGCTGCTTGCGCTTCCCGGCGTCGGCGAAAAGACGGCGGACCGGATCCTCAGCTACCGCGATACCTACGGCCGCTTTTCCGCCGTCGAGCAGCTGCTGGATGTGGAGGGCATCGGCCCGACGCTGCTCGAGCAGCTGCGCGGGCTCGTGACCGTGGACCAAACGGAGGGATGACATGAAAATACTTGTTGTTGATGATGAAAAGCTGCTGGTCAAGGGCATCAAATTCAACCTGGAAAACGACGGCTACGAGGTCGTGACCGGCTGCGACGGTATGGAGGCCGTCGAGCTGGCCGCGAGCGAATCGCCGGACCTGATCGTGCTGGATCTGATGATGCCGCGGCTCGACGGGCTGGAGGCCTGCACGAAGATCCGCGAATTCTCACAGGTCCCTATTATTATGTTAACCGCAAAATCCGAAGACATGGACAAGCTCCTCGGCTTTGAGCACGGCGCGGACGACTACCTGACCAAGCCCTTCAATATCCTCGAGCTCAAGGCGCGCATCCGCGCGCTCCTGCGCCGGGCCGGCGCGGCCAAAAAGCAGGAGCCGGAGCAGAAGCTCGTCTGCGGCCACATCACCCTCGACCGCAGCAGCCGCAGCGCCAGCCGCGAGGACGTGCTGGTTGACCTGACCGCGAAGGAATTTGACCTCATGGAGCTGCTGATGCGCAACCCGAACCGCGTCTACTCGCGCGAGACGCTGCTCGACGCCATCTGGGGCTACGATGTCAGCAGCGAGATCCGCACCGTCGACGTGCACATCCGCCGTCTGCGGGAAAAGCTGGAGCTCAACCCGGCGCAGCCGGAGCACATTCTGACCAAGTGGGGAGTTGGCTACTATTTCAAGTACTGAACGGCGCATCCGGCTGGTGCCGACCAGCTCGCAGCTGCGCAACGCGCTGGCGTATATGTCGATCACGGTGCTGGTGCTGGTGTTCCTGAATATCTACTCCGCCAGGGCCACCCGGGATCTGATGTTCAAGGCCAAATGCTCGTCCTCGCAGGATAAGCTGAAGGTCGTGACGTCCTCCTTTTCCGGCGTCGACGCCCTGACGCAGGAGACGACGGAGCAGATCATCTCCGTCATCGGCGACATGAACGTCACGCGCCTGCTTGTCACCGACGCGGCGGGCCGGACGCTCTATGATTCCGTGCCCGGCCAGAGCGCGGCGGGCAAGATGGTCCTGCTGCAGCAGGTCGTGCAGGCACTCGAAGGCAACGACGTCTTCTGCTGCGTCTATGAGGACCATACCCTCAAAAGCTACGCCGCCGCGCCCATCCTCACACATGATACGGTGGTCGGCTGCGTGTATATGATGGAATACGACGCCTCGCAGGGCGGCATCATCGCGAGCCTCGAGCGGACGATCTTCCGCGGCTCGCTGGTGCTGATCGGCATCCTGTTTTTGTGCGCGGTCGTCTTTTCCATGACGGGCTCGGAGCGCATGCGGCAGATCCTGACCTCCATGCGGCTCGTGCGCGAGGGCGAATACAGCCACAAGATCCAGATGCGCGGCTCGGACGAATACGCCACGCTCGCCACCGAGTTCAACAAGCTCACCGACAAGCTCCAGCAGACGGAGATCACCGAGCGCCAGTTCGTCTCGGACGCGTCCCACGAGCTCAAGACGCCGCTGGCCTCCATCAAGCTGCTGTCCGATTCCATCCTGCAGAACGAGATGGACGCGGACACGATGCGCGAGTTCGTCGCCGACATCGGCGCGGAGTCCGACCGCCTGACGCGCATGGCGCAGAAGCTCCTGACGCTCAGCCGGGCCTCGGCCGACGAGACGGAGGGCGGCGAGCATGAGGTCGTGGACATGGGGCGGACACTCTCGCGCGTGTTCCGTATGCTCGTCCCGCTGGCCGACCGCCAGACCGTCGAGCTGACCGCCAGCGTGGAAAAGGGCTGCACCATCCTCTCGTTTGAGGACGACGCCTATCAGATCCTGTTCAATCTCGTGGAAAACGGCATCAAATACAACCGCGAGGGCGGCAGCGTCCACGTGCGCGTGCGCCACGCGGACGATACCGTCGTCATCGACGTCGAGGATACCGGCACCGGCATCCCCGAAAGCGCGCTCCCGTCCATCTTCAACCGCTTCTACCGCGTCGATAAGGCCCGCAGCCGTCAGGCCGGCGGCGCCGGTCTGGGCCTTTCCATCGTGCATGAGATGGTCGGGCGGAATTTCGGCACGATCGAGGTCACGTCCAAGGTCGGCGAAGGCTCGCGCTTTACCGTGACCTTCCCCAGCTTCGGCTCCGGAGAGGAGGATGACGGCGATGCGTAAAAACCGGAAAAAGCTCCGCCTGCTCGCGCTGCTGCTCGCGGCGCTCACGCTCTGCGGCTGCTCGGCCGCCGCGGCGGTGCGCAGGCCCGCCCAGCCCCAGCTGCAGCTCTACTACTGCCGCAAAGACAGCGGCGACACGAAGACCGGTGTATTGGGCACGCAGGAAGTCCCGGCGCAGACCGACCCCGCCGCCCTCCTCGAGACCTATCTGCAGGGCCCGGAGGACGAAGCGCTCGCGCTGCCCTTCACCCCCGGCGATACCTGCGCGGTCGAGTCTCTGCAGGATGGCGTCCTGACGCTCCGGCTGGAGCTGCGCGCGGCGGGGGACATCCGCACATCCCTGATCTACGCCTGCCTGACCTGCACCATGACCCAGCTTGAGTCCGTCCAGTCCGTCGCCTTCCTCCGCACCGCCCAGCCGCAGACCGACGGCCCCTATACCGCGGACGACTTCGTTCTTCTCGACGCCTCGGCCGAGAACCCGGAATACGCCGTCCGGCTCTTCTATCCCGATAAAAACGGCCTTCTCACCCCCGTCACCACGGTGCTCGCCTGTACCGACCCGGGCCAGCTGCCGCTGCTCGCCCTGCAGGCGCTCATCCGCGCGACCGTGCCGGTCAATCTCAGCCGCGTCGTCCCGGCGGGCACGCAGGTGATGGATATCTCCGTCTCCGACGGTACGGCCAGCGTGGTCCTCTCCGACCAGTTCATGAGCTGCGATACCTCCGCCGCCCGCGCGGGCAGCGCCGTGCGCTCCATCGCGGCGACGCTCTGCGACCTGAGCGGCGTCACCGCCGTCCGCCTCTCCGTCATCGGCGAATCCGGCCTGACTTATTACGACATTTCCGAGCCCATCACCCCCCAGCCGGCGTGGTTTTCGGAATAAAAATGGAAAACAGAAGATAAACAGGAATATAGCCCCTTGAAAACCGGATTTTAGCATGTTATAATCAAAAATATCAAATACAGGGCCAAAGAGGCTAGCCTCTTTTTTCTTCCGCAGGAACTGCGGAAGAATGTGCTCTGCTAAAAAACGGGAGGATAGAATCATGAAAAAACGGATATTAGCCTGTCTGTTGGCGCTGGTCATGCTCATCGGCCTTCTGCCGGTCACGGCGCTTGCAGTCGACGCAGGCGGCACGACGGTGCCCATGCTCGATGTTTCCAAGTCGAAGACGGCGACCGCGCTGGACGCGAGCGGCCAGACGCAGATCACCCTGTCGCTGCCGAGCGCGGAAATGAAAAAGACTCTGGACGTTGTGTTCGTCGTGGACAATGCGTTCCCGAAGGAAAATCAGGATGCCGCTCAAAAGGCAGCAGAATTGCTAGAACAACTGAGCGCTATTGGAACAGGCGGGAATCTTACGATCAATGTCGGACTTGTGATCTCAGGCGGCTATATTCCGGTTCTGAAAGAAATCTCGCTTGCCGATATTACAAACGCGAGCCACAGCGCTGCGCTTAAAGATGCAATTACTGATCCAAATTGGAAGAATGCGGAAGGACGCAAGGGAAGCAATATTCAGGCTGGCATTGAAGCGGCACGTAAGATGCTGGATGAGGATACGGATGTCAGCAAGGGCTACAAGTACCTGATCCTGATCTCTGACGGCGGCGCATTCTCGTGGTACGATAAAACAACAGGGAAAACGTGGGCTAAGTTCTATGCGATTGCGGACAAAGCTGCTACAGATGAAAGTGATGTTTATTATTGGTGCAATCCATATGATTTCCAATTGAAATATGTTGACTCTAAAATAGGCTATACGGATGAACAATTTAAACAGCTGATGAAAATGAATTCTGAGGATGTAGATGAAAATTCTATTCCTCGTCAAGAGGCTTGGAAGGCCACATCGGTAAAATACAACAAAGTTCAATATCAAGGCGCTTATACACCGAAAGAGATCAAGACAGTCCTTGATGCCTATCCAAACACTTGTGCGTACAGCGCGGTATCAAAGGAAGGGTATATTACTTCTCGCGAGGCAGCACTGTATTATGCAGCAAAGTCTCTCAAGGCCGCGAGCAGCGAAGCAAATGTGATTTTTGTTTCTTTCCCATATAACCCTACTTTGCCAGGGCTGTTTGATATTACCGAGAGCTTTAAGCAGTATGTGGCCGATAACAACTATGTAACGCTGTATCGTGTCGACGGAGTCAAAGATAAATATCCGCTGGAGTATAATGCCAGCAATACAGACACTGTTTTTGACTCCATCAACAACGACCTGACCTATCTGGTCGCAGCTGGCTCCAAGGTCGAAGACACCATCGGCAGCAACTTCGAGCTTGTCAGCATCGATTCCCTGACCGTCGACGGCCAGAAGCTGGACTGCACGCGGAGCGGCAATACCTATAACTTTGGCAATAATGCGGGACAGCCCCGCTTTGTCGTGACGTATGACGCAGAGAATAAAATGCTCACGTGGAACATCAACGAAACGATCACGAAGGCGAACACCGTGCAGCTGAAGTACACCCTCAAGCTGACGAACCCCAAGAGCACAGCCGGTACCAACGGCGTGAACGACCTGGACGGCGACGGCAAGGAAGACGCGACAGGCAAGGTCTATGACCCCACCGAAGCGCTCTACACCAACGAAAGCGCATATCTGTTCCCCAAGATGCGAATCAATAGTTGAACCGCAAGAGGAGGGCGGCGAAAGCGAGGGAGGAGA